>ERZ1673740.845-NODE-845-length-29084-cov-11.967515_pt1 | contig 29084 bp, 26 predicted proteins | sample MGYA00580221_ERZ1673740 | MGnify/ENA primary metagenome ERZ1673740 (study PRJEB41218, sample SAMN15661786) | gut metagenome | host: Homo sapiens | place: Canada: London | collected 2015-08-20/2019-03-30 | study: EMG produced TPA metagenomics assembly of...
AAATAAATAAATAAATAAAAACACGGGAAGGTCTGCGGATCTTCCCGTGTTTTTGCGTATTTTTGCGGATCAGGATGCCGATTCCAGCGGGTCTACCACCACAGGGCAGGACTCGTACAGCTCGATGGGGTCCAAGTCCACACAGCTGCCCGGGTCCCGGTCACCGGTCACATCCCATGCTGCGGTATCGTTCAGGACGGTCAGGCGGCTTTTGAAAAAAGCTTCATCCTGCAAGGGCGCAAAGACCCCGCCCAGTTTAAGCAGCGGCTTTGCGTCATACAGACGCACAGAGCCATCGTTGAAATAGAGGTACACCGTAAAGTCCTCGCCCGCAACAGCCTGCAAGACCTTTGGGAACAATGTATCCATAGAGATTCCTCCTTTGTTCCTTCGATTCCTTGCACAAGTTTGTATGAAAAAATCCCTGATCCTAAGATCAGGGATTTTATTCATGACCCGTACGGGAATCGAACCCATGTTACAGCCGTGAAAGGGCCGTGTCTTAACCGCTTGACCAACGGGCCTTAGAAATACAGAGCTTCGCTAAAACCTCCGACTTTCATCATCCACTATTGCGGACGACCGTCCCCCTTATCTTAGCGAAACTCTGTAATGTGGTAGCGGTAACTGGATTTGAACCGGTGACACTTCGGGTATGAACCGAATGCTCTAGCCAACTGAGCTATACCGCCACATATTTAGCTTGCACTCGAACGGTGCTTTATTATTATATCCATAGATGCCCCTTTTGTCAACACATATTTTCAAAAAATTTTGCAGTTTTTTGAGATTTCAATCTTATTAACGTAGATACGTTGAAATGTTGTATTTCTTGTCATTTTGCGGGAAAAAACTCCCCCAGTCTCGCTGCGCTCGACAGCCCCCTCTAGGATGGGGCCCTTGGCATAGCGGCAAAGTTTCCGGCTAAAGTGCAAAGTTTGCGGGCGCGCCAGAGGCTCCCTCCCAGAGGGAGCTGGCAAAACCGTCAGGTTTTGACTGAGGGAGTTAAGCACCCGCTTTCCCACGCAAAAAGCACCGCTTCCCTCTACGGAAAGCGGTGCTTTTTTCAACCTTTTTCTGTCCGGTTGTGGAAAACCCGGTGTAGTTTTAGTTTTTCTTATTGGTGGGGACCATGACCTTCAGCCCGCCCATGTACGGCTGCAGCACTTCGGGGATGGTCACGCTGCCGTCGGCCTGCAGGTGGTTCTCCAGGAAGGCGATCAGCATACGCGGAGGTGCCACGCAGGTGTTGTTCAGGGTGTGGGCCAGATAGGTCTTGCCGTCCTTGCCCTTGATGCGGATGTGCAGGCGGCGTGCCTGTGCATCGCCCAGGTTGGAGCAGGAGCAGACCTCAAAGTACTTCTGCTGGCGGGGGCTCCAGGCCTCGATATCGCAGCTCTTGACCTTCAGGTCAGCCAGATCGCCGGAGCAGCAGTTCAGCTGGCGCACGGGGATCTCCATGCTGCGGAACAGCTCCACGGACATCTGCCACAGCTTCTCGTACCAGTCGGCGCTCTCCTCGGGGCGGCAGACCACGATCATCTCCTGCTTCTCGAACTGGTGGATGCGGTAGATGCCGCGCTCCTCGATGCCGTGTGCGCCCTTCTCCTTGCGGAAGCAGGGGCTGTAGGAGGTCAGGGTCAGGGGCAAAGTGGCCTCGTCCAGGGTCTGGTCGATGAAGCGGCCGATCATGGTGTGCTCACTGGTACCGATCAGGTACAGATCCTCGCCCTCGATCTTGTACATCATGGCATCCATTTCGGGGAAGGACATCACGCCCTGCACCACGTTGCCGTGCATCATAAAGGGAGGAATGACATAGGTGAAGCCCTTGTCGATCATAAAGTCGCGGGCATAAGCCAGCACAGCCTCGTGCAGGCGGGCAATGTTGCCCAGCAGGTAGTAGAAGCCATTGCCGGCAACGCGGCCTGCAGCATCCATATCGATGCCGTCAAAGCTCTCCATGATCTCGGTGTGGTACGGGATGGGGAAATCCGGCACGACAGGCTCGCCGAAGCGCTGGGCTTCCACGTTATAGGTATCGTCCGGGCCGATGGGCACGCTGGGATCGATCATCTGGGGAATGGAGTACATGATCTCCTGAATGCGGGCAGACAGTTCCTCCTCTTCCTTCTCCAGCTCTGCCATCTTGTCGGCGTCCGCCTTGACGGCGGCGTTGTTGGCATCGATCTGTGCCTGCAGCTCAGCCTTCTGTGCCTCGTCGGTGCACTTCTTCAGCTGGCCGAACAGCGGGCCGTTGGCCTTGCTCAGCTTGTTGCGGGCGGCCTTCAGGGTCTCCACTTCCTTCAGGGCTGCACGGTACTTGGCATCCTTTTCGATGACCTCGTCCACCAGCGGCAGCTTTGCATCCTGAAACTTCTTTTTGATGTTTTCCTTAACGGCGTCCGGGTTCTCGCGGACAAATTTGATATCCAGCATGATTGACTCTCCTTAACTCTATTGGGCTTGCAGCGGTGCACTTGCGGCTTTCCGCTGCCGTTCAAAGGCGGCAGTTCCCGCCTTGGATCGCATGATTATTCGGTTTCCATCTGGTACTGTCCCAGCAGGTTTGCAAAGGCGCGCAGCTGCTCATCGGAGTAAAAATGCACCGTCAGCTTGCCCTTGCCGCCGTGGTAGGCCACGTTCACCTCGCTGCCCAGCACCTGTTTCAGGCTCTCCTCCACCTCTACCGGCAAAGTGCCGCGGGGTGCGGGTTCGCGGGGCTCCTTGGCGGGCTTTGCCATCTTTTTGCAAAGCGTCTCGGCCTGACGGACGTTCAGCTGGTTGTCCGCGATGATCTGCGCGGCTTCGGACTGCAGCTCCGGCGTGGGCAACCCCAGCACCACCTTGGCGTGACCGGTATTGATAAAACCGCTCTTCAGCAGCTCCAGCACCGTTTCCGGCAGATTGAGCAGACGCAGACTGTTCGCCAGTGCGCTGCGGCTCTTGCCCAGCTTGCGGGCGGCCTGTTCCTGTGTCAGGTCGCAGCGGGTCATCAGCTCCCGGATGCCGGCAGCTTCTTCCACCGGGTCCAGATCCTCGCGCTGCAGGTTCTCCACCAGCGCCAGCTCCATGGCCTGCTCGTCGGACACATCCTTGATGACCACCGGCACCTCGGTAAGACCCGCCATGCGGGAGGCGCGCCAGCGGCGCTCGCCCGCCACGATGCTGTAACCGCCCATGGGTCTTGGACGCACCGCGATGGGCTGCAATAAACCGTGCTCGGCGATGCTGGCAGCCAGCTCACTGAGGGTCTCCTGCTCAAAGGTCTTGCGGGGCTGGTCGGGGTCCGGCTCGATCTCGCGCAGCGGCAGCGTTTCCACCGCTGCGTGCTCTGACTCAAAGACCGGTGCTGCGTCCTCAAACAGACTGTCCAGCCCGCGTCCGAGCCCTCCTTTTCCTCTTGCCATTGTTTACCTTGTTCCCCCTGTTTTAATCTTCCAGAGCGTTTTTCGCCGGCTCTGCGGCGGGTGCAGCCTTTGCGCGGGACTTCTTAGGTTCCTGCGGCCGGTTGTGCTTGACGAATTCGATGGCCAAGTCCATGTAGGCTTCGCTGCCCTTGCCCTTCGGCTCGTAGAAATTGATGGGCTGGCCGTAGCTGGGCGCTTCCGAAATGCGGATGGAGCGCGGGATGGTGGTCTTGTACACCTTGGAGCCAAAGTATTTCTGCACCTGCTCCACCACCTGCACGGTCAGGTTGTACCGCAGCGAGAACATGGTGAACACCACGCCCTCGATATCCAGATACGGGTTATACTTTTTGCGGATGGTCTTGAGGGTGCTGATGAGCTCCGACAAACCTTCCAGCGCATAGTATTCGCACTGCACCGGGATCAGCACACTGTCGCAGGCGCTCAGGCCGTTGAGGGTGAGCAGATCCAGACTGGGCGGGCAGTCGATAAAGATGAAGTCGTAGTCCTTCTGCACCTCAGCCAGCGCCTTGCGCAGACGCCCTTCGCGGCCGGGCAGGTCGATCATTTCCAAGCTGGCACCGGCCAGCCGGGTGTTGGAGCCGATGACATCGGTGCGGTACTCGGTGTGCCGGATAGCCTGCGCCGCCGTTGCCCTGCCGATGAGCACCTCATAAGTGCCCGCTTCCACGCTGCGCTTTGGGATGCCATAGCCGGTGGTGGTGTTGCCCTGCGGGTCAAGGTCTACGATAAGCACCTTTTTGCCCAGTGCCGCTACGCAGGACGAAAGGTTGACGGCGGTGGTGGTTTTGCCCACTCCGCCCTTCTGGTTTGCGATCGCTACAATTTTTGCCACGCGCTTTTCTTCCTCCCGGGGAAAGATTTGTTCCACGTGGAACACGCAGTCGTGCCCGCCGGTTTCCCCGTCCGGCAGACACCTTGGCTTCTAGTATAACACATCCAAATTGTTTTTTGAACCATCTGGAGCGTTTTTCAGCTGGATTTTTAACTTTTGAGGGTGGGAAAGTGGAAAAAGCGAGAAGAATACTCCCCCAGTGTGCTGTTTAACTTTAGCATCCTCGCCCTCTCAGGCGCTACGCGCCAGCTCTCCCAAAGGGAGAGCCCTTGGCATGGCGGGAAAGTTTGCAACTCAAGTGCAAAGTGTGCGGTTTCGCCAGTGGACTCCCTCGACCAAAGGGCAACTGCCTGAACTCCCCCAGTCTGCTGCGCAGACAGCCCCCTCTGGGATGGGGCCCTTGGCATGGCGGGAAAGTTATCGGGTAAATTGCAAAGTCTCCGGTTTCGCCAGAGGCTCTCCCTTTGGGAGAGCTGGCACCGCAGGTGACTGAGAGGGCGAGGACGCTTGTGGGTGGCACGCCAGAGGCTCCCTCTCCGAGGGAGCTGGCAAAACCGTCAGGTTTTGACTGAGGGAGTTCGTTCCCTTCCCTGTTCCACATGGAACAATTCACTTCTCTGCGGCGGCGGTGGGGATGCGGACGGTGTACTCGATGTAGCCGTCCTTCTCTTCCCGGTGGGCGGTGGCGGGCACGCCGTTGTCGGTCATCAGCCGGATGGCGTGGTCGATGGTGTTGACAAAGATTCGCACGTCCCGCACCATGGAGATGCGGTGCCCGGGCTTGGGCGGGCTGTTCAGCAGCTGCTCGATGTAGCTGTCGGTCTGGCGGGCGTTCAGGCGGCGCTTGGCAATGGTGATCAGCGCTTCGCTGCGGCGATTCTCCGGCAGGCGCAGCACCGCGCGGGCGTGGCGCTCGGTGAGGTTGTTGTCCAGCACGAACTGCCGCTGGTCTGCCGTCAGCTGCAACAGCCGCAGCTTGTTGGCAAAGGTGGGCTGCGCCATGCCCAGACGCTTGGCGGCTTCCGCTTGGGTGCAGTCCCACAGCACCATCACATCTCGCAGCCCCTGCGCCTGCTCAAAGGGGTTCAGGTCGGCGCGCTGGATGTTTTCCAGCAGACCCAGCGCAGCGGTGCGGTCGTCGGCGTAGCTGCACAGGATGGCGGGGATGGTGGTCATCTTTGCCAGCTGACAGGCGCGCAGCCGCCGCTCCCCTGCCACCAGCTCGTAGCCCTCTTCCGCCCTGCGCACCGTGACCGGCTGGAGCAGACCGTTTTCCCGGATGCTCTGCGCCAGCGCGGTCAGCTCCTGCTCGTCAAAGCTTTTCCGCGCCTGAAAGGGCGATGGGTGGATCTGGTCGATGGGCAGAGAGAGTAATTTCCCGGACGGTTTCTTGCGTTCAAACATGATGCTGCCCCTTTCCTGTGAAATAAGCCTTCGGTTTTTCCACATTTCTCCGGGAAATCGTGGAAAACCTGTTCAGCTTCAGTGTAGCACACAAAGAAAGACCCCGCCAGAAATTTCGTTCGGCAGGGTCTTACAGGTTGCGTCAAATCATGCGTTATTTCAGCGGGCTTTTTGCAATTTTACCGCCGTTTCTGGGGTATGCTGTCGGAGTTTGCGAAATCTTTTTGCACAAAATCAGCGTGCGGGTGTCGCCGCCGGGCAGGTGCAAAGTGCGGGTCTCGCGGTACTCGCCGCCCAGCTTTTTGATGGCACCCCGGGCTGCGGTCAGCTCCTCTTCCCCGGAAGCACCCTTCATGGCAAGGAAGTTGCCGCCCACTTTTACCAGCGGCAGGCAGTATTCTGCCAGCATGGGCAGGGCTGCCACGGCGCGGGCAGAAGCAAGGTCAAACTGCTCCCGCCAGATCTTGCGGGCAGCTTCCTCGGCGCGCTCCTTGGCAAACTCCACCCCGGTCAGACCCAGCTGGGCGCAGGCGTACTTCAAAAACTCCACCCGTTTGCCGGTGGGCTCCATGAGGGTCAGTTCCAATTCCGGCTTGAAGATCTTGGTCACGATGCCCGGAAAGCCCGCCCCGGCACCCACGTCCACCATGCGTCCGGCAACCTCCGGCTGGCTGGCAAACAGCAGGCTGTCGAGGAAGTGCTTGTCCTCGATGCCCTCCGGGTCGGTGATGGCGGTCAGGTTGACCTTCTGGTTGTAGTCTACAAGGATCTGGGCAAAGGCGTCCAGCTGATCCAGCTGGGTGCCGGTAAGGGTGATGTTCCATGTGGAACATTTTGCTTCCAGACGCTGTTTGTCGATCATTGGTGTTGTCCTTTCTGTCGGGTGGTTGGGGTAGCACAATCGTTTATTTTATCGCAATTTCGTATTATTTTTGTTGTTTTCCTGCCAGTGCGATGCTCAGCTGCGCCACATCGGAGGGTGAAACGCCGGGGATGCGCCCCGCCTGCCCCAGATTGCGGGGACGGATGCGGGCAAGCTTTTCCCGGGCTTCCAGCGTCAGGCCGGTCAGGGCGGCGTACTCGAAATCCTCCGGGATGAGGGTCTTTTCGTGGCGTGCCACCTCCCGGATCATCCTGTCCTGCCGGGCAATGTAACCGGCGTACTTGATCTCGGTCTCCAGCCGCTCCGCCAGCATGGGGGTGATCTCCTCGCCCCAGCCGATGATGCCCGCCACCAGCGGGTAGCTGATCTCGGGGCGGCGCAGCAGCTCCTCGGCAATGCCGCCCTCGGCGGCAGGGGCAAGACCGGCGGCTTCCATGGCGGCGCGCAGGTCTGCGGTGCGCAGATGCGTCTCGTGCAGGCGGCGGCGCTCGACTTCCAAAATGTTCTGGGTGTGCTGGTACTTTGCCCAGCGGTCATCCTGCACAAGGCCGTATTCCCTGCCGATGGGGGTCAGGCGCTGGTCGGCGTTGTCCTGCCGTAGGGTCAGCCGGTACTCGCTGCGGCTGGTCATCATGCGGTAGGGGTCCATGACGCCCTTGGTCACAAGGTCGTCCACCAGTGTGCCCAGATAGCTGGTGTGCCGGGGCAGCACCAGTTGCTCTAAGCCCAGCGCGTTGCGGGCGGCGTTCAGACCCGCCAGCAGACCCTGCGCGGCGGCTTCCTCGTAGCCGGAGGTGCCGTTGAACTGCCCTGCCCCGTACAGACCCCGCACCACCTTGCTTTCCAGCGTGGCTTCCAGACTGGTGGGGTCTACGCAGTCGTACTCGATGGCGTAGGCGGGGCGCATGATCTCCAGATGCTCAAAGCCTTTGATGCTGTGGTAGAAAGCGTTCTGCACGTCCTCCGGCAGGCTGCTGGACGCACCCTGCAAATACATTTCCTCGGTGTTCTCGCCGCAAGGCTCTACAAAGAGCGGGTGGCGGTCCTTGCCGGAGAAGCGCACCACCTTGTCCTCGATGGAGGGGCAGTAGCGCGGGCCGACACCCTCGATCATGCCGCCGTACAGCGGGCTGCGCTGGATGTTGTCCAGAATGATTTTATGCGTCTCGGGGTTCGTGTAGGCGATCCAACACTCCACCTTGTTGTGCATGGGTGCATCGGTCAAAAAGCTGAAGGGCTGCAATTCGCTGTCCGGGTCGCCGGGCTGGCATTCCAGCTTGGAAAAATCAATGCTGCGGCGGTGCACCCGGGCAGGGGTGCCGGTCTTGAACCGGCGCAGCGGCAGACCGGCGGCTTTCAGGCTGTCGGTCAGGGCGTTGGCGGCGTGCATCCCATCCGGGCCGGAAGCATACCACGCATCGCCCACAAAAATTTTGCCACCGAGGTTCGTACCGGTGGCCAGCACCACGCACTTGGCGGTGTACTCACCATGCAGCTGGGTGACAACGCCCTTCACATGACCGTCCTCGACTTCCAGCGCCACCACCTCGGCCTGATGGATGGCCAGACCCGGGGTCTGTTCCAGCGCGTGCTTCATGTATTCGTTGTAGCGGCGGCGGTCGGTCTGCACCCGCAGCGCGTGCACGGCGGGGCCTTTGCCCTTGTTCAGCATCCGGCTTTGCAGATAGGTAGCGTCTGCCGCCAGACCCATCACGCCGCCCAGCGCGTCCACCTCCCGCACCAGCGTGCCCTTGGCGGTGCCGCCGATGCTGGGGTTGCAGGGCATATTGCCGATGGCGTCCAGACTCATGGTAAAGACAGCCGTTTTTGCGCCCAGCACAGCAGCTGCGTGGGCGGCTTCGATGCCCGCATGGCCGGCGCCAATGACGATGACATCATAATCTCCTAAGTGGTTCATATACTTTCGGGTTTCCTCTAATCAATGATTTGAATTTATTTCCCCACACAGAACCGCTCGAACACCTGTTCGATGACGGCTTCCGAGGCGTTTTCGCCGGTCAGGTCGCAGAGAGCGTCCAGCGCGTCATCCACGCAGACCGAGACGGCGTCCAGCCCAAAGCCGCCTGCGGCGGCATCCAGTGCACCGGCTACGGCGTCCCGGGCGCGGAGGGCAGCAGAAAGCTGCCGCTGCCCGGACAGGCTGGCGGCGTGGGGGTCGATGCTGCCCGTGCCCAGCAGCCGCGCCACCGCAGCGGCGATGACCTTGCGGCTCCCCTCTTCCCGGCAGCAGACCGGCAGCACCATGGCAAAATACGGGGCGATAAGCTCTGCATCGAACTGGGTGGGCTTGTCCTCCTTGTTGACAAGGGCGATGGCGGGGCGACCGGCGCAGCGCTGCGCCAGCGCCAAGTCCTCCCGGCTGGGCGGCTCGGAGCCGTCAAAGACGGCTAAGATCAGTCCCGCTTCTTCCAGCTTTTTCCAGCTGCGGCGGATACCCTCGGCTTCAATAGCGTCCTCGGTCTCCCGCAGACCGGCGGTGTCAAAGAGGTTCAGCCGGATATCCCCCAGCTGCACCGCCTGCTCCACCACATCGCGGGTAGTGCCCGCCACCGGGGTGACGATGGCGCGGTCGAACCCAGCCAGCAGGTTCAGCAAGGTGGACTTACCCGCGTTGGGGCGTCCCACGATGGCGCAGTCCACGCCCTCGCGCAGCACTGCACCGGCATCGTAACTACGGATAAGGCCGTCCAGTTCCTCCCGCACTGCGCCCAGCACGGTGCGCAGATGGGCGGGGTCCAGCTCCGGGACATCCTCCTCCGGGAAGTCCACCCAAGCGGCCAGATGCGCCTGCAGGGCGGTCAGCTGGGCTTTCTGGGCGTTGATCTTTTTCGCCAGTGCGCCGCCCAGCGCGGCGTTAGCCAGCGCTGCCCCCTGCCGCCCGTCTGCTGCAATGAGATCCATGACCGCTTCGGCCTGGGTCAGACCCAGCTTGCCGTTCAGAAAGGCACGGCGGGTGTACTCGCCGGGGGCGGCAGGCTGCGCGCCCGCTGCAAGGCAGGCTTCCACCAGCCGCCGCGCCACCGCGCTGCCGCCGTGGCAGGAAAGCTCCACCACGTCCTCGCCGGTGTAGCTGTGGGGCGCGCGGAAAAACAGGGCGACGCCCTCGTCAAAGGCTTCTTCCCTGTCCACGAAATGCCCGAACAGTGCGGTGTAGCCCTTAGCCTGTTCCACCTTTTTTGCCGGGTTTGCCGGGTGGAACACCCGGGCAGCCACGGTATAACTCTCTGCGCCGGAGAGCCGCACCACGGCAATGCCGCCTGCACCCGGTGCTGTTGCAATTGCTGCAATGGTCGATCCCTGCATACTGCATCCTTTCCGCGCACGCGTCCTACGGGTGCGCTGTGCTGGTGCGCCCGGCACGGCAGACCTGCCGCAGCGCACACTTTCTGATTTTACAGTTTATTTTACCACGTTTTTGCGCAAAAAGATACACCCGCCGCGCGGTTTTTCCACATCTTCCAAAATGTTTGTGGAAAAAAGATCGAAAATGGCGGGAAGCATCCTCGCCCTCTCAGTCAAGCCCTGTCGGGCTTGCCAGCTCTCCCAAGGGGAGAGCCCTTGGCATAGCGGTATAGTTTCAGGCTCAAGTGCAGAGTTTGTGGTTTCGCCAGAGCCTCTCCCTTTGGGAGAGGTGGATTTGCGAAGCAAAGACGGAGAGGGCGAGGATGCTTGCCTGAGAACGAACCCTCTCAGTCTCGCTACCGCTCGCCAGCTCCCCCGAAGGGGGAGCTTTTTGCTATCTTCTGGCCAGCACAAATAAAGCTCCCCCTTCGGGGGAGCTGGCTGCGACCATCGGGAGCAGACTGAGAGGGTTGGCGTCCCCCGGGAAGCTGAGGGGGTTCTTCCCTACAAAAAAGCGCCCCGCACTTCCGGTGGAAATGCGGGGCGCTGCATAGTTTTATTGAAACCTGCCGATCACAGCTCGATCTTGCCGAAGCTGAAATCTGCAAAGTCGTCCACGCGCTCGGTGCGCTTGGGTGCTACGGGTGCTGCACTCTCGGCGTCGCGGGGGGCGTAGGTGCGCTCCGGCACGCTGGACGGACGCGGGCCGCGAGGTGCCCCGCTGCGATTGCCGCGGTAGCCGCCGTTGCGGCCGCCGTTCTCGCTGCGGCGCTCACCGCGATAACCGCCATTGCGGTTGCCGCCGGGACGACGGCCATTCCGGTTGCCGCCACGGCCACGGCGCTCGCCGTAGGTATTCTCGGTCTGAGCATCCGGTGCGGTGGAGTAGATGACCACGCGGCGGTCACGGCCCTCGCCCTTGCTCTCGCTGCGCACACCCTCCATCTTGCTGATGGCAGAGTGGATGATGCGGCGCTCGTAGGGGTTCATGGGCTCCATGGCAAAGCTGCGGCCGGTCTTGCGCACCTTGGCGCCAATGCGCTGTGCCAGTGCGGTCAGGTCGCTCTCGCGCTTGTCGCGGTAACCGGCAACGTCCAGACCCAGCTTGATGTAATCGCCCTCCAGACGGTTTGCCACAAGGCTTGCCAGATAGGACAGGCTCTCCATGGTCTCGCCGCGGCGGCCGATGAGGGCACCCAGCTTTTCACCGTCCAGACGGATGATGGTGGCTTCGCCCTTCTGCACGGCGCTGAAGGTCACATTCTCCACGCCCATCAGGGTGATGACCTCCCGCAGATAGTCCACAGCGGCCTTCACCTTGGCGTTCTCCTCGATGACGATGGGCACCTCCACCTCTTCTGCCTCCTCGGCAGCTTCGGCGGGCTGCTGAGCAGCGGGGGTCTGCTCTGCGGCGGGAGCGGCAGGCTCTGCCACAGCAGCGGGAACTTCCTCTGCCACAGGAGCAGTCTCCTGCACGGGGGCGGCAGTCTCAACAGGCTGCTCTGCCACCGGCTCCACCGGCTTTGCGGGTGCAGCGGCGGGGGCATCCGGCAGTTCCACGCTCACGCGCACCTTGGCGGGGGTGGTCTTTAAGCCCAGAAAACCGGTCTTCTGGGGCATTTCCAGCACTTCATAGCTGACATTCAGATCGTCAGCCTGCACGCCCAGCAGGGCGCAGGCTTTGGCGCGGGCTTCGTCCACCGTCTTGCCGGTGGATTCCTGTGTACGGATCATAACCGTTTACCTCCCTTGTTACTGTTTATCCTGCTTGTCAAGCTCGCTCAGCGGCACGGTGCGCTCGTCCTTGTAGCGCTCGGCGTCCAGCTGACGGGCATACTCCAGCCGGCGCTTGTTCATCTCGCTGGCGGAAAGGTTCTTTTCCACGCTCTTGCCGGTCTTGGGGTCGGTCACCGTGATGGTGGTGTTTTTCACACCACGCTTTTCCTGCTTGCGCTTGGCGGCGATCTCGGCCTCCACTTCCTTGCGCATCTTCTCGGGGTCGTAGAACTTGCGCATGACCTGGGTCTGTGCGGTCATAACGATGTTGGAAATGACGTAGTACAGAGAGAATGCCAGCGGGTAGGTAAAGCAGAAGAACAGGTACATCAGCGGCATCATATACATGGTCAGCTTCATGCTGCCCTGCATCTGCTGGCCGGAGGCCTTCATGCTGATATGGGTGGACAGGAACATGGTGATGACCGACAGCAGCGGCAGCACGATGTCCAGAGAAAGTCCCAGCTTCGGGATGCGGGTCAGGTCGATGCCAAAGAAGTTCATGTGCTGGCTGAACTCGGTGATGGTAGCGATCTGCTGTGCGGTAAAGCAGCCCAGCACGCCGCTGTTGCCGGCAACCACCTCGGCGATGATGTTGGTATCGCGGGTGATGGCGGTAAAGGAGATGCCGGCGGCGGTCAAGGCCTCACCTGCACTGGCCAGTGCAGCGGCGCTGATGTGGAAAATGCGCTCCAGCGGGTTATACACCACGCCGATAACGCCGAGCATGACAAGGAAATTCAGCAGCATGGGCACGCAGCCGGCCGTGGGCTTATAGCCAAAGTCCTGCTGCAGCTTCATCAGCTCAGCCTGCTGCTTTTCGGGCTTGTCCTTGTACTTGGTCTGGATCTCCGCGATCATGGGCTGGAAAGCAGACATTTTCGCCATGCTCTTCTGCTGGCTGGTCTGCAGGGGGATCTTGACGATGTTGATGAGCAGGGTGAAGAGGATGATGTCCCAGCCGTAGTTCGGCAGCAGCTTGTAGATCCACTCCATGACATAGCCGAGAGGACCGCTCAGGATGTAAAAGAAGTTCATACCTTTGTCCATTCTGCCCCGGCTGTGGCCCGGGACGCATTATTTTTTTATCGTAGGACACGCCGCCCACAGTGCAGCGCGTCATAAGAAGCGAAATTAAAAGATATAAATCCGGCATCTCCGTGGTTAGCGGGCTCGCCCTCTCCGTCTGCTCCCTCTGGTCGCATCCACCTCTCCCAAAGGGAGAGGCCTTGGCAAAAAGATGAAGCTTGCGTGGACTGCCAAGGGCTCCCACTTTGGGGGAGCTGGCATCGCGTAGCGATGACTGAGAGGGCGAGGACGCTACCCTTCGTCGCCATCTATATCAGCCTGTTTTCAGTAACAGAAACAGGCTTATCCCCTATGCCGCTTTTCAAACAGCTTTGCGGGCTGCAGGTTGCGGGCGGGACTTTGCCAGCGGCCGGGCGGCGGCACGGGGTCGTATCCCCACCTGCCCAGCGGATTGCACCGGGCAATGCGCCATACGCCCAGCAGAATGCCCTTGATACAGCCGTGGGTCAGGATGGCCTGCATGGTGTAGTTGCTGCAGCTGGGCGAAAACCGGCAGCTGCGGCCGATCCATGGACTGAGGGTGTACTGGTAGATGCGGATGGGCACGCACAATGCCCTGCGGCAGAGCATTTGCAGCCGGTTCACACGCGGGACTCCGGCTTTTGTTTGCGGGCAGGGGGCACGGTGGCGGGCGGCTTTGCGTCCGGGCGCTTGGCCTTATCCGGCAGACCGGCCTGGGCAAACAGCTTTGCCACAACACTGCTCAGCTGCCAGCTTTTCAGCTTGGGGGTCATGCCCCGGGCCACGAAGATCAGATCGTAGCCGCCGATATTGTGATCCAGATGCTCGTCAATCGCAGCCTTCATCACGCGGCGGGCGCGGTTGCGCTGCACGGCATGGCCTATTTTTTTGGTGGCGGTCAGGCCCACCCGGGTGTTGCGGCCCCGGGTCTTGAGCACATACAGCACCAGTGCCGGGTTCACATAGGACTTGCCGCGGGCGTACACACGGCCAAACTCGCTGTTGCGGCGGATCGGACGATAACGCATAACGTCGGCACCTCCTTTCGTCCGGGTGCACATGGGTGCACTCTTTAGCCAGTATATCAAAAATTTTTGCAGTTTAAAAGCCCATCCGGGCATTTTTACGAAAAAACTTTTGACGGGTAAAAAAATAAGACCGCCAATGGGATATCAGCGGTCTTTTGTGCGCATATTCATTTCTGCGCCGGATCTCACCTGCAAGGTTTAAGATCAGACAGTCAGGCTCTTGCGGCCCTTTGCACGGCGAGCATTGATGACCTTACGGCCGTTCTTGGTGCTCATGCGGGTCAGAAAGCCATGAACTTCCTTGCGCTGACGCTTCTTGGGCTGAAAAGTTCTCTTCATGGTTGTATCCTCCGTAAAAACTTATCCCCGGTATGGGGTCTTGATCGGTCCCAGATTGGGGACAGGCTTGCAATTCAACAGTATATCGCATAGTATGACGTTCTGTCAAGCATTTTTTGCAGTTTTCTGCAAACTTTTTTCTGATTTTTCTGTTAAAAGCTTTTCAACTTTTTCACCATTTTGCTGTGGAAAACTTTTTTCTACCAGATATTGTGGTCTTTTTGGCGTTTTTCCACAAGGCTGCTGTACCATCTTATCTTATGTATTATAAATTACATTATAGTAATATAGACGCAGGGAGATTTTTGTGGTATACTAACGTGGTATCAGCAGCATTGTTGAAAACTTCGACCGATTCAATGGAGTGGATGTTTTATGGATTCTTTCAAGGACGTTTTAGAAGCGGCCCAGATGTACTGCAAGGCGCAGATGGCCGAGCCAACGTACAATCTCTATATCGACGGGTTGGAGCCCATCAGCTTTGAGGACTCCAGCCATATCACCCTGTCGGTGCGCAACGATTTTATCTGCAAGATCGTCACCGACCGGTACCTTGGCCTGCTCAAGGAGGCCTTCAAGTCCGTGCTGGGCTTTGATGTGGACATCACCCTTGTGGTGCCCAGCACCCCGCCCCACGAAGTAGTGCTGGCCCAGCAGTACGAGGCAAACCCCGCCTCCCCGCAGGGCAACTACGAGTTCACCTTTGAAAACTTCATCAAGGGGCCGTCTAACCAGTTTGCGTTTGCTGCTGCGCAGGCTGTGGCGGCAAACCCCTCCGGGGCGTATAACCCCCTGTTCATCTACGGCGGCTCCGGCCTTGGCAAGACCCATCTGCTGACCGCCATTCAGACCGAGATCAAGCGCACCCACCCCGATTTCGTCATCATGTATGTCACCTGCGAGCAGTTCACCAACGAGCTGATCGCCGCCATCCGCGCCGGCAGCACCGAGGACTTCCGCATGAAGTACCGCGTGGCAGACCTGCTGCTTGTGGACGATATCCAGTTCATCGCAGGCAAGGAGTCCACGCAGGAAGAGTTCTTCCACACCTTCAACTCCCTGCATGACGCCCACAAGCAGATCGTCATCGCCTCCGATCGCCCCGCCAAGGAGATCAAGAGCCTGGAAGAGCGTCTGCGCACCCGCTTTGAGTGGGGTCTGACCGCCGATGTGCAGCCGCCGGATTTTGAGACCCGCGTTGCCATCGTGAAGCGCAAGGCAGAGCTGCTGCATCTGGACCTGCCCGAGGACGTGGCAGAGTTCATTGCCAACCACCTGAAAAACAACATCCGCCAGCTGGAGGGCGCAGTGAAAAAGCTGAACGCCTATTATATGCTGGAGGGCATCCAGCCGGTGATCAGCGTGGCACAGAACGCCATCAAGGATATCCTCAACGAGACCCAGCCGGTGCCGGTGACCATCGAAAAGATCATCGGCGAGGTGTCCCGCACCTTCAACGTGTCCCCTGCCGACATCCGGGGCACCAAGCGCAACGCCAATGTGGCTTCCGCCCGCCGCGTTGCCATCTATATCCTGCGGGAAGTCACCGGCATGAGCATGGAGGAGATCGGGCGGGAATTCTCCGGCCGCGACCACTCCACCATCGTCTACTCCCTCAAGACCATGGAGCGGGACATGAAGAACGACCAGCACCTGCGGGAGACCGTGAGCGATATCATCAAGAACGTGAAAGCTTAAACCGGGGGAAAACTGAGCAAAAGTCATACTCATTTTAGGGTGTGACCCCAAAATATGGGGAGAAAACGGAACAAAAGGGGGAAAATACGCCTATATCTTGTGGCAAAAAGGCGAAGCTTTCCACACTTTCCACTTAGTTTTCAACATTTAACATCAGTTCTTCACATCGGCTGTGGAAAGAACCACCGTTCCCCACCTTTCAACATTTCCTTCACGAGCCTTCCACAACCCGGTGGAAAGCCAAAGCCCCGCATCCCGGCAAGACATTTCCGGGTTTTCAACATCTTCCCCACCCCCTACTACGGTTACTACAACAAGTTCAATATATTACAGCCTTCCGGCAGCAGCCCAAAGGACAGATATTCCGCCGGAAGTGTGAAAAAAGGAGAGATACTGTTTTGAACATCGTCTGCGATAAAACACTGCTCAGTGCAGCCATCGACGGCGTTTCCAAAGCTGTCACCATGCGCTCGTCCATCCCGGTGCTGGAGGGCATTCTGCTGAAGGCCGAGGGTTTTCAGCTCACCCTGACCGGCTACGATCTGGAAATGGGCATCGTGACCACCATCGAAGCCAATATCAAGGAGCCCGGCGAGATCGTGCTGAACGCAAAACTACTCAGCAGCATGATCAGCCGGATGCCGGCAGGTCAGATCAGCATCGTGGCTGCCGATAACGGCAAGACCACCATCCAGAGCGGCGTGGCACAGTTCGAGATCCAGTCCATGCCCGCCACCGATTTCCCAGATCTGCCCAACACCGGCGCGGAGCAGACCCTGACCATCAAGACCGGCGTGCTGCGGGACATGATCGAACGCACCCTGTACGCCGTCAGTCAGGACGAGAAAAAACCCGCCCACACCGGCGAGCTGTTCGAGATCGAGCTGGACAAGCTGACCATGGTAGCGCTGGACGGCTACCGCCTTGCCATCGTGGAGCGCCCCATCACCGCCGTGAAGGATATCCGCATCATCGTGCCCAGTAAGACCATGACCGAGGTGTCCCACCTGCTGGCCAACGATGACGAGGAGGACGTGCACATCAGTGCCAACCGCCGCTATGTGGTGTTCACCACTGCCGGTTACACCATCATGAGCCGCCTGATCGAGGGCGAGTTTTTGAATTACCGCAACGTCATCCCCGCCGGAAGCCGCACCCGGGTGACCATCGACACCAAGGACTTCATCTCCACCATCGAGCGCGCTTCCCTGATTATTACAGAGCGTTTAAAAAATCCCCTCCGCATCTCCTTTACAGAGGGTAAAGTCGTGGTGCGCTGCCAGACCAACCTCGGCCGCGTGGTGGACGAGTTCAGCGCCGCCTGCGAGGGCGACGAGGTAGAGATCGGCTTCAACAACCGCTATCTGCTGGATGCGCTGCGCAACGCCCGCACCGAGCAGGTGCGCATGGAGATCAGCGGCCCCTTGAGCCCGGTCAAGGTGCTGCCGGTAGAGGGCAACGACTTTTTGTATCTGGTACTGCCGGTACGGTTTAAAAACGACTAAGGAGCGCGTTTTATGCAGAAGATTCTCATTCATACCGAGTTTATCAAGCTGGATGCCCTGCTCAAATTTGCCGGCCTGTGCGAGACCGGCGGCGAAGCCAAGGAGCTGGTGCAGGGCGGTGCTGTGAAAGTGAACGGCGAGGTGTGCACCATGCGGGGCAAAAAGTGCCGCGCCGGGGATGTCATCGAGCTGGACGGGCAGAGCGTAGAGATCGGGCAGGGTCAGTAAATGCGTCTGCTTTCGCTGGAAGTACAGAACTATCGCAATATTTGTGCGGCACGGCTGGAGCCCGGCCGGGAGCTTACCGTCATCTGCGGCAACAACGGCCAAGGCAAGACGAACCTTCTGGAAGCCATCTGGCTGCTGACCGGCGGCAAAAGCTTCCGGGGCGGCAAAGATGCCGAGCTTGTGCGCCGGGGAGAAGCATTTGCGGTGCTGGAAGCCGACACCCAGCGGGACCGGCCGGAAGGCTGTGAGCCCGCTGAACCTGCCCACATCCGCATGACCGTGGGCACCCCGGAAGCCGCAAAGCCCGGCCGCTATGCGGCAGTAAACGGCGCAGCGCCCAAGCGGGCGGCGGCACTGGCGGGCAGCTTTCCGGCGGTGGTGTTCGACCCCGGCCACCTGAGCCTTGTCAAGGGGGCACCGGAGGGGCGGCGCAAATTTCTGGACGCTGCGCTGTGCCAGCTGTACCCCGGGTATCTGGCCAGTTACCGCCGCTATGTGCGGGTATTGCAGCAAAAAAATGCGCTGCTGCGCCACTCTGCAAACGGGCAGGAGCGCCCCTATGCGGAAAAGAGCACCCTGCTGGAGGTGCTCAACACCGAGCTTGCCGCGCAGGGCGAAGCCTTGCAGCAGCGGCGGCGGGAGTATCTGGAACTGCTGGCTCCCCGCGCCTGCGCCAACTACGCCGAGCTTTCCCACGGGGCAGAGCGGATGAGCATCCGCTATGCCGCCCAGTTTGCGCCGGGCGGGCTTGCCGCACTGCTGCGCCAGCGGCAGGAGGAGGAGCTGCGCGCCGGGCAGAGCCTGTGCGGCATCCACCGCGAGGACCTGGAGCTTTTACTGGACGACCAGCCTGCCCGGGTGTATGCCAGTCAGGGACAGCAGCGCAGCGTGGTGCTGAGCCTGAAAATGGCGGAAGCCGCAGCCGCGGCGCAGATCACCGGGGAGCACCCGGTACTGCTGCTGGATGATGTGCTGAGCGAGCTGGACGAGGGGCGCAAGCAGTATCTGCTCACCTGCATGAAGGAAAAGCAGACCTTTGTGACCAGCTGCGATGACACGGACTTTTTAAAGACCGACGGCGAGGTATACCGCATGGACGGCGGGGTGCTGAACCGGGTCTGACAGTATGGAGAAATGTTGCAAGCAATACTGCATAAAAGCTGAATTTTCGTGGACTTTATGCAAACAAAAGACACGGGAGAAAATACAGTATGTATATTCATCTGGGGCGGGACTATGTCCTGAACGACCGTGACATCATTGGCATCTTTGATCTGGAGACCACCACTACCTCCCCCCGGGGGCGGGAGTTTTTGAACTACGCCCAGAAGAACGGGGCGGTGGTCAGCCTTTCGGACGAGCTGCCCCAGTGCTATGTGCTGGCAGACGGAGGGCTGGTGGATGCGGTGTATCTTTCGGAACTGTCCAGCGCCGCCATGCGCCGCAGAGCGCAAAAGATGGTGGAGTGAAATTTGCGGAAAACGGGCGGAAGATCCACAGAAAAAAGAGGGATGGGAAAGCCCCGGAACTGCCCGGAAAGCCGCACCGTGCCAGCCGGAACGCCCGCTGCGGGCAGCGCGTGAAAACACAACAAAACGGCGAGAAAAAAGTACACCATGGTGTACCGGTTCCCGCTTTGCTATAATTTGAAAAAACAAACGCAAAAACGAACAAAAGGGAGAAAGGATATGGCAGAAGAAATCATTACCAGTACAAATGCCGATACCGCGACCGACCACGAGTATAACGCTAGTGAGATCCAGGTGCTGAAAGGCCTGGAAGCGGTGCGCAAGCGCCCGGGTATGTATATCGGCTCCACCGGTGAGCGCGGTCTGCATCATCTGGTGTACGAGATCGTGGACAACGCCATTGACGAGGCGCTGGCCGGTTACTGCGACCACATCGAGGTCAAGATCCTGAAGGACAACATCATTCAGGTCACCGATAACGGCCGCGGCATCCCCGTGGACATTCAGGCCGATACCGGTCTGCCCGCCGTCACCGTGGTGTACACCATCCTGCACGCCGGCGGCAAGTTCGGCGGCGAGAACTCCGGCTACAAGGTGGCCGGCGGCCTGCACGGCGTGGGCGCTTCGGTGGTCAACGCCTGCTCCGAGTGGCTCACCGTCAACGTGCGCCGCGACGGCAAAGAGTACGAGCAGACCTTCCGGCGGGGCGACCCGGACGGCGCACTAAAGTGCATCGGCACGGTAGCCGAGGGCGTCACCGGCACCCGGGTCACCTTCAAGCCCGACCCGGAGATGTTCAAGGACACCACCGTCTACGACTTCGACACGCTGGAAAAGCGCCTGCGGGAAGAAAGCTTCCTGAACGCCGGTGTCAAGATCACCCTGACCGATGAGCGCCAGCTGTACACCCCCGTGCTGGAGGACGGTCAGGAGGGCGACCCCTGCTACCGCTCCGAGGTGATGTGCTACGAGGGCGGCATCAAGAGCTTTGTCACCTATCTGGGCGAAAAGCGCAAGCTGGAAGTGCTGCACCCCAACGTCATCTACCTCAAGGGGCAGACCGACCGCGGCGTGGCAGAGATCGCCTTGCAGTACAATTCCAGCTACAACGAGCTGCTTTTGAGCTTTGCCAACAACGTCAACACCCCGGATGGCGGTACCCATGAAGAGGGCTTCAAAGCCAGCCTGACCCGCGTGTTCAACGATTACGGCCGCAGCCACGGCCTGCTGAAGGACAAGGACGAGAACCTGTCCGGCGCAGACGTGCGCGAGGGTCTGATCTGCGTCATCTCGGTCAAGCTGCAGGAGGCCGAATTTGAAGGCCAGACCAAGGCAAAGCTGGGCAATACCGAGATCCGCACCCTCGTTTCCAACATGGTCTACTCCAAGCTGATGGAGTTCTTTGAGGAGAACCCCGGCGTGGCAAAGGCTATTTTTGAAAAGGCCACGCAGGCCGCCCGCGCCCGCGCCGCCGCCAAAAAGGCCCGCGAACTGGTGCGCCGCAAGAGCGCGCTGGAGACCAGCCGGATGCCCGGCAAGCTGGCAGACTGCCGCGAAAAAGACCCCAGCCGCACCGAGATCTTCATCGTCGAGGGCGACTCTGCAGGCGGCTCTGCCAAGATGGGACGCGACTCTGCCATTCAGGCCATTCTGCCGCTGTGGGGCAAGATGCTGAACGTGGAAAAGGCCCGCGCCGATAAAATTTACGGCAACGACAAGCTGATGCCGGTGGTGCTGGCGCTGGGCTGCGGCATCGGTGACGAGTTCGATATCTCCAAGCTGCGGTACGACAAGGTGTTCATCATGGCCGATGCGGACGTGGACGGCTCCCACATCTGCACCCTGATGCTGACCTTTTTCTTCCGCTATATGCGCCCCCTCATCGAGCAGGGTCATGTGTATGTGGCACAGCCGCCCCTGTTCAAGGTGCAGAAGGGCAACACCATCAAGTACGCCTACAACGACGCGGAAATGGCCATCCTCTCGCAGGAGATGCCCGGCGCAAAGGTGAACCGCTACAAGGGCCTTGGTGAGATGAACCCCGAGCAGCTGTGGGAGACCACCATGAACCCGGACAACCGGGTCATCGTGCAGATCACCATCGAGGATGCCGAAAAGGCCGATGAAGCCTTTACCATCCTGATGGGCGATCAGGTGGAGCCCCGCCGCCGCTTTATCGAGACCAACGCCCAGTACGCAAAGCTGGACGTGTAAGACACGGAGGAACAAATGGAAGAAGATTATGTGATGATACCGGGCAGCGGAACCAAAAAGATCATCCGCGACGTCAAAAAGGAGATCGAAACGGCCTTCCTGGACTATTCCATGTCGGTCATCGTGTCCCGCGCCCTGCCCGATGTGCGGGACGGCTTGAAGCCCGTCCACCGCCGCATCCTGTACACCATGCATGAGCGCGGCAACGACCCCAGCCATGCATACCGCAAATCCGCCGACACCGTTGGTGCCGTGCTGGGCTCCTACCACCCCCACGGCGACGCATCCGTTTACGATGCCATGGTCCGTCTGGCACAGGATTTCTCCCTGCGCTACCCGCTGGTGGATGGTCAGGGTAACTTTGGTTCTGTGGACGGCGACCCCCCGGCTGCTTACCGTTACACCGAGGCCCGCATGAGCCGCATGGCGGTGGAGATGCTGACCGATATCGAGAAGGACACCATCGACTGGGACCCCAACTTTGACGAGACCAAAAAGGAGCCCAGCGTGCTGCCCTGCCGCTTCCCGAACCTGCTGGTCAACGGCAGTCAGGGCATCGCGGTCGGTATGGCCACCAACATCCCGCCCCACAACCTGAGCGAGGTCATTGACGGCTGCATCGCCTATATCGATGACCCGGACATCGACCTGCCCGGCCTGATGGAGCACATCAAGGGACCGGACTTCCCCACTGCCGGCATCATCATGGGACGCAGCGGCATCCGCGCCGCCTACGCCACCGGACGCGGCAAGATCACCCTGCGCGGCCGCGCCACCATTGAGGAGACCAAGAACGGCCGCACCCAGATCGTGATCACCGAGATCCCCTATATGGTCAACAAGGCGCGCCTGATCGAGCACATGGCAGACCTTGTCAAGGAAAAGCGCATCGAGGGCATCACCGGCCTGAACGATGAGACCAACCGCAAGGGTATGCGCATCGTGGTGGATATCCGCAAGGACGCCAACGCACAGGTCATCCTGAACCAGCTGTACCAGTACACCCAGCTGCAGGACACCGTGGGCGTTATCATGCTGGCCATCGACCACAAGGTGCCCAAGGTGCTCACCCTGAAGCAGATGCTGCAGAAGTATGTGGAGTTTCAGGACGAGGTGGTGCGCCGCCGCACCCAGTACGACCTGAAAAAGGCCAAGGAGCGCGCCCACATTCTGGAAGGTCTGAAGAAGGCCACCGACATCGTGGACGAACTCATTGCCACCATCCGCGCCTGCAAGGGCGGCATGGCAGAAGCCAAAGCTGCCATCATGGAGCAGTTCGGCTTTGATGACCCGCAGGCAGACGCCATCGTCAAGCTGCAGCTGGGCCGTCTGGCTGGTCTGGAAATTTTGAAGATCGAGGAAGAGCTGGCAAGCCTGCAGGCCAAGATCGAGGACTGGGAAGCCATTCTGGCGGATGACGCCCGGGTGCTTGCCATCGTCAAGGACGAGCTGCTGGAAATGAAGAAGCGCTTCGGGGACGAGCGCCGCACCGAGATCCAGTCCGTGACCGGCGAGGTGGATATCGAGGATCTGATCGCCGAGGAGCAGTGCGTCTATACCCTGACCGAAGCCGGTTATATCAAGCGTCAGCTCAAGGCCACCTATCAGGCACAGCGCCGCGGCGGACGCGGCATCTCCGGCATGACCCGCAAGGAAGAGGATATCGTGCAGGAGATGTTCGTAGGCTCCACCCACGACTATGTGCTCTTTGTCACCGACCGGGGCCGCCTGTTCCGCATCAAGGGCTACACCATCGCCGAGGGCAGCCGCACCAGCAAGGGCATGAACATCGTCAACCTGCTGCAGCTGGCAGAGGGCGAAAAGGTGACCAATATGATCTGCCAGAGCAAGGACGCTGAGCAGTCGGGCGGCTATGTGACCATGGTCACCAAGCAGGGTCTGATCAAGCGCACCCCGCTGGAGCAGTACGCCAACATCCGCAAGAGCGGCCTGATCGGCATTGCCCTGAACGAGGGCGATGCGCTGGCATGGACCCGCCTGACCTCCGGCCACGATATGCTCATCGTTGCCACCCGCAACGGTCAGGCCATCCGCTTCAACGAGGAAAACGCCCGCCCGATGGGTCGTAACGGCCACGGCGTGCGCGCCATCCGTCTGGCAGAGGGCGATGAGGTCGTGGGCGTGTGCATCTGCCGCGAGGGCGGCACGGTGCTGACCGTGACCGAGAACGGCAAGGGACGCCGCTCGGATATCGACACCTACCGCATCACCGCCCGCGGCGGCAAGGGCATCCGCAACTACGATGTCAGCCGTGACAAGGTTGCCGCCGTGAAGATCGTGGATGACGTGGATGACGTGCTGCTGAGCAGTCAGGAGGGCATCATCATCCGCCTGCACGCCAACGAGATCCCGCTGCAGAGCCGCTACGGCTCCGGCGTGCGGGTGATGCGTCTGGGCGAGAACGACAAGGTGATGGTGCTGGCACGCACCGACCACGACGACGAAGCACAGACCGAGAAGATCGACGCTTCCGAAGCCGATGCCGAGCCCACCGCCGAGCAGCTGGCCGAGATGGAAGCCGCCGATGCTGCCGCCGCCACCGAAGCCCCGGAGGCAGACCCGGAAGAGAAGGAATAATTGAGCTGAAACAGGAACTCTTTGCTGTTGATTGTTTTACTGAAGCAGGCTCGCCCTCTCAGTCAAATCCTTCGGATTTGCCAGCTCCCCCAAAGGGGGAGCCCTTGGCAGTCCACACGGACTTCATCTTTTTGCCAAGGCCTCTCCCTTTGGGAGAGGTGGCACGGCGTAAGCCGTGACGGAGAGGGCGAGGACGCTTCCCGCAGCGCCGCGCTTTCGCAGAAAGCGGCGCTGCAACTGCCGTTTTCCTCTACGACCTCTCCTGTGAAAATGGGTTTCAGGAAAGTCCGCAGACTTTCCTGAAACCCGAAATTATAAATAATTCTTCCGCTATTGATGTGCAGAGCGCAGCGGAGCACATTTAAAATCGTTTCACCGTCAGGTTTGTCTGGACTTCCCCTTGAAACTGTGCTAAAATGAACAAAATCACAATACCCGTGGGGGAGTAGCAGGCGCTTTGCAGAGCGCAGCAAGTCAACACAATGACCGCTTTCCGGTCTGGCTTGCTTTCATTTGCGAGACTCATGTGTTTTGGTGCGTGTTTGCTGCGCCCGTGCACATGGAGTGGATCTCAAAAAATCACCCGGTCCCGGACGTACAATGCGCCCGGGGCCGGGTTTTGTTTTGGTTTGGAATACGGTCAACAAACAGGAGGCAGACAGAATGGAATGGAGTTTTGTGTTTTTTCTCAACAGCGTTTTGCTGGGCGTGGGGCTTGCGATGGATGCGTTTTCGGTGTCCATGGCAAACGGCCTGCACGACCCTAAAATGAACAAGGGCACGATGTGCAAAATTGCGGGCACTTTTGGCATTTTTCAGGCCGCAATGCCTATGATCGGCTGGGTGTGCGTGCATACCATCGTGGAGCTGTTCTCGTCCTTTGAGACCCTGATCCCGTGGATCGCGCTGGCGCTGCTGAGCTACATCGGCGGCAAGATGCTGATGGACGGTATCCACGGCGAGGAAGCCGAAGAAGCGGCAGAGCTCAGCGCCGGGGCGCTGTTTATGCAGGGCGTGGCTACCAGCATCGATGCCCTCTCGGTGGGCTTCACCATCTCGGAATACGGCTGGCTGATGGCGCTCACCGCTGCCATCATCATTGCGGTGGTCACCTTCATCCTCTGCATGGCGGGTCTGTGCATCGGCAAAAAGTTCGGTACACAGCTTTCCGGCAAGGCCAATATTCTGGGCGGTGTCATCCTTATCGGCATCGGACTGGAAATTTTCATCACCGGGGTGTTCTGAAGAATAAGGGGTCTGCATAGAATTACTTTTCCTGCAAGCAAAGCAAAATACAGAATCAGAATGCCGATTTTTCAGGTGATTTTTTGAACAAAATAACAAAAAATGGAAAGGTGCTTGACAAGTCCGTTTGCAGAAACTAAGCTAGGGGCACAAATAGAAACATTCAGGGGTTCGTTTCTGTTTGAATCTTCAAACCAAAAACAGGAGGAACATCAAGATGAGATTGTCCAAGAAAATTGCAGCCGTTGCATTGGCAGCAGTCATGTCTGTTTCATTGCTGACGGCCTGCGGCGGCACCGATGCACCCAGTTCCAGCAATCCTGGCAGCAGCTCCAGCTCCAGCAGCTCCAGCGCTGACAGCAGTTCCAGCTCCAGCAGCTCCAGCTCCAGCAGCTCCAGCAGCAGCTCCAGCAGCTCCAACTCCGGCAGCACCGAGGACAAGGAAGAAAACGTTGCTTACAAGAACAGCCGGACGGCAAAATTCTACCAGAAACTTGGCACCAGCTATACCTTGGGCGCAAAACTGGATGCTGTTGGGAATGGTCAGAGCGCGACTGGCGATATGCTGGTTGTGACCAATGGCAGCCGTATTTATCAGCAGGCTACGACCCGGAGCAATGGAGCGACAGAAAGCCAGACCGTGCTTGTTGATCTGACAAAGCAGAAAGGGTGGGCTCTTATTCCTGATGAACGCGTGAAAGATCAGGGCAAGCTTGGCTATTGCTATTCTGCTACGATCAGTGGTACTTCGATAGGCAGCGGTATTCCCGGCAATGTTATGCCGATCGAAGGTCTCAAGTTCAAGCAGGAAACGAAGGGCAATTATTACATTGAGACCCAGACCTATGAACTGCCCACCGAAGAGGGAAAATTGAAAATGGTCATTGCCTATTACTATGAAGGCAACAGCATCACGCCGAAGTATACAGAGGTAAAAGAATATCTTAACGGCGAGGAACTTGTAACGATGCGCATGACCTTCACCCGTATCGAGTACAAGGCAGATGCAAAGTATCTGGACTTTGAGACGATCCTGAATCAGTATATCGATATCACTGATCAGATCAACCCGAGCACCGTTCAGGCTCTGGAGCCCAGCATTGCAGGCCTAACCATCGGCTAAGATACATTTCCCCGAGAAAACCATAAACAAAAACGAGAGCCACCCGGCGCGCCGGGTGGCTCTCGTTTTTTTTGTTCCCCGTGGAACAATTTGGCATTATTTCACGGTCTCCGGCTCAAAAAAGTCGGCGTATTCCTTGGTCAGCTTGCTGCCAAGGCGGCGGATGCCGCCGTATAGGTGCCGCTCCACCAGCGGCTCAAAGGCGGCAAGGTCGCACCGCTCGATGGCGTTCAGCAGGTTGCGGTGGTCGGCGATCACCTCGTCCAACCCGCCGGTGGTCATGGTGTCCAGCATACGGAAACGGCTGTAATCGGCGTGGGCGTTCTGCAGGGTGCTCCACAGGTACATCTTGTCCATGGCAGAAAACCACGTCTCGTGCAGGCGGCAGTCGGCTTCGTACAGCTTGTTGAAGTCTGGATTCTCGACACGGGCAAGGGCTTCGTACGCGTCCACCCGCGCACGAATCTGCGCCCGCTGCGCCGGGGTGGCGATGGGGGCAAAATCGCGCAGGATGCGCCCCTCCACAGCGGTGCGCTCGTAGATCAGCTCGTCCACGATGCGCCGGTTCAGCCGGGTGACGGTGGTGCCCTTGTAGGGCACGATGCGCACCAGCCCGTTTTCCTGCAGTTTTTGCAGCACCACCCGGATCATGGAGCGCGGCGCACCGAACCGGGTGCACAGCGGATTCTCACTCAGCGCAGAGCCGGGACGGATGGTCAGATCGATGATCTCCCGCTCCAGCACGGCGTAAATTTCGGCATCAGTCTTGTATTGCTGTTCCATATCACTCACCTGATTGAAATGATTATTCCTTTAGCGGGCTCGCCCTCTCAGCCTCGCTTTGCTCGGCAGCTCCCCCAAAGTGGGAGCCCTTGGCAGTCCACGCAGACTTCATCTCTTTGCCAAGGCCTCTCCCTTTGGGAGAGGTGGATTTGCGGAGCAAAGACGGAGAGGGCGAGGATGCTGACCATGTGCAACAGCCTTATTCCAAAAACTCCTTCCACGGTGCGGCGGCGGGCAGGGGCAGAGAAAAGGCCATGGGCTTGCCGGTGTCCGGGTGCACAAAGCGCAGGCCGCAGCTTTGCAGGGCGATGCTGCCCTTCTGGCGGCTGCCATATTTGCCGTCGCCGTACAGCGGGTGCTTGCGGCTGGCAAACTGTACCCGGATCTGATGGGTGCGCCCGGTGTGCAGGGTGATCTCGGCAAGGCTGTTCTCCCCTGCCGTGGCAAGGATGCGGTATTCCAGCATCGCTTCCCGCACCCCCTTGCGGGGACGGCTGACCGGGAACACCCTGCCCTTGCGGCTGTCCTTGAACAGGTAGTCCCGCAGCACCCCGGCGGCGGGCAGCTGCGCGTCCGGCGCACCGGCGAGGACCGCGCGGTATTGCTTGACGAACTGCGGCGCGGCGGCTTTGCCCTCGGCGCGGCCATCCTGCACGGCGTAGGCGTCCTGACTTTGGGTCACCTGACGGCTCAGGGCGGCAGCAGCTGCCGGGGTGCGGGCATAGACCATCAGCCCGGACACACCGGTGTCCAACCGGTGCACCACCCCCACAAAGGCATCGGGCGCGTTCCAGTGCGCGCGCAGCGCGGCGGGCACACCCTCCTCGCTGGAAAGCCCGGCAGGCTTGTCCAGCACCACAAGGGCGGCGTCCTCGTATAAGATCACAGCTTGCCCTCGGCCAGCAGAGCCTTCAGCTTCAGGATGCCCGCAATGGTCTTGCCGTCCTTGATCTCGCCGCTCATGACCATCTGGTAGGCCTTTTCCAGCGGCACACGGTCAGGAGTCAGGAATTCGTCCGCATCAAGGTGCATCTTGGTCTCGTGCAGACCGGTGGCTACCCAAGTATAGATGACCTCGGTATCGTAGCCCACGGTGGGGTAGAACTCGCCCAGCGAGATGTAGTTGTCGGCGGTCAGGCCGCACTCCTCTTCCAGTTCCCGCTTGGCGGCTGCAAAGGGGTCCTCGCCCTTTTCCAGCTTACCGGCGGGCAGCTCCCACAGCTGCTGCTGCATGGCATAGCGGAACTGCCGCACCATGCAGATGGTGCCGTCTGCAAAATAAGGCAGGATGCAGGCGCCGCCGTGGTGATGCACCACCTCGCGGGTAGCGGTCTTGCCGTTTTCCAGCAGCGCGGTGTCCTTGGTCAGGGTGATGACCCGCCCCTCGAACAGGGTCTCGCTGGAGAGAGTTTTTTCAAAGTGTACGGTATCGTTCATTTGTTTTACGCCCCTTTTCCGGCGCAGCGCCGGTTTTATGCTCTCAGTTTACGGCAAAGTGCGGTTTGTTGTCAATAAAGATATGATAAATACAAGAGGAGAGGGTTCTTACCTGAACTCCCCCAGTCGCCTACGGCGCCAGCCCCCTCTAAGATGGGGCCTTTGGCATAGCGGCAAAGTTTCCGGCTAAAGCGAAAAGCTTGCGCACGCGCCAGAGGCTCCCTCCCCGAGGGAGCTGTCAAAACCGTCAGGTTTTGACTGAGGGAGTTTCCTCTTGCGAAAAAAATCATAATTTCTGGAAGCGACGGTGAGCAAAAACCGAAAATCAGCATCACTGCTTGCTTTAGCGCACTAAAGAAAGTACAAAACCGCTAAAAATTTTCTTTATTTTTGGTGCGTTTGTCGGGCGGTTTGCGTTTACTTTATTGCCGGAATCTGCTATTATAGTATACAAGCAATAGTGCCTTTTATGGGGTTCTCCGGTCCCAGCGGGCATATTGCCCCGCGCAAAAGGTACCAAATTCTGAATAATGGAGGAAGAAAAATGCCTAGAGCAAAGCAAACTATGGATGGCAATACCGCTGCCGCCCATGTAGCGTATGCCTACACGGACGTGGCTGCCATCTACCCCATTACCCCGTCTTCTCCGATGGCTGACTCTGTGGACCAGTGGTC
>ERZ1673740.867-NODE-867-length-28573-cov-6.269304_pt1 | contig 28573 bp, 16 predicted proteins | sample MGYA00580221_ERZ1673740 | MGnify/ENA primary metagenome ERZ1673740 (study PRJEB41218, sample SAMN15661786) | gut metagenome | host: Homo sapiens | place: Canada: London | collected 2015-08-20/2019-03-30 | study: EMG produced TPA metagenomics assembly of...
GTTCGTACAGCACGCCCCTGTCGCTCTCGTACAGCACCGTCCAGCCGTCGGCTTGTAAGCGGGCGGCGGTGGGGGTGTCGGCGGCGGTCAGGACGTAGCGGGAATGAATCTCATGGGCCGGGTCGGTCAGGTAGGCGGCCTCGTCAAACTGGATGCCCATGCCGTCCGGCACGCCGTAGAGCAGACCGCAGTGTACGGGGTCGCCAAAGGCGTAGGCCACGGTGCTGTCCCAGGGGTCGGCGCTCGTCACAGCGGACCGGCTCTCGGTCAGCGCGGCCTCGATTTGCTGCACCGCGGCGTCCCATGCGGCGCTGTAGCGCGGCATGGTGAAGCCGTCTGCCAGATTCAGCACGCCGAGCGCGGCCAGCACCAGCGCGGCGGCTGCCGTGCCCGCGGCGGGGCGGGCGTCCTCCACAAGGAGCGCCGCCAGCAGCAGCACATCCAGTACAACCGTATGGCGGGAGCCCTCAACGGGGCGGTACATCAGCAGCAGTGCCAGAAAGACGATGACCGCAATCACGGCGGCGCAGCCCTTCCAGAACACGGGCCGCCCGGCGCGGGCATCCACGATCAGGCAGACCAGCGTCACGCCCAGCAGCAAGAAAAACAGCAGGTACTGTCCCCCGCTGCGGTTTGCCAGCTGGTCGGCCAGCATTTCGGCCACGGTGCGCAGGGCGTCCAGCAGCTTGTGCGCCACGTCCCTGACGGCGGAGACCACCTGCCCGCGGGCCAGCTCCTGCAGCGGGCTTACATCGACATTGGTAAAGAAGTAGGGCGCGTAGAATTTGGACATCAGCACGAGCGTGCCGCCCAAGGAAACCGTCCCGCCCGCCACGCAGACAGCGATGCGGCGGCGGTCCTGCCGGCACAGCGCCAGCGGGAACAGCCAGAGCACGGCCTCATAGGGGCGCACGAGCGTGGCCACGGCGCACAGCACACACAGCCCCGCCCACGCGGCGCGGCTTTTGTCCCGCCGCGCCAGAATGCCGCAGCCCAGCACCGCCAGCATGAGCGCATAGTGCAGCGGCTCCTGCATAGCGGAGAACACATAGCGGATCGGCGCGTTCATGGCGGCCAGCGCCGCGGCAAAGGCCAGCTGGCGCTTCCAGCCAAGCCGCGCGGCCCGGGCGAAAAACGTCCAGCCCAGCACGACGAACAGCAGGTTGCACCACAAAAAGGCATTCTGCCCGCGCAAAAGCAGCCCCGGCAGCGCATAGACCAGAAAAACCGCCGGCCCCCACGCGGCGTAGGTGCCGACGGCGGCGTGCGACTCATTGAAGCCGAAGTACCCCTGCGGTGCGCCGTACTGCACGGCGGCGGCCAGCTGCTTGCTGTAGATGACCTCATCGCTCCAGGAGCTGACCGGCAGGAAGATCTCCGTCACCGGCACCCTGTAGACGACCAGCTCATACGCCAGCAGGAACACCAGCGCGGCGGCAGCGGTGCAGAGTGTGTGCGCCCAGCCGGGCAGGGCTTTACTGCGCATAAAATTCCAGGACCTTGGCAATGACCTTATTGCGGTCTGCCTCGGTCAGGCCGTAGTACATCGGCAGGCGGACGAGGCGCTCGCTCTCGGCGGTGGTGTAGACGTCCGCGCCGTCAAAGCGGCCAAACTTCTGGCCCGCCGGGGCGGAGTGCAGCGGGATATAATGGAACACAGCCAGAATATCGTTTGCCTTCAGGTGGCGGATCAGCGCGGTGCGCTCCTCCAGATCCCTGCATTTCAGGTAGAACATGTGGGCGTTGTGCACGCAGTCCGCCGGGATGGTGGGCAGCTCGACCCTGCCTGCGTCGGCCAGTGGCCGGAAGGCATCGTGGTAGGCGTTCCAGGTCGCCATGCGGTTGTCGTTGATCTCGTCGGCGTGGAGCAGCTGCGCCCACAGATAGGCGGCGTTCAGCTCACTGGGCAGGTAGCTGTCGCCAAAATCGACCCATGTGTACTTGTCCACCTGACCGCGGAAGAACTTGGCGCGGTTCGTGCCCTTCTCGCGCAGGATCTCCGCGCGCTCATTGTACGCGGGATTGTTGATGACGAGTGCGCCGCCCTCGCCCATCGAGTAGTTCTTTGTCTCGTGGAAGGAGTAGCAGCCGAAATCACCGATGGTGCCCAGTGCCTTGCCCTTGTAGCTGCTCATAACGCCCTGCGCCGCGTCCTCGACGACCTTGAGGTCATGGCGGCGGGCAATGTCCATGATGGTGTCCATCTCACAGGCGACACCGGCGTAGTGCATGGCGACGATGACCCGCGTCTTATCGGTGATGGCCTGCTCGATCTTCGTCTCGTCGATGTTCATCGTATCAGGGCGGATGTCCACAAAGACGAGCTTCGCCCCGGCCAGCACAGCGGCGGTGGCGGTGCTGGAGAAGGTGAAGCTGGGCAGAATGACCTCGTCACCGGGGTGAATATCGCACAGCAGCATGGCCATGTCCAGCGCCGTAGTGCCGCTGGTGGTCAGCAGGACCTTCTGGGCGTGGAAGCGCTCCTCCAACCAGGCGTTGCACTGCTTGGTAAAGGCGCCGTCGCCGCAGATTATATGAGAGTCGATGGCCTGCTTGACGTAGTCGAGCTCGTCGCCCACGCAGGGCGGTACGTTAAAAGGGATCATAGTAAAAGCCTTCCTTCCGGGTGGATTTTTATAATCGTATTTAGTATAACACAGTTTGCGGTATTTGTCACTTTATCGCGGAACAGATTTGCGCAAAATCGCCTTATTTTTTTATGCGCGCGTCGTTGTAGGCGCGGATCATAATGGCCGCAAACCAGAGCATGACGACGCTGAACACCACAAAGCTGATGGCGGCGACGGAGGTCAGCGACGGGATAAAGTGCGTGACGGTGTAGACGGCCAGCGGCACGGCGGCAATGTACGGCATTTTGCTTTGCTGCCGCCCTGCCAGCCGCACCAGCACGAGCGCCGCGCCCCAGAACAGCCACAGGTCTGCCGCGCGCAACGCCGGGGCCAGCCGTGCCCACGCCCCGCCGGTCTGGCCGCCGCAGAGGATCAGCTCCAGCACAAGCCCCGCCGCGCCGAACACGGTAGGCAGCCTGGTTTTGGAGGCCAGCAGCAGATAGCCCACAAGGGCCAGCACGGTGAGCGAGACCTCCTGTATGGCGGCATTTTCCGGCACGGCCAGCAGGGCGCGCCCCGCCGCCGCCACACCGACGAGCAGATAAGCCAGAGCGGTTTTATTGCGTTTGTCCATAGTGATAATACTCCTGATCGTAATGCACAGGTAGGGGCCGGGCATGCCCGGCCCGCGGCCTTCCCGCAGACGTCCGCCCGCCATACAGCTGCGGGCCGCATATATGCGGCCCCTACCGTATTTCAATTTAATTTTTATTATACCTCTTTTATAACCCCCTTGCAAGCGCTGGCGCGGCGGCGTATAATGAGTATGTTTATACAAGAAAATGTGCGTTTTTTGTATAAAGCTACATCAATAAGCGAGGTTTTGGGATATGGAGTTTTCTCATCGTCTGGACCTGTTTGGGCCGGAGATTTTCGCGGCGCTCAACGACAAAAAGGTCGCGTTGGAGGCCGAAGGCCGTCATCTTTACAATTTAAGCGTCGGCACGCCGGATTTTGCACCGGCGGACTACCTGAAGCAGGCGCTCATCGACGCCGCGCAGGACAACGAAAACTGGAAGTACAGCCTGCGCGACCTGCCCGAGATGCTGGAGGCTGTCTGCGGCTACTACAAGCGCCGCTTTAACGTGGACACCATCACCCCCGACGAGGCCATGAGCTTCTCCGGCAGCCAGGACGGCATCGGCCATCTGGGCCTGGCGCTCTGCAACGACGGCGATCTGGTGCTGCTGCCCGACCCCTGCTACCCCGTCTTTATGACCGGCTCCAAGCTGGGCGGTGCCGAGCCGTGGTACTACAAGCTGACGAAGGAGAACCACTTCCTGCCCGACGTCACCTCCATCCCGGAGGACGTGGCCCGCAGGGCCAAGCTCATGCTGGTCAGCCTGCCCGCCAACCCCGTGGGCAGCATCGGCACGCCGGAGCTCTACGCCGAAATCGTCAATTTCTGCCGTAAGTACGACATTTTGCTGGTGCATGACAACGCCTACAGCGATATTATCTTTGACGGTGCCCACGGCGGCAGCATCTTCAACACGCCGGGTGCCGGGGAATGCGCGGTGGAGTTCTTCTCTTTGAGCAAGAGCTTCAACGTCACGGGCGCGCGCATCAGCTTTTTGGTGGGACGGCGCGATGTCATCGCCGCCTGCAAAAGGCTGCGCACCCAGATCGATTTCGGTATGTTCCTGCCCATCCAGAAGGTCGCCATCGCTGCCCTGACCGGCCCGCTGGACGGCGTGCGGCGCCAGTGCGGCGAGTACCAGCGCCGCCGCGACGCCCTGTGCGGCGGTCTGCGCGGCATCGGCTGGAATGTGCCCGACAGCCACGGCAGCATGTTTGTCTGGGCCCCGCTGCCCGCCGGGTACAAGACGAGCATGGAATTCTGCCTGGCCCTGATCGACAAGGCCGGCGTCATCTGCACCCCCGGCTCGAGCTTTGGCCCGAGCGGCGAGGGCTACGTCCGTTTTGCCCTGACGATGCCCGTTGAGAAGATCGGCGAGGCCGTACAGGCGATCAAAAACAGCGGCATCCTGGGGTAATTTGCCCGCTTTTTAAGGCGGCTGGGGGGCGCTGTGTTTGCCCGCCGGGCACACGCGGCAGCCGCAGAGCGTCCGAATCGATACAGGCATTGTCCCCTACAGCGTAGGGGCGGATTCCATATCCGCCCGGGCACCTTGCCCCTGCCGCATACGGCCAGCGGGCGAACGAAAAGTTCGCCCCGACAGAGCCATCCTTCCTAATAAAGAACACCGCCGATCCGGGTCACGGGTCGGCGGTGCTTTTTTGAACAAATCATTGATTACTGTGCATTTTCACGCAGGGCGGCACGCATTTCCTTCTGGATGGCAGGGGTCGTTTCCACCTTCTGCATCAGGGCCGCGATCAGCTCGGGCAGCTGCTTCGCGGGCAGCTGCTCTGCAATGACCGAGGCCAGGTACTCAGCGTGGGACATGGCAGGCTCAAACGTGCGGGCGTAGGTCTTACCGCTGCGCACGAAGCCAACCTCCCGCAGAACGCCCTTCTCCATCAGGCTGTTCAGCATCGAGAAAATCGAGCGTTCCTTCCATTTACGGTCAACACAGGTTTTCACGACTTCCGTCTGTGCCATCGCGTGATCCGCCTGCCAAAAAATTTCCATGATCTGTTGTTCGCTTTTTGTCAGATGCACGTTGGTATACCTCGCTTTAAAAATTGTCTACGCTTCTATAGTATCCGCTTGTCAGCGAAATGTCAATGAGTTTTCGAAATTTTTTCAAGTTTTTCTGGTTATTTCATAACAGTTTGCAAATCTGACACATTTAGCGGGCAGCTTCGTACATTTCCCGATTTATGTCATAGATTCGACAGTTTACAAATGTGTGGCATATATGTGGCGCGTTCTGCCGCATCACGCCACACTTTTGCCGCAAATGGCATTTCGTGTACCCCCCCCCCCCGTCATTTTTAAGTTGATTATATCCTCTTTGCGCCGTTCCTGTCATTCCGCCGGCCACCGGCCGCGCAGGTACTCGAGCGCGCGCTTTTCCAGCCGCGAAACATAACTGCGGCTGATGTGCAGCGCCTGCGCCGTCTGCTGCTGGGTCTTGGGCGCACCGTCAAATCCATACCGCTGCCGCATAATAGCGCGTTCCCGGGCGGGCAGAGCGTCCACCAGCGCACGCAGCCGGGCGGCGTCGGCGCGGCTCTCGCAGCCGGCCTCCATGTCGGCTTCATCGGGCAGGGTGTCCGCCAGCGTCAGCTGCCCGTCCGCCTCGAGCGGCTCCTGCAGCGACAGCGTCACTCCCGTCCGCCGCCCCCGCCGCAGGTCCATGCGAAGCTCATTCTCAATACATCTGCTCGCATAGCTGGCAAAGCGCTTGCCCTTGGCGGGGTCGAAGGTATCCACCGCCTTGATAAGCCCAATCGTGCCGATGGAGATCATGTCGTCCTGTGCGCTGTTCCCGGCATAGTATTTTTTGCAGATATGCGCGACGAGCCGCAGATTGTGGCGGATCAGCGTATCCCGCGCCTGTGCGGCGGCTGCCCCGCCCTTTTGCAAATCGGCAAAGGCCGCGCGCTCCCTGTCCGGCGGGAGCGGACGCGGGAAGGACCCGCTTTCGAGATGCAGCGCCAGATACAGAATATGCCCTGCCGCCGCCTGCAAAAACAAACCAAAAATGCCCAGCATACACACCACCTCGCGGAAGTGTATGCCGGGCATGGAAATTCTATTCTGTCTTTTGGGTGGCAAACGCCGGGTTGGCGGCGCACGTCGGCGGGGACGTCCACATGAGCGATGAAGCCTTTTTCTTTACAGCGTAAACTGCACCGCGCAGAAGGCGGCGTAGATCGCCAGAAGCAGGATACCCTGGGCGCGGTTCAGCTTGCCCTTGACGAGGGCGGGAACCGTCAGGATCAGCATGACGGCCAGCATGACCGGCAGATCCAGCACAAGGCTGGAATTGATGCCAAACAGCGTGGCGCTCTGCGGGATGGTGAAGGGTGCCAGCGTGATCGACATGCCGCTGACCAGCACAAGGTTAAAGACATTCGCACCGACGATGTTGCCCAGCGACAGGTCGCTGTGGCCCTTGACCAGCGAGGTGACGGCCGTGACCAGTTCGGGCAGCGAGGTGCCGAGCGCGACAAACGTCAGGGCGATGACGCTCTCGGGCACGCCGAGGGCCTGCGCGATCAGGGTGCCGTTGTCCACGAGCAGGTTTGCGCCGACGGCGATCAGCACCGCGCCCAGCACAAGCAGGATCAGCGTCTTGGCGAGGGGCATTTCCTCCTCCTCGGACGCCTCTTGCTCACCGGCGGGGGTGTTTTTCATCTGCAGCACGTTGACGGCCATGTACGCCACAAACGTTGCCAGCATGATGATGCCCATGACGCGGGTGAATCTGCCGAAAACATAGGCCGCAATGCAGTAGATGGCCGCCGCCGCGAAGAAGAAGGCGACGGGGGTTTTCAGCGTTTTGGGGTCTACCCTGCCCGGGCGCACCGCAATCGTGATGGCCGCGATCAGTGCCGCATTGCAGATGACCGAGCCGATGGCGTTGCCGTAGGCGATCTCGCCATGGCCGGACAGCGCGGACATCGTGGAGACCATGACCTCCGGCAGCGTCGTGCCGATGGAGACCACCGTCGCGCCGATGAGCAGCTCCGGCAGGTGGAAGCGGCGGGCCAGTGAGGACGCGCCGTCAACAAACCAGTCGCCGCCCTTGATCAGGAACAACAGACCGACAATAAAAAGCAGCACAGGGATGAGCATATTGATTCCTCCGTTAAAAATGCACGTTATGTGTCGGAATTCACATTATACCACGGCAGTCCGGGCGCCGTCAAACGGGGCGGGGTTTAAAATGTAAAAATGCAGCCTTTCGCGCGCATGGCTTCCACCCGGAGGGGGAAGCTGTCAGTGGCCCCGCCCACTGACTGATGAGGGTCGACCTTGCAGATGCTGCCCGTTTACAGGCTGTTGCCGTGCACACGCCCCTCATCCGGCCCTGCGGGCCACCTTCCCCCGCGGAGGAAGGCAAAAAGCCCCCAATTCTTGCACACCTTCCCGCATTGTGTCTTGCCAACACAAACACAAAGCCCCGCAGGGGATACCTGCAGGGCTCTGTGCATAGAGGGGTGGGAAAGTATATAAAGGTCAGTGAATGTCTTGATTGATTACAAATATTATTATAGCAAGTTTTCTTAAATTGTCAAATGTCAGACTTGCATTTTGGTTTTCAAAAGATTATAATAAGGTCGTTCCCACTTAATTTTATTTAGCAAGCGCACAAAAAAGCATATTTTTCCAATTTTGTTAAAGATAACAGTGATTGTATACTTCACTTTATTTTTTTGTGCGCATTACACAAAACAACGACAAGGAGTCACTCCATGGACGATTTGGACCACAAAATCCTACAACTGCTGGCGGAAAATGCGCGTATGCCCGTTAAGGACATCGCCCAGCGGGTCAGCCTGACCAGTCCCGCCGTATCCAGCCGCATCCACCGCCTGGAGCAGGAGGGCGTCATCGGCGGGTACACTGTCGTGCTGTGCCACCCCGACGCGCCCGCCCGGGTCGAGGCGCTGATCTCGGTACTGGTGGACGCAGCGACCCGCGCGAGCTTTCTGACCATGATCGAGCAGGAGCCGCAGGTCTTGCAGTGCTTCCGTGTGACAGGCAGCTACAACTTTATAATTAAGGTAAGCTGCACCGACATTGACGCGCTGGAGCACCTGCTGACCAAGATGCAGAAGATGGGCTCCACCAACACCCAGATCATCCTGAACACCCAGCTGGACCGCGGTCTGGCATTCGACGAATAAGCGAGGTTTTTATGGCACATTTTTGCAAAAACTGCGGTCTGCTGACTGCCCCGTACGACGAGCGGTGCCCCAAGTGCGGCGCACCGCTGCCGCATATCCCGATGGGCGAGGCTCTGTTGGAGTCCATGCGTCAGTCCCCGGAGGGTACCGTTGAGACCGGCGAGCCGCTGTACGAGCAGGACCTGGAGGAGGACCGCATCGACGCCATGAGCCAGGGCGCAACGACGGCGGCCATGCTGCTGTTCGCCATCCCCATCGCCGGGTTCGTGCTGGCAGTGGTGTGGAGCTTTGGCGGCACGCAGGACCCGGCCCGCAGGCGGCTGGCCCGGGCGTACCTGATCCGTGCGCTGGTCGTGGCGGGGCTGGTCATCCTGTTTGTGGCTGTGGCCGCGATGGTGTTTACCGCCGCGCTGCACAGCCAGCTGGCCTACTACTATTACCGTTGAGGAGGCGCCATGAAAGCATCTGTCATCATCCCGAACCTGAACGGCGCGGGCTGGCTGCGGGACTCCATCGAGTCCGTCTGGGCGCAGACCGAGCAGGATTTTGAGCTGATCGTCATTGACAACGGCTCCACCGACGAGAGCCTGGACATCGCCCGCAGCTACTGCGGACGGGACCGCTACACTTTAATTGAGAACGCCGGGAACACCGGCTTTTCCCATGCGGTGAACCAGGGCATTGCGATTGCCAAAGGCGAATACATGGCTCTGTTCAACAACGACGCCTTTGCGGAGCCGGATTGGCTGGCGGAGCTGATCAAAACCGCCGACGCCGACCCGAAAATTTTTGCGGTCAGCAGCCTGATGCTGCGCTACTATGAGCCGGAGCTGGCCGACGACGCGGGCGACTACGTGACGATCCTGGGCTTTGCCTGCAAGCGCGGCGACGGCTTAAAGGCCAGCCGCTATACAAAGCCCTGCCGTGTGTTCAGCGCGTGCGGCGGCGCGGCGCTCTACCGCAAGTCGATTCTGGACGAGATCGGCGTGTTTGACGAGCTGTTTTTCGCGTATTATGAGGACGTCGATTTGAGCTGGCGTGCGAACAATTTCGGCTACAGGAACGTCTACTGCCCCACGGCCCGCTGCCGCCATATCTGCGGCGCGACCACCGGCGCTGTGCGCTACAACCCGTTTAAGAGCATCCAGAGCGGGCGCAACAGCATTCTGCTGCCCTACAAGAACCAGCCGATTTTGATGTTGGTTTTGAATTTTATCCCGATGCTGCTGGGGTATCTGCTCAAAGTGCTTATGTTCCGGCTGCGCGGCTTCGGCGGGGATTACGCGAAGGGCTTCCGCGAGGCGTGGACGGCGCTGCCGAAGATAAACAAACCGAAATTCAAGTGGCGGAACCTGCCCAATTATGTCTGGGTGGAGTTCAGTCTGATCGCCGGGCTGTTCAAGTACATTGTGTACCGCGTGCAGCGGGCGTTGAAGATCACGTGATGGGGGCCTTGCCTTTCATTTTGCTGCGCTGTAGGGGCCGGGCAGTTTCCCGCTGACTCCCTTTTCTCTTACTTTCTTCGAGAAGAAAGTAAGCAAAGAAGCTTTCAATGTCTCATCCAAAAAGCACCTGCTGACCGGTCACACGCATACCGGTCAGCAGGTGCTTTTATTTTACTTGTTCAGAATTTCTTTGGTTCTTTCTTTGCAAAGAAAGAACATCTCTCGTTTAATCCTCATCCGCAAAGTTGCCCAATGCCTTTGCCTGCTCGATGACCTTGTTCTCGAGCATCTGCGGCAGGGTCTCATACCGGACGAACTCGAACGTGAAGTAGCCGCGGCCCTGGGTCAACTGGCGCAGGAAGGTGGTGAAGTCCTGCATCTCGGCCACGGGGACCTCGGCCTCGACGACCTGCAGGCCGTCGTCATCGGGGTTCATGCCCAGCACGCGGCCGCGGCGCTTCGTGACCTCGCCCATAATATCGCCGGTGTTGTCGGCGGGGACGTGGGCTTTCAATGCGCCGATGGGCTCAAGCAGGACGGGGCCGGCCTCGGGGATGGCGGCCTTATACGCGAGTTTGGCGGCCATAATGAACGCCATTTCGCTGGAATCAACAGGGTGGTAGCTGCCGTCCAGCAGCGTGGCCTTCATGCCGACCATCGGGTAACCGGCCAGCACGCCGTGCTCGGCGGCCTGACGGACGCCCTTCTCGACTGCCGGGAAGAAGTTCTTCGGCACGCTGCCGCCGAACACGTTCTCGGCAAACTCGATGCTCTCGCCCTCGACGGGTTCGAACTGGATCCAGACGTCGCCGAACTGGCCGTGGCCGCCGGTCTGCTTCTTGTGGCGGCCCTGCGCCTTGCAGCTCTTGCGGATGGACTCACGGTACGGCACGCGCGGATTCTCGAGCGTGATCTCGACGCCGAACTTATTCTTCAGCTTGGCGAGCGCGACCTCCAGATGCTGGGTGCCCAGACCGCTGATGATCTGCTGCTTCGTCTCGGGGTCGACCACGAACCGGATGGCGGGGTCCTCCTCGATCAGGCGGGCCAGCGCGCTGCCGACCTTACCCTCGTCGCCCTTCTTGGCGACCTTGACGGCCATGCGGTAGCTGCTGATGGGGTACACAGGTGCGGGCAGCGCCACGACGCGGGCGGGGTCACACAGGGTATCGCCGGTCTTGGCGGTGGCCAGCTTGGCAACTGCGCCGATGTCACCGGCGGCGATTTCGGGCGTGTCGGTCTGCTTTTTGCCGCAGACGGTCAGCGTCTTGCCCAGGCGCTCTGGCTGGCCGGTGCGGGCGTTGACGGCGTTGCTCGTCGCGGTCAGCCTGCCGGACAGCACTTTAATAAAGCTCAGCTTGCCGACAAACGGGTCGGCCACAGTCTTAAAGACGTAGGCGCACAGCGGGGCGGCGGGGTCGGCGGTGATCTCCACCGGCTCGCCGCCAGACTCGCCCACGGCGGACGCGGTGTCCGCGCCGGGCAGCAGCACGTTCATGTTGTAGAGCAGCATATCCAGCGCCTGCGCGTTGACGGCGGAGCCGCAGAACACGGGCGTGATCTGGCCGCTGCGCACGCCGGAGGCCATGCCCTGGACGATCTCCTCTGTGGTGAAAGCCTCACCCTCGAAGAACTTCTCCATCAAAGCCTCGTCGGTCTCGGCGATGGCCTCGCTCATGGCCTGGATCAGGCCCTCAAAGCGGTGGCCGATGTCGGGCAGGTCGATCTGGACCTGCTTGCCGCCTTCGTATTTGAAGGCCTTCTGGCTGAACAGGTTGATGTAGGCGACGGTGCCGTCGTCCAGACGGACGGGCACGACGCAGGGGCAGACACTGGGGCCGAACTTGATCTTCATCTGCTCCAGGATCTTAAAGTAGTCGGCGTTTTCCAAATCAGCCTTGGTGACAAAGATCATCCGCGCCTTGTTGTTTTTCAGCGCCAGCTGGTACGCCTTCTCGGCACCGACGGTCACGCCGGAACGCCCGGACACACAGATCAGCACGCTCTCGGCGGCCATGATGCCCTCGGCAGCGCCGGTCTCAAAATCAAACAGACCCGGTGCGTCGATCAGGTTGTACTTGATGCCCTCGTACTCGACGGGGACAACGCTCGAGTTGAGCGATGCCTTGCGGCGGATCTCCTCGGGGTCAAAGTCGCTGGCGGTGGTGCCGTCCTCGACACGGCCCATACGCTCGGAAGCGCCGCTCATGTACAGCAGTGCCTCGGTCAGCGTCGTTTTGCCGCAGCCGGCGTGGCCGGCCACCAGAATGTTGCGGATGTCTTTGCTTGCGTAGCCCATGGATCGTCAAACCTCTTTTCGCGCCGGGGCTGCTTCCGGCAGCCCTGCGGCGTAGAATTTCATTGCGGCGCAGTGATTTTTGAACACTCCCGCCTGTTTGATACTACTTTACCACATTGTTGTGGAAATTTAAACAGTTTTTTCGGATTTTTTGTAAAAATTTTTAGGCAAAAGATTGTGGAAAGTGTAAAAAATCGTTCCTCGACATACAGCGAGTGTAGGAGCGAGCATTGCTCGCCCGCCAACTTGGCGCAGCATCGTCTTTTCGGGGAAATTTATCACAGGGCAAACGGGCACGGGCGGGCAATGCCCGCCCCTACCAATCGTTTCTTTGCCGGTCCGTGCAGCAAAAAAGCCGCACAGCTTTCACTGTACGGCTTAACGGCTCGCTTATTTTTCCTTCTTCGCCGTCTTTTTGCGGCGGCGGGCGCGCCCGTTGTCGGCCTTGGCCTCGGGAACATAGAGGCTATAGCTCAACAGGTAGCGGCCATGGGCAGGGATGCGGTAGAACGCGGCCTTGATGCGCTCCATCGGGCCGGTGCCGCTCTCGGCGGTGCTGCCGCTCAGCATAACAACATACTGCATATCGGTGTAGCGGGCGGCCACATCGCACTGGCGCAGATTCATGTGGATCAGATCACCCAGCTGCTCCACCATCAGAGCGGTCTCGGCAGCATCGGTGTTCTGGCTGGGAGCCATGGTCAGGATCGCCAGGAATACCTGCAGACCGTAGCGGGCCTGCACGCCGCGCTGTACGCGGTAAATTTCCTTGAACGTCTCAAAGTCGCAGATACAGGCCCCCGTGTTCTCGGTATCCGGCAGAGCAGAGATCAGCTTGGAGACATCGCTCTCCATATTGCGGTCTGCCTGGCGCATCTGGCGGTAGGCAGAGCCTGCGCGGCCCGGCTCGATGGTATGATGCAGGCAGCCCATGGCGCTGCCGCGGCGTGCCAGATCCTGCGCCTCCTCGTGGCGGCCCAGCGTCTCCAGCGCGACGATCTTTTCCAGATAAAGGCGCTCCTCGTAGGGGTCCAGCTCCAGCGCGCGGGTACACAGCGCAACGATGCGGGTGCTCTCGCCCCATTTTTTGCAGAGCTCCAGCAGGTTTAAAATGGCTGTGCGGTACTGCCCGTGCAGACGCACGCTGACGCTTTCGACCCACGGCTCGGACGCAGACCGCGGCAGCAGGCGCCCGTCATACAGGTTGACGATCTGTTCATAAATGCGGCTGCGCTTCTCGGCGTCGCCCTCCTTGCGGGCCAGCTCCGACAGGTCGTTGACCTCAAACACATCCACGCTGCAGTCCAGATGGGGGTTCCACTGGTAGTAGCCGCGGCTGGTCACGATGCAGCCCTTCATCTCATCCAGACCCTCCGCGTCGATCATATTGCGGAAGCGATGCAAGATGGCGCGCAGGGCCATGTCCGGGTTGGTGGACCGCTCCCCTGCCCACAGGGTATCGGTCAGTACCTTGTGGGAGACGCGCTCCCCGCGCCGCAAAACGAGATACTGCACCAGCGCCGTTGCCTTGCGGGACTGCGCCAGCTGTGCCAGCACGGGCTTGCCGTTCACACGGATCTCAAAGCCGCCCAGCATTTTGATTTCAATTGTTGCCATCCTAGTCATCCTCTCTTCTCTGATGCCCATGACGTTCCTGCATTTTTGTCCGGCACACAGGTATTCATGTTTTAAAGTATAACTAGTCCATTTGAATTTGTCCAGTACATCCGCCGGGATTGTAATAAACTTTTCAAAAATAGTCCCGGAGGGCACCGCTCACGACTCCGACGATGCCTTGCCGTCCCAGGTACCGGGTTCATACAGGATGACCGGCTCACCGGGCAGCTGCACAATGGCTTTTTGGGTGCACAGCGGCACGATCTGGTCGTTGGCGTCCCGCTTGGCCACAGTCAGCACCACCGTCATAGCCGTAATGCGCGGGGTCTTGGTTTCGTCGCCGTCCTGCGTCCAGCTGCGAGCGTAGAAATGCAGTTCGCTGATGAACAGCCCCATATAGGCATCCCGGGGATAGGCCGTTGTGTAGCCGTAGGCAACATAGGGCCGTGTGACTGTCACGGTACCGTCCTCGGCCTTGTTCTCTTTTGTGTGCTGCGGGTTGCCGTAGTGCCCGGCGTCATTCAGTTCATCGCGGTAAAAGCGCATGTGCAGGTAGCTGTTCAGCGCATTGGCCTGATCCGCTGTCAGCAGTGGTGTGCCGTCTGTCTTTGTCAGCATCGGCACACAGTCCTTGTCGATCAGCTCAATGTGGTTGGGGTAGACGCTGAATTCCAATGCCGTGCCCTCGCTGTAGTCGTCACCCTTGGACGCAAAAACGCTGTCCAAATCATTAAGGTCCGTTGCGCCGTCGGTGAAGCGGATATAGCCGTTCGCCTCGAGCACCTCGCCGCGGATCGTCTCAATGAGCGCATCGGCCAGATTTTGCGCGCGGGTCTGCTGCTGGATGTCCATGTACGCCTGTGCGCTGGGCTGTATCAGCGTGACCGCCGCCAGCGTAAAGAGCGACAGCAGCACCATGCAGACGATCAGCTCCACCAGCGTTGTGCCGTTCTGGTTTTTCAAACGCTGCTTCATGGGTTGGTCGTCCCTTCTGCCGTGCTCTTGCTGTAGCGGTAAAACTTGTGCTGTTCCGTCGTTTTTTGGCCGTTTTCCGTAACTTCTGCTCTTGTCTCCACGCTGTCCAGCTCGACGCCGTTCACCGTAAATTCACCGTAATCGCCAAAGGAGAACGCCAGCCCATCCTGTTCCTTCTCCCATTTGGGGGCCGCGTTATTGGCCGGGTACAGCCCGGCGCAGAAGGCATAGGCTGTCTCCCGCAGCGTTTCGGCCTTTTGGGACATGGCGCGGGCGTACCGCAGCGAAACGACGAACATCGACGTAAAAATCATCAGCAGCAGGAACGACACAAGCACTTCCACAATGGTCTCGCCGCGCTGACTTTGTAAAGTATGTTTCATAGCGGGTCACTCCTGTGTTGTGCCGGTGCTCTGTTTGGCACCGCGGGTGTAGGTGATGGAATCGGGCTGCTGGCTGGTGTCGCAGTGGAACGTCAGGCGGTTGCTGTCAATGTTGCCGCCAGTAATGGTCAGGTCACCACTGCCGGGGGCGTAGAACGTCAGGTCGCTAATACGGTAATACTTTGTTGTACTGTCTTTTATTGTGTAATACACCTTGGGGAATGTATTGTTTTTTGCCTGGCTGCCGTCGCTGTCGTACTTCACTGTGCGGTCATAGGTCCGCGTGAAGGCAAAGCTCTCGCCGTTTTTCGTGACTGTCACTGTAATGTCCAGCTGTAAATCGACGATCTCCATGCCCTTGCGGTTTTCGCCCTCCAGTGTGTCGAGCAGGTTGCGCAGGTCTGTGGCATTGGTGCTATTCGCCGTCTGGTTCAGCTTGTCGGCACCGTCGCCCGGGCGGCGGCGCAGTGTTACCGTGATGGCCTCGGCCCCGCCATCAGGCTGGCTGCCGTTCGGTTTCCAGGCGAACTCCTTGGGCTGGGATTCCAAATCATAGATGTCCTTGCCGTAGCTTTGGGAGAACATGAACTGCTCATTGACGAACTTGGCAAAGCTGCTGTCTCTCTTGTTCAGCTCCCCTTCCAGCACGTCGGAAAAGCTGGTTGCCAGCTGGTAGGCTTCCTGTTCCAGCAGCTGGCGGTTGGCATTGGCCGTCAGCACGGAGGCCGCATAGACCAGCGCTGCCGACAGCGCCACAAACAGCGCGCCGATGCAGAGGACCAGTATCATCGAAAGCCCCTGCTCCCCGCGCAGAATGCTGCGTGCCCTGCGGTGCATAATGCCACCTTCTTTCCTAAAATAAAATTACGATGCGTCGCTTGTTCCCGTCTGTTTCGGGGGCGCGGTTTCCGTCGCGTCCGTCTCATCCGGGGCAGCGGCGGTCTCCGGGGTCGCCATGGGCAGTGCCGCACGGGCCCGCATCAGGACCGGGGGCACGCTTGCGGGGGCGCTTTCCGCCGCCGTGCTTTCTGCAGTCTCGGCGGGCGCGACGCTCTCCGCGGAGTCCATACTCTGGGCATCCTCCGCCGCATCGGCGGTGTTCGTCTCGTTGACGGTGACCTTGACCGAATCGGACGCAACGGTCTTATCGTCGCCAATCGAGTGCGCCAGCGTCTGCAGCGTCACACTTGCGGTGAACTTTTGCAGCTCGAGCGAATCGTCCTGCACCTTTTCCTGCAGCTCGGGCAGGGTGATGCGGTAAACAGGCTCGGCACCGTCCTCCTGCACCAGCTCCAGCATGGGAACCGTCTGTGCCTTGTAGTACAGCGTACCGCCGTCCTTTTCCACCGTGCCGGTGACGTCATAGGGTTGCGATTCCCAGCCGGTCAGGTTGTTATCTTTGTCGTAGACAGGCTCAACGCTCAGGTCGTACCAGATGCGGGTCTCGTCGGTCTGCTTGTCAAGCGGCGTCGTTTTGCCGTCATAGGTCTTGGTAACGGTTTTGATTTCCCCGCGCTTATGCGTGACTGTGCCGTCGGCGTCCGTCTTGTCCCTGTCGTAGGTCGTCACCGTAATGCTGTAGGGCTTTTTGTCCTTGCCCAGCGGCTTGACGGTAAAGGTATAGCTGTCGGTCAGGTTGCGCACCGTGCCGTCGGCCTGGGTGTACTTGTTCACCGCGGTCCACTCCACCGTAAAGCGGCGCAGCTCCAGCGGGGCCGTACCGCGATTGCTCTTAAACTCGGGGTCGCTGTACAGGTTGACCTCCTGCGTGTAAACGGCATTGCCAAGTGCGCGTTCCGGTTCGGCAGCGTCCACGGGAGCGTCCAGCGTGATGGCCGGCAGCTGTGCCTTTGCGGCATCCGGCAGGAAGTAGAACCAGTTCGACGCTGTCGTGCCGTCGGTGGGCATAACGCGCACCGCGGGCAGCAGGTATTGTTTTGCATGGTCGGGCGTCAGCGTAAAGCCGTTGCCGTCGGGCACAAAGGTATAGCTGGCGGTGGTGTCTTTGGCGCTGGCGCTCCCGCCCACCGTGCGGCTGTCCTTCGGGATGACCAGCTCGGCGTCGCCATTGTTCAGCATCTCGTCCAGTGCTTTGGTCAACTTCTGCTGGGCCTCGTACTTGGCCTGCCCGGTGAGGGTATTCTGCCAAGCCTTGGCCAGATCGGCAATTGTATTGTAATTGTCCACACTGCTGAAGATATAGCCGGTAAAGTAGACATTGCCCTGTGCGGTTGCGTCCAGCGTCATGTTGAGCTTGAGGTCGTTCAGGAACGTCTCCTGATTCGGGCTGTCGGGCGCAAAGCTGCTGGCCGTAACCTTGGGCGCAGCGGCGCGGCGGACGATGGTCTCGGGCTGGCTCAACGCGCCGTCCGGGCCGTCAAAGCAGCTGTCGTCCTTGCGGCGGGCAATGACGCGGAAGCGCAATGCCTTGCCCTGATACTGCTCCAGATCCAGCGTCAGGCTGCCGACGTTGTCCGTGGTGGGCAGCGTCAGCACAGTTTTGCTGTTGGCATCGACGACGCACAGTTCATAGTGGTCAATGCGCTCGTCGTCGGACGGCGACCAGCTGACCGTGTAGAGCAGGGCATCCGCGTTGTCGGTCTCGCCGTTGACGCGGGTGATGGAGCTCGGCGCACTGATGCCGGGCAGGCGCTGCTTAACGCTGTAATCCGCCACAGCGGACGCGCCGATTTCATCGGTGTCGGCTGCCGCCACGCGGGTGACCTCGAGCCGGACCTTGTCATAGCGCCAGCTGTCGCTGCCGTTGGCCAGCATGGTATCCACGTTGACAGGCAAGGTAAAGCTGCTGTTGCCGCTGTTCTGGACCTTATCGGCCAGATTTACGCCGTTCTTCAGCGCAATTTGCTCCTGACCGGTCACATTGCCGTTCGCGTCCGTCAACAGGCCGTAGAGCTTGATGCTGTAGGTCGGCTTTTTCGTGCCCATGTCCTCTTGCGTCCAGTTGAACGTATAGGTCAGCTGATTGTTGTCCGGGTTCACCTTGCCGCCGTCGGTATCTTCGGCCAGCGTCGGGGCTTTCAGGACATTCAGGTTCAGCTGCTTGAAGATGATCTGCGGGGTCGTCTGCGTGGCCTGTTCAGCCCATTCCGGGTCATCGGTGCGGTTCACGTCGGAGAAGCAGAGCGGCGTCAGATGGGCATAGGTATAGCTGTGCTCGCCCGTGCGAACGATCTCATAGCCGTTCTTCCACCAGATTTCTTTGTCGGTGTCGTTTGTCTCGTTCGCATGGCTGGCGATGGCTGCGGACACTTCGTCTGGCGTGGCATCCCAGCGATACTTCATATCGCCCTTGCCGCTGGTGACGGGCACCGCGACAACGAGGAAGTCGGTGTAGTTCGTCATAGCATCCGACGGCAGGCTGTTCAGGTTGAAGGTGACGGGAGACCCTGTCACAATGCCCTCCCGCGCGGCCAGCGTGATGTACTGGCCGTTCAAAGATACGCCGTTGACTTCGTCATTGCCCAGATATTTTGCCAGCAGCATGACGCGGTAGGTCGGGCTGCCGTGGGTCGGGTCTGCCGACGTTGGCGTGAAGCCGAAAGTCACCGTTGCGGTAAAGTTTTCCGCCGATTGGCCGGTGCAGGTCACGTACTCTGTCGCGTTTTCTGCTTTGGTCAGCGTGCCCGCAGGCAGACCGTCTTCATTCTTCTTGGCATCTTCTTTGTTAACATCACGCCATTGGGATGGGACGTAGGTTTCGACCTTGTACTCCGCCGAGCGTAAATAGCTGGTGCTGCCCGCTGCCGGAGTTGCCAGCGCTGTAAAGGTCTTGGTCACCCCAATACTCCACGCTATGCGGATATACTTCTTCCCATTCTGCCTGCTGAACGTATAAGGGTTCGTTACACCGTTTCTTGTTACGGTTACTGTCCAGTTTTCATCCTTGGGGTAGTCCTCATAGTTTTTCAACACAAGAATTTGCTCATATTTAAATTCTTCGTTACCATCGACCTTCGTGCATTCGTTCCAGTTAAATTCCGAGCGCTTTACAAGGCGGACTTCCAGTTCCGGTTTCGGCAGGGCGTGCATAAAGGTCTGCACGCCGCTGGTGTTGGGGTTATCAGGCTGATTCGGGTCGTCGTTGGTGTTGTAGGGCGTTACACGCACGACGAAGTTACCCGTCCATGCTTTGTCGGCCACAAAGGTATAGCTGCGCTGGTAGACGTCCGCTTTCAGATAGGGAACTGCATCCGGTGCGACAGTACCCGCATCAATGCAGGGCAGAATTTCAACACGGTAGTAAGCGGCGGGGCTGGCTGTCGTGTCGTTCGGCTCGTCCCACGTCACTTCATAACGGCCATAGACGTTGTTGTCCGCGTTCTGCACCTGGCTGGCCTTGACGTGGATTTCTCCCGGCTGGGCGGGCTTGGTGCTGTCCAGCACGTACTTATAGTAGTTCTGGATGACCTCGTCCGTGATGTCCTCATTGTCCGGTTCGCCCTTGCGGTTGTCCTTGGTCGTCTGTGCGTTTTCACCGTAGACCAGTAGCAGCTGCCCACGCTCACCGCCGTTGGCATCGTAGATATAACGCCGCGTCGATTTTTCACCAAAAGACTGCCCGGTCTTGACACCAATATAGCCCGTGCTGCCTGTTAGTTTTGTAATGTCGTAGCTGATTTGTTTGCCGTCGCTGCTTGTGGGCAGCATAGCAAAATAGGCATCGTCCGTTCCACCACCTGTATCCTTACCGATGAAGAGTCTGCGGCTGCCGGACTTGGTGTTTTCCTGCCGCTCGGTAAAGTTACTGTTCTGCGTGCCCCAGTTGATGCTTGTGGACAAGCCGGTTGTGATGCGCGTCAGGGTTCTGTCGGTTACGCCCGTAGCGGTTTGGGATTGACCTTGTATTTTCTTGTAGCTATTGGCAAAGGCCGCGCCGGAATCGATATAGTAGTTGTTATGACCCTCGATGTGTTCGCCATAAACAACCGTACCGTCTTTCATTGTCAATTCTGTGGACGAACGCTTGTCATAGGCAACAGGGTGCCAATCGTCCTTAACGACAGAGAAGCAGTTTGTGATTGTTGTGGGGGCTACACTGTAGCCGCCCATGGACCGGCTGCCGACAATACCGGCAATCCAGTAATATTTACCATTATTAGTGCTGTCATTATCGCCTTTTCTGGTTTTGGTCGTCATATTGGTGGTAAAGTTGCGGCACCGGTCAATATTGATGGTAACATACGGGATGGTTTTAAACTGGGCATTCCCATTGTAGCCGTTACCTTTTTTTACGCTGCTGACATTCGGATTGTCCACGCCATCCCACGGGCCCAAGTAACCAAAAATGCCGACAGCCATCGATCTGGCTTGAATGCTTACAGTGCTGCCGTTGACACAGTCATACAGATCGATTGTCATAATGTCGGTGGCGTTCTTCATCTGCACTTTGCCAAAGATGCCGCCGATGTCGTTTGCGCTGCTCCAGCCATCAATAGACGACTTCATCGAGCCATGGTTCTGACAGGACAGGACGTTGACCGACGTGTTGGAGACAGGCGCATCATAGTAAGCCACAATACCGCCCATTGTACCGCAGTCACTGCCGCCGTCGTTGAAGTTCGTCTTCAGGTCGCCGAAGTTGTAGCAGTTTTGAAGCGTGCCGCCGTAGTTCGTCCAAAGCGAAATGACGCCGCCCGCATTGCCGGAACGACTGTTATAGACAGAGCCGAAGTTAATACAGTTTGTCAGCGTCCACCGGTCACCACTGCGGTTGTTCTGGTTGCAGATGATGCCGCCAACCTGCACATTGAAGCGGTTTGTGGAATCATAGTAATTAACATCATCGCGGTCATTGGCATCGCTTTGGGAAATATCACCCCTTTGGGTCGCGTTATTGCCCGTTTTCCAGAACGTCCGGCGGCTGAATCGACGCACGGCAGCGCAGTTTACCACAGTATCCAGCGCACTTGTGCCGGTCACATTGGATTCGTTCTGTCCTACGATGCCGCCAACGGTGGTATCATCGCGGGCTGCGTTATCCGCATAGACGAACCACTTACCGCTGGCCGTGCTGCTGATGCTGCCGTTCAGGCCGTTGAATCCGGTAATTCCGCCCAAGTGACCGCTGGCAAGGTTGTTCATATCCTTATTGCTGCCGCGCAAGCCGACAAGCAGATCGTTAGCGGCCAGACCCGTGTCGCTGTAAACGTTCGTGTAGCCCTTATTCGTCACAGTGTCAACGCCCTTGAGATCCACAAAGTTGGACACATAGCTAACTGTAGCGCCCGTCCCATTTACCGGGTTGCCGCGCAGCGCAGCGACAATTGCATTGGTGTCTCCGTCAGCGATCCACTTTTTCAACTCGGGCATCAAATCGGTCTGCACAGTTTTGCTGCCGCTGCCCTTGATAGTGCCGTTGTTGGAGCCAGCGACGCCGCCCACAAAGCCGTAACGCGCCGTGATGATGCTGCCCGCGCCGCTGATGCTGCTCTCGGTGGCGACATAGCTGTTGGCGATTTCGTCATTGTTGCGGCCCGCAATGCCGCCCACATGGCTGGCACTGGCGAGCTTTTCGTCTGCGGTCTGGGTCGTGGTGATGTTGCTGATACCGCTGACCTGCAGTTTGATGTATTTGACCTCACAGTCGTTGATTTTGCTGTTGTTCAGACCGGCAATGCCGCCCACCGTGCTGCCGGTACTGCGCGCACCGACGGAGACAAGGCCGTCCGCGTCCGCGTTGCCGCCCATCGTGCCGGAATAGGTACACTGCTTCAGGGTACCGTCGTTTTGGCCTGCGACGCCGCCCAAATTTGTATATTTATCAAGATTTTGTGTAAGGTCCAGCAGAACGTTGGTGCTGCTGACCGTGCCGTGCTCCGTGGTGCAGCCCACCGCGCCGCCCAGCGTGACGGTGTTGGTGCCCGCGCGCAGGCCGTCGTTCAGCGCCAGCGCGCCGTTTTCGACCTTACAGCCGGTGACGGTGCCCTCGTTCATGCCCGCAAGGCCGCCGATGGTGACCGCCGGGGTGCTGAACTGCACGTTGGCGTTTGCCGCCAGCTTCACATTGCGGATGCTCGCGCCCGCGCGGTTGTACGCCGCAATGGCGCCGATGCTCTCCGACGTGCCGGTGATCGTGCAGCCGCTTACGCTGCTGTTATCTTCCGGCCCGGTCTCCTGACCGATGATGCCGAAGTTCGTGGCCGTGACGCCGCCCGCCGTGCCGTTGGCCGCGGTGACGGCGGCGCTGACCTGCACATTCTCAATCAGCGCGTCTTTATTATTATTGCCCGCGATGCCGCCCGCCTCGCCGTTGGTGGCGTAGATCGGATTCTGGGCATGGCTGCAATAGCTGATCGTGCCGCCCGCGGCGTTCACGCCCGCAATACCGCCCGCATATTTTGTGCTGGCGCGCACCGAGGCACGGTTCTCCACGCGGGTGATTTCGGCACGGTTCGTACCGGCCACGCCGCCCGCGTAGTTGGCGGCGGTGACGCTGCCCCAGACCGTGCCGGTGGTGTTTTCAGCGCTGTAAATACTGCCCTTATAGGCCTTATACGTCGTATTGATACCGGCCACGCCGCCCGCATAGTCGGTGGCGGTGACACTGCTTTGCAGCTTGCCGGACAGCGAGATATTGCCGACGTTGGCACCGGCCACGCCGCCCGCATACCGGTTGGCCTCCACCGTGCCAGTGCTGTCGTTCTCTGTGCAGATGATGAGGCCCTTGCTTGCCGCAGCGTCACCGCCCAGGTTGACGCCCGCAATGCCGCCGACATAGCTGTCGCCGCGCACAGCGCAGTCTTTAGCCGGGTAGGCAGACTGAATAAGACCGCCGTTGACGCCCGCAACGCCGCCCAGATAGGTATACCCGGTTTCACGGTTGCCGAGGGACGCCGCCATGCTGCCGCCGGTGATCGTGCCCTCGTTCCAGCCCGCAAAGCCGCCCGCGGCGCACTTGTGAGCCACTGTGCCGTAGTTTGTGCAGTTTTCCAGCTTCGTGTTGGGTGTGGCATAGCCGATGATACCGCCCGCCAGTGCGCCGCGCGGGGTGTCAAAGTCATAGCGGCCATCGGCCAGCGCGTTCAGCAATACGCCGTTTTTAAACGCGCCGTTGGACGGGTTCAGGCCGCCGACGGACAGGGCGTTCTGCGTTGCGCCGTTGGTTGCATTTTGAATCGTCAGCTTCGTTTTAGCGTCGTTTGCGCCGACGATGCCGCCGACGTAGATGTCGGCCTGCAGGTTGAACTTGTTCTGAAAGTTGGCAAGGATGACCTCGTCGTCTGCCGTTTTCACGTCGGTGCTGTCGGTCAGCACGCCGGTGCTCTTGTCAATCTTCGGCAGCAGCGCCGCCAGCGTGACGTCCGCGGGCTTGGCCGCCAGCAGACGGTTGTAGCCGATGATGCCTCCCGCGACGGCGTCGGCCTCGACGCGGCCCGAGGCCACATCTGTGTTAAACGCGCCACCCGTCACGGTGAAGCCGCCCACCGGCAGGTTGGCGCCGATGACGCCGCCGACAAACTGCTGACCCGCCACGCGGCTGACCGCCACAGTGGCGGAGGGCAGCGTGGAGGCGCAGTTCAGGCCGATCATGCCGCCGACAGCCTTGCCCGCCGCCACGATCTGGCCGCTGATGGTCAGGTTCCGGCCTGAGGTGTTGGAGATTTTCGCATTTTCATCGTTATAACCGGCCACGCCGCCCACGTAGTTGTTGCCGTACAGGATGGCACCCAGCGTCGGGGTGCCGCTTGTATCCCACGTCACAACGCCGTTTTTGCCGTTGCAGCCCGCAATGCCGCCGACGTAGTCGGCGTAGCCGCCCGCGGAGCTGCTCAGATCCTTTAACAGGTTGATGCGGCGGGTGTCGGTGGCGTTGTCGCCGGACATACGGTTGGCGCAGTTCTGCACGGTGGCTGTGGCTTTCGGGTCTTGACTGCCGCCCCAGTCGGCATCATTGACGCCGACGATGCCGCCGACGTAGGCCGCGTTCTTTCCAAAGGCCGCGACCAGACCCGTATTGGTCATGCCGCTGATTTGGCTGTTGCTGCCGTTGACCGACACGATGCCGCCGACGTAGCGGTTGCCAAAGACGTCACTGCTGTTCGTATCGTTCTGTTGTACGCCGCTGCCGGTAAAGCCACCAGCCAGACCGCCCACAAACCGGCTGCCGAGCACGTAGCCCTTGCCGGTCTTGCAGCCGTTCAGCACAATTTCCTTGCCGTAGCCGACAAGGCCGCCGACGAAATCACCCTTGAGGGGGCTGGCGTCGGTCAATGTGCCGGTTTTGTCGAAGCCCGCCTTGACCTGCTCCTTGAGCTGGGTCTCGGTCAGGTCGCTGCGGGTCACGCTGTTGCAGTCTTGCAGGGTCACGCCCCTGCCGTAGCCCGCAATGCCGCCGAAGAACTGCCCCAGCACCAGGCTGCGCGCATCGCCCACGGTATCGCCTTTATAGTTGGCACCCGCGCTGACCGTGCCGTTGTTCCTCAGGCCCGTCAGGCTCGGGGCGCTGGTATTTGCGCCTGTCGTAAACAAGTTGCCGACGATGCCGCCCGTAAAGCCGTTGCCGGTCACAAAACCGTTGTTGACGATGTCCGTTTTACTGTCTGTTTTCATCTGGGCCGCGTCCATCGTACCGAACACGCCGCCCACGCCGACGCTGCGCCAGAGAGAGTTCTTTTCACCCGGCTCGGCTGCCGCGGCAGCGTAGCGGGCCTTCTCGGCCTGCTGGTCTGCCGCTGTGGTCTTTGTAACGGATTGCGTGCCCTTGTCCACAAGCAGACCCGCTACCGTCACGTCCGACGCAACGGTCAGATCCTGCATGACGGAATCCGTTGTTTTGGGTATGGCAACGCCGACGAGACCGCCAATGCCGCGCGGCTCGTCTATATAATAGGTATAGTTTTTGTTATTTACGGTCTTGTCTTCTGCTGTTCGCTCTGTCGCGGTGGTGGAGTCGCCAAACGCCAGCGCCGCGGCCACCAGCGCACTCGCCGAGGAGTTCGTGCCGCGGGTCAGGGCGCAGTTTTCCAGCGTGCCGGTGTTGACGCCGCAGAGTGCGCCGACAGCACGCACATCGCGCCAGTTCTCGTCGTCCTCCTCCAGCGCCGTGACGAATTTGGTTGCAGTCAGCTTGAGCTGGTTTTCGTTCGGCAGCGCATCGGCGGCGACGGTCTCGGTCTTGACGTTGACCTGAATGTCCGGGTCGCGCAGTGTGATGTAAGAAATGTCGCCCTTGTTCTCGCCGATAAGGCCGACATAGTGGTCGGCCAGCTCGTCCTTCTCTGCCTTGCCGGTTTTTGCAACGGACTTGCTGCTCAATTGCAGATTGAGGATGGGCACACGGGTCGTCTGGGTTGTAACACCCGCTGTTTTGCTCGTAAGTACGATTTTTTCGCTCAGTTCCGGGATCGTCGGCCAGGCGACAGGGTCATTGAGGGACGGCACCTTGGCCGCCGGGTAGCGCTCACCCGACGCGCAGTAGACCGTAACGCCGCCGCCCGTCCAGTTCAGACCGGTGCTGTTGCTGGCCTGGGGGGTCAGCGTGTAGGTGCCCTCTTTGGTGATGTCCCAGGCGGCAGACCAGCGCAGGTTGTACAGATGGCGGAAATATTTCAGGTCAGCCGTGACCGCCGTGCCGCCCTTGGCCAGCAGGGTGTTTTCCTCGTTCGTCGTTTCCTCTTTGCTGGCTGTGTAGGTATCGCTGTAGTTCTCCCGCGGCTCGGCGCGCATGGCAATGTAGATGTCCTTCGGGTCGTTCAGCAGACGGGTGATGCTGTACAGGCTCGTGGCGGCAACGTCAGCGCTGTTCTCACACGCGCGCAGCAGCGCCGCGTCCGCCATGGCGTCCAGCGTCAGCACAAAGCTGCCCTTGTTGTAGCTTAGCGGGAAGTAGAGTTTCTTCTCCTTGGTGCCGGTCTGCTGGCCCGCGGCGTCGTATTGGTAGATAACAACAGGCATCTCTGTGATGACCTGCTTGTTATCATCCGCCGCACCCGCGGTGTCGCGCTTGATCGTGATGGTAAACAGCGGCTTCGTCTTGCCGGTATCCTTGGCATCGTAGGCCGTGGCCGTGTAGGAGGTGTCCAGATCGCCGAGGCTGGAGTTGCCGCTCCAGCTCAGGGTCAGCGTCTCGCCGTTCGTCAGGCGGGGACTCTTTACCTTCAGCTTCGTCTGCACCAGCTGCACAACGTTGACGCGGTCCTCGGCAGAGTAGTAGCCGACAAGGCTGTCATTGCGGCGGTGGTCATAGCTGCGGTCATAAATATTCGTAGCACCGTCCTGATTGAAGCGGAGCTTATCGGATTTGGTATCGTAAAAGACCGAGTAGACCTGCCCGCTCTGCACGTCGATCTCGACACAGATCGAGGCATTCAGCAGCGAGGCGTCGTAGATGTAATCGCCCAGCAGCTCCTTGACCAGCGCGTTATGGTTGCCCGCGGCAGCGCCCGTGCGGTCATAGTAGAGCGCGGCCACGTTCTGGTCCAGTTCGGTCTTGGTGCGGCTCACAAGGGTTTTGCCGTCCGCGTCGGTCACGGTGACATCGTTCTGGAAGTGGTCGCCCGTGTCGCCCTCCTCCATGACCTGCCGGCGGAACGCATCCAGCTCCCCCGCCGTCTCCATCCGGGTCAGGGAGATCTGCGCCGTCTGGAACAGCGTGCGGGCGTTGGCCTCGTTCTTTTCAAACCGGGCCAGCCGCGTGTAGGCGATCAGCCCGCCGCCGACCAGCGCCGCCAGAATGGCCGTGATAGCCAGAACGACCATCAGCTCCACCAGCGTAAAGCCTTTCTTTTTGTTTTTTATATTTTTATTGTACTGCACCATAGATGCTCCCGTCGTTTCTCCGGTGAAAGGTTACAATTAGACACAATATCAGATTATATATATTGCCATTATACTCGGAATGTGACGTTTTCGCAAGAAACTCCGCGAGATTTCAGCAAATTTACACCAAATATAGTGGGTCAGCGGCAAGCTGTGCACGATTTCGCCATAATTTCCGTTAGCTTTGAACAAAAAACAGAGTTTTTTTCGTGAAATTTCTTGCAAATACAGGCCCGGCACGCTATACTAAATAGCGTGTTATTATATGGTAGAGGATGTGTAACAATGCTGGCAGCACGACTGGGCGCATGGCTGCGCCATACCGGGGAACGCTGGGCCAAAGCTGCGTTTGCGGAAAAGCTCGCCGTACTGCTGGCGCTGGGCGCTGTCCTGTATACTATTGTGACCGGCGCGGCGGAGCTGCGCTATCAGGCCCGTGCGCGGGAGGCCCTGGCTCAGGTCAAGGCTGCGCGGCTGGCGGCCAGTGCCGTGTCTGCCCAGTGCTACTCCGCCGGGCAGACGTTCGCCGACCAGACAAGCGCGGACGGCTTTGCGGACGGCATCGCCGAGGAAATCCGCACGCTGGGCTCACTGCCCGGCACGGTGACGCTTTTGCAGATCGACCCGAACGGCTACACCGTGCAGCGGCTCCTGTATCAGGAGAACGGCATGTACGCCATCTATGATGCCGACGGCGGTTACCGCGTTTTCCGCGCGGAGGACCGGCTGCAATACGGCGCGGGGGTGGGCCATGCTGCTGCTTGAGCTTCTGCTGGGACTCATTCGTTTTCTGCTGGGCGCGGCGCTGTTCAGCTTTATGAACGTCGTCGCGTGGCGGCTGCCGCGGGGCATGGACCCGCTGAAGGGCCGCAGCGTATGCCCGCAGTGCGGCCACACGCTGGGTGTGCCGGACTTAGTGCCTGTGTTCAGCTGGTTATTCTTGCGCGGGCGGTGCCGCCACTGCGGTGCGCACATTCCGGCGCGGTACCTGCTGGTGGAGCTTCTGGGCGGCGTGCTGGCGCTGGGCTGCACTTGGCGGTACGGCGCTGCCTACGCCCTGCCGGGCGGGCTGTTCGGCATGCGCTGGGCCGCGCTGCTGGCGCTGGCGGTCTGCGGGATCTTGCTGAGCATTTCACTCATTGATGCCGAGACGCAGACCATCCCGGACCGGCTGAATCTGGCGCTGGCGGTCTGCGGCGCGGTGAGCGTGCTGCTCTCCCCTGCCGACTGGCTGCCGCACATCATCGGTGCGCTCTGCGTCAGTGTGCCGATGTTTCTGCTCTGCCTTGTCATCGACGGCGCGTTCGGCGGCGGCGACATCAAGCTGATGGCAGCCGCCGGGCTGTTCCTGGGCTGGCAGAATACGCTGCTGGCGATGTTTTTCGGCATTGTTTTTGGCGGTATATACGGCATATACCTGCTGGCCGCCAAAAAGGCAGGGAAGAAGGACCACTTCGCCTTCGGCCCGTTTCTGTGTGCGGGCATCGTGATCGCGATGCTGTTTGGCGGGCCCGTTTTGGAATGGTACTGCGCGTTTTTGTGATGTTCCTTGCCTCCCTCTGCGAGGGAGGTGGCCCCGCAGGGCCGGAGGGAGAGAACCTTGCTACAAACCGAAATATTTCGGTTTGCCGCAAGGTTCTCTCCCCCACCGCCTGCGGGCGGAGCCCCCTCGCAGAGGGG
>ERZ1673740.911-NODE-911-length-27667-cov-15.761662_pt1 | contig 27667 bp, 16 predicted proteins | sample MGYA00580221_ERZ1673740 | MGnify/ENA primary metagenome ERZ1673740 (study PRJEB41218, sample SAMN15661786) | gut metagenome | host: Homo sapiens | place: Canada: London | collected 2015-08-20/2019-03-30 | study: EMG produced TPA metagenomics assembly of...
CTGCCGCACCTCGCTCGCCGTATCGGCACTTAGAATTATGCGGTATTGCCTTAAAGTGTAACGGATGACCGCCCCTGTAGGCAAAGGAGTGTATTGTATTATGACCTGCCGCGTTCTGCGTATTGATGAACAGCTGTATGGCTGTGAGGAGCTACCTGCCGGGCAGCCGGTGCTGTGTGATGTTCTGCTGGCCGATGCCGCCGGTACCCAGCGGGTGCTTCCCTACCCCGATGAAGCCCTGACTGCCCAGAACATCCAGGAGGGCGATACCGTTGCCCTGCTGCCGGACGGCACGCTGAAAAAACTAAGGTGTATCTGACACCCTAGGGTAAGCCCGCACTTTGCAAAAGATTCACCGTAACTTTACATCGGTATGGTTGCAGCCCGCAGCCAAATGGCCTATACTGAAATTAAGGGCAACACCGCACAATTCCCGCCTGACGGCTTAAGCACCGCTCCGGCGGCTGCGGCACTTAGAATTATGCGGTATTGCCTAAGAACCAACAGGAAAGTGTGGATCACGATGACCTACCATGACATCAAACACAATGCCGAAGTAAACGAGCTGCTGAAAAAGGGCAACCAGAATTTGGGACTTTTGGGCTTTACCGACCATTCGCAGGCACACTGCATCCATGTGGCGGAAACCGCTGCGCACATCCTGAAAAAGTTTGACTACAGCGCCCATGATATTGAGCTTGCTAAAATTGCCGGGTACATGCACGATATCGGCAACGCCATCAACCGCACCCACCACGCGGAATACGGCGGCCTGCTGGCCAACGAGATTTTGAAGCAGTATGATTTGAGCGTTGCGGACCGCATTACCATTGTTTCGGCCATTTCCAACCATGACGAATCCACCGGCGGCGCGGTGGACCCCATTTCGGCTGCGCTGATTATTGGCGACAAAACTGATGTGCGCCGCAGCCGCGTGCGGGAAAAGCCCAAAGCCAGCTTTGACATCCACGACCGGGTCAACTATGCCGTAACAGACCAGACATTAAAGATCAACACCGACAAAAAGGTCATCTCGCTGAATCTGCAGATCGACACGGACATCTGCTCGATGTACGAATATTTCGAAATTTTCCTGAACCGCATGCTGATGTGCCGCGGCGCCGCTGACCTACTGGGCGCCACCTTTAAGCTGACGGCCAACGGGGCGAAAGTGTTGTAAAATTATAATCCTGTATCAAAAAGCTCAGGCTGTTCCCTGTTGGGGGCAGCCTGAGTTTTTATACCATGGAAAATCATTCCGCCGTTTTACAGATTCAGCATATACGTTTCCATTTGCATCGTCCTTACCGCCGCTCTTCATGATTCTGCCGGAACAAACGGCAATTCAATGTTTTCCTCGTCCACAGGCGGGGTTTGGGTTGCGCTGGGGGGCGGGGTTTCTGTCGGTTCCTTCGTGTTGTCCGCCGGTTCGCCGTCACCATTTTCTGCGGGCGCGGCACTGGCGGTGGGCTGACCGGCGGCGTTCAGCACCGGTGTTTTTTTCGTTGCGGGCTTCTGGGTCGGCTTGGGGGCAGTTGTCTGCTGCGGGACAGTAGTTGCCGTGGGCTGCGGTTCAGCCGTCGCGGCGGGCTGCGGCGTGGGCTCTGCCGGGACGGCATCATTCGTTTCCGCCTGCCGGGTCGGCTCCGGGGTTGGCTGGGTACCTGCCTGCGGCCGGTGCAGTGCAAAGGCAGCGGCAAGCACCACGGCAGCCACCACAACGGCCAGGACTATTTTTTTCTTCATTGCTGTTTTCCTTTTTATATTTGGGGGCGTTGCGGCATCAGCCTGCCACGCTGTAACGCTGTGCAGCGGTGGTCAGGTCATCCAGCGCGCGGAGCAGGTTCAGCAGCGGCAGCTGGCTTTCATCCACCGCTGCCAGCGCCCGGACCATATCGCCATAGCTGAACACCCCATAGCGCAGGGTGCACAGGTCCGCCCCGTTTTGCCGCATGGCAACCACCGGCATGGCATCTGCGCGGCGGAACGCAATGGCCGGTGTAACGACATAATATACCTTTTTGCCGTCAAAGCGGGTGTTGGTATCCACGGGCTGCAACTCGGTTTCGGGCTCACCCGCGTTCCAGGCAAAAGTAAAAGTGCATTCCGCGCCGTCCGGCACCATAAAATAGTGGCGGATCTGGATAACGGGCTCCAGCAGCAGGCTGCTGCCGTAATAATCATCGGTCTGGGTGCCGCTGCTTTCAAACTGGTAGCTGCCCCAGTTGGCCGTGGAGTTTGGCTCCGCGGTGCCGGCTAACGCATCGGTCCGGTAGCCAAAGTACAGCTGCGCTTTGCCGCCATACACCAGCAGGGTGCCGGCCAGCTCCTTTGCCTGTTGGGGATAATCGTGTTCCAGCAGGTAATTCAGGTAATCCTTTACGGTGTAAGTATAAACCGGGCCATATTTACCGTTTACCACCATCCGGGCTTCAATATCATCCGTCAGCTGTTTGGCGGCCACCTGGCAAGGGAAAACGGTGCAGCTTTTGCCGTTTACTTCCACCTGCTTTGCATCTGCCACTGCCACCTGTGTTACGGTGGAATCCGGCAGGGTAAACTGCATGGCGGCATCCTGCGGGGTATCTTCCGGCAGGGTAACGTAAAAATAAATTGTGACTGTCTCCCCCAGGCTCAGGCTGTAGCCTTCCAGATGCTCGCCGGTCTGGGCGGTTTCCGGGGTGCTCTGCGGCGGATCCGCCCAGGGAATATCCTCATCCGTTTCGCTCACCTGCGTCTGGATGCTGGCCATATTTTCCTCTGCCAGCGCGGCGGCAGGCAGCGCGGCACACAGCACCACCGCCGCCAGCAAAGCCAGCAGGCGCTGGGGCCAGCTTTTTTGTTTTGTATGGTTCAAACTCAAGGTGTTTCCTTCCTGTTTTTTGTTTTATCTTCTCTTTTTTATCCCGCTAAAGGCATCATCCCTGGTTTTTGGCCAGCAGCGCTGCTCCAATCACCCCGGCGCGGTAGCCGAGGGTGCAGGTGGTAATGCGGGTGTGCTTTTGGGCGTAAGCATTGCCAAAAACCATTGGTCCCACCGCGGCGCGCAGGGGAGCCAGCAGGTTTTCCCCCTGGTTGGCCACCCCGCCGGACAGACCGATCACTTCCGGGAAGAAGATGTTGATCATGTTGGCAACACCCACCGCAAGGTAATGAATGTACTGTTCCACCACGGCTTTGCCTGCGGCATCGCCCTGGGCGGCGGCATCAAAGGCGGTGCGGCCATTTACCCCGCCGCTTTGGGCGGCTATGCCACGCAGGGCGCTTTCGGGGTGGGCTGCCATGGCTTCTTTGGTCATGCGGATCAGGGCGGTGGCACTGGCCAGGCTTTCCAGGCAGCCGGGGCGGCCACAGGTGCAGCGCGGGGCATCCGGGGTGTCCAGAATCACCATGTGCCCCGGCTCCGCTGCCGCGCCGGTGTAACCGGTCAGCAGTTTGCCGCCCAGCACCACACCGCCGCCCACGCCGGTGCCCAGCGTGATGATCACCGCGCTTTCGGCCCCTTTGGCGCAGCCCGCCAGTGCTTCGCCCAAAGCGGCGGCGTTGGCATCGTTGGCAAGAGCAACCGGCAGGCCGGTTTTGGCGCGCAGATAATCCCCCATGGCAAAATCATGCCAGTCCAAATTGTTGGAGTAGCGCACGAGGCCGCCATCCACCGTGCCGGGGCAGCCAACGCCAATGCCCGCTACCAGCTGGCCCTGTGCCAGCTGATTGCAGAGGGCTGCAATATCATCGCACACGGCCTCGGCCGGGCGCGGCAGTTTGGTGGGGGTGCTCGCTTCCTTTATAATAGCACCGTCTGCATCCACAAGCGCAGCTTTGATATTGGTTCCCCCAAGGTCCACACCCAGATAATACATGATTGTAGCCTCCTGTACATAACATTTTTTTCAGTGTAGCAGATTGCCCGCCCCGGCGCAAGAACCTGTAGACAAAAAAGCATCCAAAAGTAAACCTGGCACTACCCACTACTCTTTTGTCGGGTCGTGCCGGTTGGATTTTATTAGCGGCTGCTCATCCGTTCAGTTTGGCGTACTCTTCGTCGGTAACAGGCTCGCACCATTCGTTGCTGCAATCTTCGCCGGGAACTTCCACAGCAATGTGGCTGAACCAGCTGTCGGCCTTGGCACCGTGCCAGTGCTTGACGTTGGCCGGGATGGTGATCACGGTGCCGGGGGTCAGGCTGACGGCAGGTTTGCCTTCTTCCTGGAATTGATAACGCCTTCTATATTTTCATATAAATACCACAACAATAGTACAACAATAGTACAACACAAACAGGATTTAAGGCAAAGAGCTGCAGGCAGTATGATGCGGGAATAATCAACCAGCAGGGTTCCGGCTGCTCCGGCGTGATGAGTGCATCGCGCCCTACAATCGGTCCAATGCCTTATCGCAGTATGTTAAGCATGTAACCATCATATTTTTTCAAAACCCCTTATCGAAAAAACTGCCCGCACAACGGCTTATCATACCGTGTACGGGCAGTTGATTTATGGCAATACCGCATAATTCTAAGTGCCGATACGGCGAGCGAGGTGCGGCAGATGCTAAGCCAAAAGCGCAGATAATACTTTGTGTATTATCGAGCATTTTGGCAACGCAGATGCCGTGCCGCAGCCGCCGGAGCGGTGCTTAAGCCGTAAGGCGGGAATTGTGCGGTGTTGCCTTATAATTATCTACTTTTCTCTCAGGTCTGGGTCGATAAACGCAACCCCACCTGGTACCCCAGCAGGGTGCGGGTTTCCACCGGCTGGTGGCGGATGAGGGAAAGCAGCTGCTGTGCGGTACGGCGGCCCAGCTGTTCGGCATCAAAAGAGACCGCCGTGATCTGTGTCGTACACTCCTGCAGCGCTTCGTCGTCATACAGGGAGGCAAGACAGATATCCTGCGGCACGCGCAGGTTCAGCTGTCTCAGGGTGCTCAAAGCCAGCAGGGCAACCTGGTCATCCATGCACAGGATGCAGTCCGCCCCACGCTGTACCGCGAGCTCCACAGCGCTGGTGCGTAGATCGTCGCTTTCCAGCTCCAAAAACAGCAGGCTCTCATCAATCTTGCAGCAGGCGCGGTCATGCGCCTGCTTATAGCCTTCCAGGCGGGACTGGTTGACGGTGTACAGCATGGATCCGCCCAGCAAAGCAATGCGGTGCAGGCCCTTCATCAGCAGCAGGCTGACCAGCTCGCGGCAGCCGCCCACCTGATCATGGTCCACCGAGATGACATCCTGGTCAGCCGGGCGGCCAATGGCAACAAAGGGGATGCCGCTTTTTTGCAGCATGGGGATCAGCGGATCACGCTCCAGCGTGCGGGCCAGAATCACGCCATCAATCTTGCGGTTGACCAGTAGACGCTGCATCGGGCTTGTTTCCTGCTCGCCCACCATCGTCATCAGCACATCATAATCATTGCGGGTGGCAATATCGTACACGGCGCTGACGGTTTTGCGCAAAAATGGTGCGGCAAGGTTGCCGAACTGGCGCGAGAACACCAGTGAGATATTATAAGACTGCTGGGTTACCAACCCGCGTGCCAGCATATTGGGCACATAGTTTTTCTCTTTGGCGTACTGGACCACGCGGGCGCGGGTCGCTTCGCTGACACGGCCATTGCCCGAAAGGGCACGGGATACCGTGGTCTTGGACACGCCAAGGTCTTCAGCCATCTGGCTGATGTCAATTTTTTTTTCTCCTTCTGTCTGTTTACGGCGCGGCATGGGTTTACTCCTGTTAACGTTTGCTTCTATAAGATCTTCTTTCTGTCCTTGCCGGTTTTCCGCCCCACGGGCAGTTCCCAGGGTACCGTTTCAGAAACCAGTCCCCCACCCCGGCCATTCCTTACTTGGTTAATGGACTTAACATATTATACCACATTTTCCTGGATCATGGTAGCCCCCTGTGCAAAGAAAGCAAAGAACACGCTACCCCCAGTACGGGGTCATTATATCATTCCTGGCTCTGCTTTTCAACCGATTTCTGGCTCTGTTTCCGTTTTCCAGTGTGTTTTATAACCTGGTAAAGTTTTCTCATTTTGTCCGTATCCTGCTCAGTCATCGTACCTGCGCCAAATTGGGCGGCTTGGGCCAATGCCAGCAGAGCTTCGGCATCCTGGGGTTCAAGGGCGGGGACACAACTTTGCAAAAATGCGGCAAACTCCGGCGCATCGGATGGTGTATCCGGCGGCAGGCCGCGACGCACCAAAAGGCGGTAGATGCTGCCAAACACGGCCAGCACCCGCGCGTTGCAGCTGCCCCGGCCATACCCCATGGCATGGCGGCGGGCCAGCACCAGCAGCACCGCAGCAGCCAACAGGCACCCCCCCAGCAACGCCGCCAAAACCAGCCTGCTGCGAGGCACGATGGTGGCTGCGGGTTCGTTTGCGCTGCTCTCCCCTGCTGCGGGGGCGGTGTCTTGACCTTGAGTTTCGGGCAGCGGGTCGGTGCGCAGGTCGGCCTGTTGGGCGCTGACCAGCACGCCGGGGGTCATCTCCATGGGGGTCCAGCCCTGGCCGGAAATGTACACCTCTGCCCAGGCGTGGGCGTTATCGTCCTGCAAAATGGCGTGCCAGCTGCCGTCCTCCTGTTGGGTAAACAGGCTTTGCGGCGCGGCATAGCCCACCACATAGCGCGCAGGCAGCCCGAACATGCGGAACATAACCACCGCCGCCGAAGCAAACTGCACACTGTACCCCTGTTTGGATTCCGTTAAAAAGTAACGGATGGGGTCGGCCCCCTCCGGCGGCTGGGGAGCGCTGGCGTTATACTGGTAGTTGGTGTTTAGATAGGCGCGGATGTAATCGCCAATGTCCGCAGCTTCGGTCAGCTTCTGGTCCTTTTTGGCTTCATCGCACAGGGTTTGCAGCTCGTCATAGCCGTCCGGCACGGCGGTGTAGCGGCTGGCGGCGTAAGCGGCATAGGATGCTTCCATCCGGTCCAGCACGCTGGGGTCGGCATCGGCGCGGGCTTCCAGCTGGGTTTGGGCGGTATCCCGCGGGTAATACAGGAACACATCGTCCTGCGCGGTCTGGCCCGCGGCGGCGCCATCGCCCTGGATGGTGTAATAATCGCCCCAGTAGGCGTTGTACGGTGCATAGGTGTACTGGGTATCGGCGTGGATGCGCTCCACCGTCAGCGTCTGGGGCTGGGCGGTGCCGTCATAGGCGGTGCGCAAAAACGGCAGGCTGGCAATGGTCAGCCGGGCATTATCCTCGGTTTTCCAGTTCATAGCGGCGCTGTCAAAGGCATCGGCATCAGGGGCCTGCCAGGTGGTGCCGTCATAACTGCCGCCGATAAATCCCCGCAGGTATACGGTTTCTTCGGGTTTGTCGCTGGCGGTCAGGGCCAGATCCGTCACTCCGCTGACCTGGATACCCCCGCCCTGGCTCAAGGCGCCATCCGCCACACCACCGGCGGCGGCTTCTACCTGAATGTTCAGCCTGCCGCCGCTGACCCGCGGCAGCCAGGTAATGGCGGTGCTCAGCGCGGCGGATTCCACCCGCTGGGCCGCGGGCTGCAGCCAGCCAAGGGGAACCCCCAGCGCCGGGCGCAGCAGCCACCAACAGGGCAGCGCCAGCGCAAGGCAAAGCCCGCCCGCCGCCAGCGCGGCAGACTTTTGGATGTTATAATGGCGGCAAAGGTTCTGGCGGTAGTTTTCGGTATCGCTCCTGCCCCACAAGGCCCGCCGCTGCACCGAGCAGGAAGCTGCCCACGCCCCCATCCAACCGGCCAAAAGCAGCAGGCAGGCGGGCACAGCAGGCGCGGCCCCGGCCAGCGCCAGCAGCACAACAACGGGCAGCAGCATTAAATCCAGCAGCAGGGCATCCGCACGGCGCAGGGCCGCAGCGGCCAGCGCCCCGGTAACGGGCAAGGCGGCCAGCAGCAAAAACAGCCCCAGCTGCGCCGCACTGCCGCCCTGGGCCACCGGCAGCGCGCTGCCAAGGCGGGCGTTCAGGCTTTGGGCAATGTTCCCGGCGCACTGCTGCGCCCCGGCCAAAAAGTTCCGCTGGCAGATGAACAACACCACAAGATACACAATCACCCCCGCCAGCAGCCCCCAGCGGCGCAGGGCTTGCGGCGCACGCAGGAACAGCGCCCACCCGGCGCAGAAAGCGGCTGCCGCGGGCCACACCCACAACGGCACCGCAATGCCGAACCCGGTGGAAAGCACCAGCAGCAAACCAAAGGTGAGCGCCAGCAGCAGCGCGGCATCTGCCGCCAGCCACAACGCGGGGTGCGCTGCGGGGCGCTGGGTGCTCACCAGCACACGGTCCACAAACTTCAGCCCACTGCCGGGGTCGGCAGCACCGCGCCGGTTCAGGGCAGTACGTTCTTTTTTGCGCTTGGGCGGGTTTTTGCGGTGCTTCGCCGCCTGTTGGGGAAAATCCCCCCATTCCTCCGCTCCGTCCAGGTCCCCACCGGGGGTCAGGGCAGCGCGCAGGGCGGTCAGCGGTTCGCGCACCATCAGGCGGTCCAGCTTGGCGCTCAGCTTCCAGTGTACCTGCTTGAGGGTATCCCCGTCCCGGTACTCCCGCAGCTCATAGCTGCCGCCCAGGGTGGCGCGGGTATCGGCTTCGTCGCCGTCCTCATCGGGGGCGGTTTCCGCTTTGGCTTTGCCAGCCGCGGCAGCGGGCAGCACACAGATGCTCCGGCTTTGCGCGGCAGCCGAGCACGCCGTGGTGAACACCCCCAGGTGATCCCGCAGGGTGATGCCCCGCACCGCAATGCTCCACACGCCGCTTTTGCCTGCGTTTAGGGTAATGCGCTGTTCGGCGCTCTCCTTGCCGCCCAGCATGGCGGCGCAGCGCAGGGTGATCTGCCCGCCGCCCCATTCATCGGCGGCGTTCAGCAGCACCACAAGCGCAGGGATGGGCAGCCGGCTGCGGTTGCGCAGCCGAACCGTCAGGGTAAAATCTTCGCCCTGTATCACGGGTTTGTCCGGCACCAGCAGCTCTGCCGTTACCTGCCTGCGCAGATAGGCGGCATCCAGCCGAAGCAGCACCAGAAGCACCAGCGCAAACGCCAACAGGAACACCGCCAGCGGTGCCTGGGTGATGAGCGCCGCGGCCAGCAGCACCAAAAGCACCAGCGCCCGGCCCAGCTTACCTGCCATGGCGGTCAGCCTTTTCGGGGCGGGGGCGCGGCACGGTGCGCAGCAGGTCCTGCATTACGCTGTCCACCGTTTCGCCGCCTGCGCGGGCCTGGTCGTTCAGCACCAGGCGGTGGCGGGCAACCGCATCAAACACAGCGGTCACATCCTGCGGGGCAACAAAATCCCGCCCCGCCAGGTACGCCGCTGCGCGCGTCATGCTGGTCAGCGCCAGGGTGGCACGGGGGCTTAACCCCACGGCCAGGCGCGGGTCCTTGCGGCTGGCCTGGGCCAGCGCCACAATGTAGCGGTACATCAGCTCATGCACAAATACCGTGCTGACCTCCTGCTGCATGGCAAGCAGATCCGCCTGACCGGCAACGGGGCGCACACGGTCCAGCAGGCGGCCTTTGCTCTGCCCGGCCAAAATTGCCAGCTCCGCTTCCTCATCGGGGTAGCCCATTACGGCGCAGACCATGAAACGGTCCAGCTGAGACTGCGGCAGCATCTGCGTGCCGGCGGCGCCGATGGGGTTCTGGGTTGCAATTACGGTAAAGGGTGCGGGCACCGGGCGGGTGACACCGTCCACCGTCACCGTGCCTTCTTCCATCACTTCCAACAAAGCCGACTGCGTGCGGGAGGAGGTACGGTTGATCTCATCGCCCAAAAACAGGTTGCACATCACCGCACCGGCGTGGTACACAAACTTGCCGGTCTCTTTCTGGTAAACGGAAAATCCCACCAAATCGGACGGCAGAACATCCGGCGTAAACTGCACGCGGCTTTCTTTCAGGTCCAGCGCGCGGGCAAAGGCCAGCGCCAGCGTGGTTTTGCCCACGCCGGGAATATCCTCAATCAGCACATGGCCGCCCGCCAGCATGGCCATCCAGATGGTGTTTACCGCTTGCTGTTTGCCCTGCACGGCCTTGTTTACTTCGGCCGTAACGGCGGCGGCCTGCTGTGTGTACTGCATGGTTAATCCTCCCGGTGTTTTTTCCATATCACCATAATGCCAACGGCGGCGGCAATAACCACCAGCCCGGCCCACAGTGCGTTGTTTTCCAGCCAGATCATGGTATTGGAGATCGCGCTCCCCTCGGATTCCGCGCTGCCCTCCCCCGGCAATGGGGTCAGGGCCTGGGGGGCCACTTCGGCAATGGAGCTGCCGCCGGCATCCTCCACGGTCACCTGGCGCGGCGTTTCGTCCCAGGTAGCGGCGCTTTCCTGCAGATCCTCCTCTTTGGTGGTGTCCGCGGCGGCGGTGTCGTGCTCCGCAATCACCAGGTAACGCTGGCTGTTGCGGGTGTAGGGGTGGCAGGTGGAAAGGGTCAGCAGGTCCCGCCCCGGCTGGATCAGCACGGCGTTGATATCGCTGGGGTCAATAATTTTCAGCTCGCTCACGCGGTAAATCAGCGTTTCCCACGGGGTGGTCAGCTGGATCTTGTCCCCCACCTGGATCTGCTGCACGTTGCGCAGCATTTCCGCGCCATAATAGCCGCGGTGGGCGGCAATCACGGTGTTGGTGTTTTCGCCGCCCAGCGGCATCGAGGTCTGGCCTAGCAGCGCCGCGCCTTTGGCCAGGTTTTCGCGGCTGGCGCCCAGGTAAACGGGCAGCTCCAGGTTCAGGCGCGGGATCCACAGCACAGCCAGCACATCATCATCATAGCCATAGGCAGCAAGGTCCAGCGGGGCTTCCTCATAGGCGAACGGGTCGGTCAGGCCGCTTTGGCCCCCGGCGTAAATTTCCGCGTTGTAGTCCTGCATCGCGGCGTACAGTTCAGGGTAGGCGCGTTCCGGCTCCGGGGGTTCGGCTGTGGTTTCCTCCGCCGCGGGGGCGGTGGGCTGGGCTTCGGCGCGGGCCGCAAACTGCGCAGCGGTTTTGGCGTTGCGGGTGCTGGTCCACCACTGGGCAGCGGTGGGCTGTATCAACAGCGCCAGCCCCAGCAAAATGGCCAGCCAGGCCAGAATTTTAGCAATCAGCCGTCCCATTTAGTCATCCTCCTCGCGCTTTTTGCAGCGGTGCAGCAGCAAAAGCAGCAGCAGCGCTTCGCCGCCGATCACAATGCTGCCCGTTACCGCGATCCACGGCCAGGCATCCACCACGCGCTTGACCACCGTTCCGGTGCGCAGCGCCTGATACTGCACGGCCTGCGGGGTGTTGGCTTCTTCCTCTCCATTATAAGGGACGCGGGTGCCGCGCACAAGCATGCGGTGGGTGTTGATGGCATACGGCGTGCAGGTAACAAGGGTGCAGTAATCCTGCCCCGCGGTGATGTCCAGATCCTCGGTGTGCTCCGGTTCCACCACTTTGATTTGATCCACCTGGTACGCCAGCGTTTCATCCAGAATATGCAGGTAGAAACAGTCGCCCTCTTCCAGCTTGTCCAGGTCGGTGAACAGCACGGCTTCGGGCAGGCCGCGGTGGCCGGTCAGCACGCTGTGGGTGCTTTCGCCGCCAAGGGGGTAGTTGGAGCCTTCCAGATGGCCGACGCCCTTTTGCAGCACATCATCGCTGGTGCCTTCGTAAATGGGCAGGTTAACGTCAATTTTCGGGATGGTGATATACCCCAGGCTTTCGCCCACATCCACAAGGTCCACATAGCTGGTGCCGGTATCCTCCGCTTCGCCTGCGGCATCGCGCTCCACGGCGTTGTCCAGCTGCTGGTTATAGCGGCGGGCGGCCTCCTTGGCGGCGTCCAGTTTTTCGGTATCCATGCTTTTTACGGTATCATCGTAATTTTGAATCGCTTCGCTGGCGTGGCGCTGCGCCACCGCGTTGCTGATAACCGGGTACGATGCCACCCCAATGCCGGACAGGATCATCAAGGCCGCAAAGCCGACTTTTAGTTTTGTTGTGGTATCCATAGCGTCACCGCGAACCTTTCCGTGAGAGGGTTGAAGTTGGGAACTGATGCAATTAAGAAATTAGAAATTAGGAATTGGAAGTAGGCAAAAGAATAAATAATAAAGAATAATGAATAATTGTGGTGGACCGCGCCGCATTGCGCCGCTCAGGAGATATTGGGTTGGGGGTGGTTTTTAGGGTAGTGAATAACAATAAAATAATCTGTAGGGCCTTACGGCGTTGCACACCACAAAATTGTAATAAACCTCGCCCTGCATGTAGGGGGCGGCGTCCCCGACGCCCCGTTTGACGGGCCTAATAATTGCCGCCCATCCACCCCGCGCCGCAAACATTGCAAATCATTTGTAGGGGCCGATGCTCGCCATCGGCCCGTTGACGGGCCTTGCCCTATTTATTTTTAGGTTCTGCACGGGGAACCACCCCTCAGGGTGCTCCGCGTCCAGCGCAAACAGCGCCCCGTCCCCTCTGTCGCTCCGCGACATCTCCCCGCCCCGCGGGGAGTCACCCCTCAAGGGGCGCCAATATCTAACCTTATGTTTGCGGTGGCTCCCCTTTGAGGGGAGCTGTCTGCAACGCAGACTGAGGGGTGGTTCCTCGCCACAAACCTAACGGCCGTGGGGTGGTTCCTCGCCACAAACCTAACGGCCGTGGGGTGGTTCCCCGCCACAAACCTAACCCGTAGGGTGGTTCCCCACGCAGAACCTAAAAATCAACCGAACAACGGCCATGTACACCCAAAAAAAATTTATTCCCCAATAACCCACCATAGGGGGAGGGCCAAATCCGGCCCTCCCCCTGTGTATGATGGATTATCCCTCTATACCCTATTGGTGAATTGTAACATTGTTTTGCCTTGCGGCGGGCGCATCAGGCGCGGTTCTTCTTTTTCAGGCTCAGCAGCACGCCAACACCGGCCACAACCAGCAGCACACCAATGCCGCTGAACAGCAGGGTGCCGAAACCACCGGTGGTGGGCAGGTTGAAGCCCTTGCGGTTGATGATGGTCGTGGAGATGACACCGTCACCATCCTTGCTACCATTCTGCTTACCGCCATTCATTTCACTCTCAGATGCCTCATCAGATTTGAATTCTTCTTTCTTCTGGGTTACCTCACGCTTAACCCAAACGCCGTTCTCGTAATGATCTGTCTCGGTCCAAGTAGTCTTGTAAGCAATATCCAGCGAAACATCAACAGGTGCCTTCAGCAGGTTGTAACCATCTTTTGCCTTCGTTTCTACCAGCTTATAAGTACCATTTTCCAGGCCCTTAACTTCAAGTATGCCCTCGCTATTCGTTTTCAGTGCTTCTTCATTGACTTTTACCCAGCCCTCGGTCTCATTAAGGCCAAGTGCCTTTGCTTCAGCGTCAGTAATTGTACCGGCGGTACCATGTTCAACCTGCTTGTACAGGTCAAATTCTACGCCTTCCAGGGGAGTCTTCTTTGCATCATCAGCAATTTTGTCAATGTGGATCTTGAAGGTATAAACAACTGCCTCGTCCTGAACGGTCTTCTTATCCTTATCGGTATCCGGCTTCTCATCACCATTCTGCTTAACATTCTTGGAATAATTAAGCTTTACCTTGTTGGGGTTGCCTTCGGTCTTGGTCACTGCGCTGTCTTTCAGAACAGCGGTATAGGTAATCGTCAAAGTTTCGCCCTTATATGCAGCCATTGCGCTCGGAACAAACTCAACGATAAAGCCATCGCCATTCGGTTTCACTTCGTAAACACTGTTATTTTCATTTGCAATCGCGGTATCGTCATTCTTAACCACAACAGTCTCAGATTTATCCGTCAGACCAGTCGGGGTATCGGTTACGGTAAAGGTTTTCAGGCGCTCAATGTTTTCAGGAATGGTAACATCAATCTTATAGTTGATGGAATCGCCAACGCTATAATCAGCAGCTTCCTGCCACTTACCATTCTTTTCGACCTTCTTGTCTACATTAGGTACATAGTTGTAAACAGAAACCGTGCTACCTGCGACAGTATAGTCATCCGTATGTTCTGCTTTTGTCGGGATTGTTACAGTGGTACCGCTTTGGTCTACAACAAAAACATACTGATCGTTTTCGTTGATGATGTACTTATTATCGTTACCTTCTTCGTAACCAATTTCGGTAAAGCGATAAGTACCAGGCTTCAAATCGTTAACATCGATTTGGCCCTTTTCATTGGTCACAAAGTAATCTTTAGCCGGCTGCTCTCCAACAGCTTTTGGTTTAATCAGTTCCCAGTTATTAGGATCTTTTGCATCCCCAGTGTTAAACTCAACGCCATCTTTCAGGTGTTCCAACTTAAACTTAACACCTGCCAGCAATGTTGCATTTTCTTTATCATTGCCAATTACACCGTACTTTTTCAGCGTAAAGTTGCCGGTTGTTGTGCTGTTTTTCGGATAAACAACAACATCATACAGCCATTCTTCACCCTTCTTGACCTCTCCCTTACGGGTCATTGGGATCGAGACAAGGAAAGGTTTTACAGCCTGCGTAACGGAAGCCGGCTTGTAGGTTTCGATCACAACGTAAAGACCGATTTCCAAATTGTCAAATTTTACAACGCCCTTTTCGTCGGTTTTCGTTTCGCCATACGTTTTGATGGGTTCCACACCATCTCTCAGCTTATTATTATCAACGTCGGCATAAGTGTCGATCGTAACCGTAGCGCCTTCCCCGTTGTAGTATTTCAGCAGGTCCTCTTTGCTCATAACCTGATAGACAGTAAAGCCTACGCCCCCGGCTGGCTCTGCATCAGTCGTTTGACCATCTTCACCAGTACCATCACCATTTTCTTGTGCATTTTTCTGCAAATATTTGTGGATGGTGATAGAACCAGTTTTCGATTCATCAATCGTACTTACGCTGGTTTTGATTGTAGGTGTTTGGGCATTGCCTTCGCCATCATCTGCCATTGCTGGCATGGCGCACAGGCTGAGGGCCAGGGCGGCGCTCAACAGGCCTGTGAGAAAACGTTTTGCTTTTTTCATTTCAGTACCTCTTCTCTTAAAAAAATCATCGGATGGGCGGCGGGGCCGCCCGGCTTAAGGGTTCTGCATCAGCACGGCGTGCAGTGCGGGGCGCTGCAGCGGGGAAACGCTGCCGCGCCGCCCGCACTGTGCCGTGAAGAAAAAAGGAGGAAAAACTGGGCCGCTTGCCCACTTGGCTTAAGGTGCATCTGAAACCAAAGGAAATAACGGATATTTCGCAGCCACAAGCAGGATGTAAGGCAAAGAGCCGCCGGAATCCTTTCCGGATCCCAAGGCTTCTTAACACAAAATCCGGCTGCGCTTATAGAAACAGGCGATATTTTCCGCTTTTCAGTTACACACCCCGGCTTATGGCTGCGCCTGCCGTAAACGGGTGCGCACGGGCGGGCAGGCCCTGTACCCTGGGGGTTGCTGGGTTTCCGGGGGATGGTTAATGTCGCCGGCCCCCTTTCCTGTTGTAGCGGAATGTGAATATCAACAGCCCTGCCACCGCCAGCGGCATGCCGATCAGCAGCCACAGGCTTGGCGCGTCTGCACCCGTGTGGGGCAGCTCAGGCGTTTTACGGTTCAGAACGGTAAGGGTAACTGTGTAGCCGCTGGCTGCATCGCCCGTTGCGTTTTTGGCGGTGCCATCGTCTATCTTGTACTTGCCGCCTTGGGTAAATTCGATATCAATCGACTTGGACAACAGGTTGTACCCCGGGTGTGCCTTGGTTTCTGTCAGCCGGTATCTGCCGGGTTCCAGATTTGTGAACGGGTTCTCTATAATCTTGCCGTCCGTTCCAGTTGTACCGGTTAGATAATTTTGGTTGTTGTTGAATTTATAGGAAGTATCTACTTCCCACTGCGTTTCTCCAGTTGTTCCGGCTTTCAGCTTTTCCAGCTTGAACTCAACACCATCTAGTAGGTTTTTCTCGTCATTGGCATCCTTCTTGATGATATCCAGTACAAACTTCGGGTTCTGCAGCTTGTTGGTCAGCACAATCTTGCCGCTGCCGCCGGTGATGGTTCCACCGTTTACTTTGGCTGGCGTTGTAGTTACGCCGGTTTCGCTGTTCGTTTCGCTTTTTGCTGTGGCTGTATTGTCTGTTGAGCTGCCCGCGCTGTTCGTTTCGCTGTTTGCTGTTGCTTCAGCTTCAGCCGTTACAACATACGTATTGCCGTTAATCGTAATGGTTTCGTTCGGCTTTACCGCGGTAAAGTTGCCAGCCTTATCCACCGTACCTTCCACAATGCGGTAAATATAGTTGTTTGCCGCACTGCCGCCAACCGGGTACTGATCCAGGTTGTTAAAGATACACTTCCAGCCGTAATCATCGCGGTTAATGGTAACATATTTTGGGCTTTCCGCGGTCGGGTAGTTTACCGGTTCCCAGTCTGTATAGCCTGTGCCGTTTTTCAGGCGGCGCTGGAGCTGGATGTAGATTGTATCCGGCGGGTTCTTTGTACTAAGATCCGTACCATCTGCATCTTCCCAGAGCTTGTTGAACTCAATGTTGATCAGTGTGCGCTTGGTGTTGGTAAAGATTGCGGTAATTGGGGAGGTGTTTGCCTCCTTAATCACGCCTTCCACCATGGTGTTGTCGATCACATCGGCGGAATCGCAATCTTTCGGAACAGTTACGCTTTGCAGCCTGGAACCATCTAGCGGTGTTTCTTCCTCGATGGTATAGCGGGTGCCAACGGGGATGCCGGTGATGGTTCCGGTGTCGCCCTTGTTCATATCAATCGTAACGGTTCTTTCGATGGGCTTTTCTTCCAGACCCTCACCGCCAACATCACTAAAGGTAACTTTGAACTTGTAGGTGCCTGTAATGTTCTTTTCCTCACCAGCTGCGGCCTGCTTTTGGATTTTCAGCCCGCCGGTTTTGACGGTGTTGACGTATTTTACCTTTAGCTTTGTCAGCGTGGATTTTGTTTCGTCCGGGTCCTTATAGGAGCGGAAGACGATGGTGTCGGCGGAGGGTTTGTTTTCGTTATACTTGTTGCCCTCCTGCTCTTTATCTGCTCCCTTCTTTTCCGTTCGGCCATCATTGGGGCTGCTTCCCGTCTGCCCGTCTAACGAAGGTATTGTACTAGGAAGAGTTACGCTGTTACCTTCTTTCATCGACTCAACCACATGCCCGTTCTCGCACACCGTCCATGTGGTGTCGTACAGGTTTTGGTTCAGTTCCTCTTTGAGCGAAATGTAGCTGCCGCGGCGGAACTGGTCGCTGAAGGTAACGATTTCTCCAGCTTCCAGAACAAAGCTTCCGTCGCCTTCCACCAACTGGGTGTCGTTGTCCATGTTGGAGGTGTACTGTGCGTTTTCGGCGTTTTCCAGATGACCGCTTGTGGCGGATTTGTAATCCGGGATTTCCTCCTGCTTGGTTGTAAAGCCGGACATCGTACTTGGCTTCGCTTTGGGAATGAAGGTAAAGTTCCTGAAATAGATGTTGCGGCTATAGTTATCGCCCACGCGGATGGTTGTAACGTTGCCGCTAAATTTGCCGTCCGAACCGCCCTGCTCTTTCATCTTGTGCAGGTCCAGCTTTACGGTGACCCATTGGTCTGTCTTCAGTTCGACCGAGCCATACGTTGCGCCGTTAATGCCTGATGTGCCAAGGCTGCCTTTTTGGCCGTGGATAGGTGTTTGTTCATCCAGCAGTTCCAGATACAGGTTGTTGAGGGAAAGTTCACCACCATCATCGTGCTTAACGTAAACCTCGAACGTAAGGAAGCGCTCGTTTTCGATATTGATGGGTTCTTTCAGCGTCAGGATGCCATAACGGTTCTTACGCCATTTACTGACGGGTTCCGTATCCATATAGCGTGCGTACCAGCGAAGGACCCGTTTGGTATTCATCCCGGAATCTGATCCGGGGTTATCAGCCTTCTCGAAAATGTAGGCATCGTTATTTGGGGTTGCGGGTTCAATAGTGCTTGTCTCCAAATTCACCACTTGGGAGTGAGTACCGCTTGTATCCGGGTCAGCGGCTTTTTTTTCTCCATAATGGGTTGCCTGGTTCTGGATGGTGAAGTTGAAGATTTTCCGGCCTGTAAAGCATTTTTTGAAGTCATCGTCAGTAACGTTGCTCAGATCGACCTCTTTTTGAACCTTCAGCTCGTTATTATCCGGGAAGTTGAACGCCACCGCCATGTTGGATTCCCACATACCACGTTCCATGTAGTACATGGTAAGGGTGTGCTTTTGGCCTTTGTCGAATGTAAGAGTAGTGCCTTGCGCGGAGAAAGAAATCTTCTCGCCATTATATGTTACGTCCTTGACAGAACTTCCATCTTGGTCACTATTTGACGTTCCGCCTTTTTTGACCTTACTGACATAGGCTGTTACACTATTTTTCTTTTCTCCCTTGTCTGTAGTTGTCTCGCCAAATTCCAGCAGGCCGGATACTTTACCGTGCGCACCACCAACGTCAAGCGCCAGCTGGCCATCAATGAATACCCAAACGTCATCGTCACCGGAGAAGAAGAACTTGATGCTGGTTTTTTTCTTTTCTCCATCTACTCCATTTACAAATTCGTTTGTTTCAACTTTGCCGTCATCCGTCAGGGTAAAATCCATCTGCAGCTTGGTGCCAAAGCCGTAATTGTAGGTAGAAGCCCGGCCCGCAGTTGCGTTTTCGTTGAACGGGAAGTAGCCATAGGAACTTACATCCTCGCCATTTTTCTTTATCGTTTTTGAGGCGGAGTCAGAATCAAGATTGCGTGACTGTTCTCGGTTCTCTGTGCTTGATTTCAGGAAATATTGCTTCGTGGTGGAATCCTGTTTCAGGTACAGGGTCGTATCTTGGCTGTCAAAGTACCAGTAATCAACGCCCTGATCCTCATCAAAAATCGGTCTCTTGGTAAAGGGGAACGCTACGTTGTCGTACACATCGCCAAGCTTTGCATTTTTGGTGTTCGTGCCGCTCAAAAACGCTTTATCGAAGTGCGGTTCTGCTACTTTTGTACCCTCTTTTGTATCTTTCAGCAGTGGTTCGCCTGTTGCATCGCCAGTGGAGGTTTCGGATTTAACCAAGCCCTGATAGGCATAGGCATAACGTTCGCCATCGTTATTTCCATTTTCATTGATTGTGGAGTTATTGATTGCCATGAAGCGCTCATAATTCACGTAGTTGCTATTATAAAATCCCCAAAGTTTCAATGCAGCGCTGATGCTTTCAAATCTAATTCCCCAGTCTAAATAAGAAGGTTGGAAATGGCCGGTATAAATCGGAAATTGCGCATCGCAACTTTCGTAATAATCGCTCAGCGCTCTGTCAAACTGACGGAACGTAACCCAGCTTCTTTGTTTTGCAAATCCGTTTCCTTTTCCCGGTGAATAATATTTACTATTATAATCATCTCTGTTATTTCCATTCAGCTCATAATCTGTATAATAGTCATACAGCGTACTGGTAACATACTTTGTGTCTGGATCTTCTGTGAATGGTTCTTTGCTAATATCTACAACATCATCCGTCAGTTTCTTGCCTTCTTTGGCATTACGCAGGGTACCTTTTTCAGCCCAGTAACCTCCGCGGTTGCCACCGTTATAAATTACATCATCGCTGGCATCCGCAAAGAAACACGGTTCGGAAAGGTCGGCTGGGATGTCCATCATGGCCGTACCATCACCGTATTTGGCTGCATTATCGTTCTCAACTGCCCAAGAAGCAAAACGGATTTTTGTATAACCATCCGGCACTTCGTAATACCAGATGTTGGTGCTCCCTAGTCGATTCATCTCCTGTTTTGTTATAGGATCCTTACCATCGCCCGTCAGATAGCACCAAAGCTTACCGTCGTTCGTCGGCATGCCACATCCAATCGCGCCATTAGTTTCACCTTTTTCATTCTCATAAGAAAGCCAGGAGAAAGTTGCATCGTAATAGATACGGAAAGAGTTTTCTATACCCCATCTTACGTTGTCTGCGCTGGTATAGATAAAGCAGTTATTTGTTTCACTGTATATAAAGGATTCGTTATCACCACTAACAGTTTCACCATAGAAGTTATAGAATTTGCTGGATTTGTTATGACCGTCCTCATCCCATGTAAACTGAACATAAGAGCATTCCACGGTTGGGATGGCAAAATTGACGAATTCTCCCTTAGCAACAGATTTAGCTTCTGAGCTATTAACCGGTGTCGTTAAGTTTCCATCTACATCAGGGATATAGAAATTTGCCTTTACGTTCGTTAATTCAGCTGTACTGCGGTTTTCGAACTTGATGGGTTTGCCTTTATAGTATGTATAACTCGTCAGGATGGAATTGTCTTCCCAAGTACCGCTTCTTCCATCATTAGCCGGAACATACATTTTGTTGTTGTAGTTGCTTATAGCACGATTCAAATTCTCTAGCTTAATCTGTGCTGTCCACCCATTATTCCTGTATAACTGGAACTGTATTTCTAGAAACTTATCTCCTTTTATATCTTTACAATTCTTAACGGCATAAATCTTATGTCCATTTATTTCCCGTCCGGTCGGCTCCATTGGATGCGGATGCCACCACTCAGTATTATTATTAGAATTGCCCGGAGTTGCATCAGTTTTTACATTAAACCTAATTTCATCGGAATCTAAAACCTTCTCATCTTTGTCGTCTTTACCTGGCATCGTATCCGGAACGACAAAGTAAACCGTGAATCCTTCTGTCGCTTCCTGCTCACTAACTGCCTGCACGTTATCCCCGCTTTTTGCGGCGTACATCTTTTGCGGCTGTTCGGTCGGTTCCGGGGTGGCGGTGGGGGTCACGGTCGGCACAGGGGTGGCCGTTGCGGTGGCTGTCGGTTCCGGGGTCGGGGTGGGTTCTGCCGTGGGCTCCGGCGTTTCGGTCGGGGCGGGCTGCTCCGGCCCGGCGCTTTGTTCCGGTTCCGGGGTAGCGGCGTTCTGCTTCGGCGGAGCGTTGGCGTCCGGCAGCTGCTCAATGGTATCCTCCCCGGAGGCCGTTTCCGGCTCACCCTCCAGCAGCTCTACTTCAGGTGCGTCGGGCAGAAGATCCCCCTCGGCGTATACAGGCAGGGCCATTGCCATAACCAGGCAAGCGGTGATAAGCAGCGCTGTCAGCCGGCGCGCCCAACCTGTTGTGTTGTTTCCTGTTTTATTCAATCTGCTCACCCGCCTTTCGCGCTGGCTTGATGGAAGCACATTGTTCCACAGGGGATCCCTGTGAAACAGTAAAAGAAGCCAGCTTCTTTTACTTGCGCAACCGTTGCCATGTTGTTTTCAAAAAAAACCGCATCGAGTCTTCTCATTGCGCATTTATTTTTTATTATTAAAATATAGCACCTTTACACCAGAAAGACAATACAATCCACGCAAATTCCTGTTTTTCAGCACTTTTACTGATTGCGTTTTCCTCCAATTATACAATATGTTCAAAGCCTTTGTGTAATTTATTCCGAATTTTCTTTTTGGCAGCGGTCGTTTTTATACACCTTGACCGCGCGTTTTATGATCCTCTGCGCGCACAGAGCGCAACTGTGCCGCAAAATTCGCCTTTTTTGTTGCATTTCTCTGTTTTTGCGCAATTTTTTGTTTCGCATGCGCCTGTTTGCGGCGGGGCTTAGCGGCTGGGTGGGCGCCCTGTGGGAGGGATGGCAGGTTTGCGGCGCACGGTTCCCGTTTTTTCGCGGCGCGATGGGTACACCGCGCCCCTGCAAACGGTTTGCGGTGTTTGCGGCGGCGGGTGTGTGTTTGGTGGATTGCACGCCTGCCAACGGGACGCCGTTCCCCCCTTACACCGGGGTGCGGGTTTGCTGCACATATGCCATTCGCTTTTTTGTCCCCCCTGCCCCGCCCCTGATTCCCGGTTCCCCCTTGCTGTTTTCTATTTGCGCCAGCTCCCAGCATTCAAACTATCCTGTGTAAACTGCAACCCCTCACGCGCCATTCTGTGCGGCACTTACCTTATAATATAGGGGTGCTGCCCTGTGTAAATTTGCAACTGATCTATTTGAAGCAGCTGTGAGCTGTTGCAATTTTGCACAGGGTATTGCCCGCGTTCTGTGCCGAACATTCCCGAAACGTGTTGGAAAAACGCACAGGATTGCCTTGTTTCCCTATGCCGCTTACCGTTGGAAAAACGCACAGGTTTCCCCCGGAACAGTTGCATTTTACACAGGGTATTCCCGCTCCCCTGCCCCGCCGTGACCCGCGTACCTGTTGGAAAACCACACAGGATAGGCCCGTTCCCCGTGTTGCAATTTACACAGGTTTGGCTGTTTTTGGCTTATTTGCAACTTTACGCAGGTTGCTTTCCGCACAGGAAAATGGTGGTGGAATGCACAGGCTGCAGTTGGTTGAACACACAGGTTTGCGTTGTTAAATTACACAGGCTCTACCTATTACTAATATAGAACTAAACGTCTAAGCCATAATAACAACCAGAGGTAAGCCGGGAGATGGGGGAGAAAGGGGAAAAAATTGGTGTTGCCATTCCATCAGGTTACAGAACTCTGAAGCAGCAGGACAGAAAGTACAATAAAACCCTGTGTAACCTGTACCCGGGCGGCAACCCCCACAGGATGTATGGCAAACCACAACGCGGGTGTTGCATTTTGCACAGGGTAATGGCGGTGAAACCCTGTGTAAATTTGCAATTCTTGTGCTGGACAACAGGATGTGCTATAATGTTTAGCATGATGTGCGTGACCACCCGGGATACAGCAACCGATATAGGAGGCCCCTGCTTATGGCGGCAAGTAAACAGAAAAAAGATGATCCGTTTGTCGTTACGTTTGAAGAACGCGGGGACCAGACCATCGTTCGCAAATCCAATGACCTTGTACAGATGACGCGCAACAACCTGACGCTGAGCCAGCAGCGCCTGATGCTGCATATTTTTTCGATGATTAAGCCGGAGGATACGGACCTGCCCTCTTATGAGCTGAGCATTTATGATTTTATCAAGATGACCGGCATGGACCCGCACAGCGGGGCGCTGTACAAGCAGGTGCGCAAAAATATTGAGGAGCTGGCCAACGCGCCCATCCAGTGGATCAAGAATAACGGAACTTCCACGGTGGAAACATTCCGCTGGATCGATAAAGTGCGCATTGATGAGGGCCGCGCGCGCATGACCATCACGCTGGATCCGGTGCTGAAACCGCACCTGGTGCAGCTGAAAACCCTGTATACCACCATGGATGTGACCTACACCATGCTGATGCGGTCCACCTATTCCATCCGCATTTACGAGCTGTGCAAGAGCTACCAGAGCCTGTACCTGAAAAAGAAAGCGGCCGGGGAACCGCTGGTATGGAACCTGAGCATGCTGTATGAACAGCTTTCGTATACGGCCAACCGATGGTCGGATTTCCGCCGCCTGGCACTGGAAAAGGCAAAGGCGGAAATTAACGAAAAGACGGATATTATTTTTAATTACGATGTGTACGAAAAAAAGGGGCAGAAGGTTCTTTCGCTGGTGGTAACGATTGACCCGGTGGATGATGCCGCCGCACAGGCCAACCTGGACAGCATCAACAGCACAGTGCGCAAAAAGAGCAAAAAGAAGGGCCGCCCCACCGTGGCGATTGAGGATTCGCTGCTGGATGACCCCAGCGTGATTACCTTTGATTATGTTTCGGCACCGGAAACAACGATCCCCTATTCCTTTGGACGCCACCGCACCGAGCTGCGGGAGGAAATTGTTGTGAAAGCGCGCATGGATCAGCTGCGCGCGGAGATTACGCCCGAAGAGCTGCACGCGGTGGAAGTGATTATTGATGTGTTGGCAGATGCCTGCTGCACCATCCAGGCAGGCGATGGCGAGCAGGACGGCGGCAACAAAACGGTGTTTGGAAAGATGAATGCCATCATCCTGGATTGCGGCGGGCTGACCAGTTGGCTGGCCGGTGTGGCACCCCGTTATGCACAGGAGATCATTCCCCGGTCGCAGACGATGCGCAGCCCGGCGCGGTACCTGAACAAGGTGCTGCGCGAGGATATGGATAACTATCGCATTTATATTTTCCGCAAGGCAAAGCCGGCAGCAGAGCCCAAAGAGGAGCTGTTGGAAGCGGAGTACCATGTGATGGACGAGCCGGTGCAGCAAACGCTGCCGGAGCCTGAGCCGCCCAAGGTAGAGCTGATTCCCGAAACGATTGTAAAACGGCAGGATATGCGAAAAGAGTTTGCAAAGTTTGTAGATGATGGATACCTGGAAAAGACGTTGACAAGCGGCCAGCGCGGCGCTTACCACGAAATTTACCGCCACCTGGCAGCGCGGTGCGTGCCATCGCCTTCCAGCCTGCGCAATGGGCTGAAAGACGAAATGCGGCTGCATTACCTGGCCTGCATGAATGAAGTGATTGAAAAGTATGGCAGCCTGACCCCGTTGATGGAAGCTATGGCGCATGAACTGGACTTTGATGTGTTCTGGGCAAAGGCCGCCAAGGACCCCAACGTGAATAACCCGATGGGGCTGTTCTACCACATTATTGAAGAACGCGCGTTAAACCCGATCGGCACCATAATGAACGACCAGGCACAACGGCAGAAGGTTGCCGCCAAGGAAAGAGGTGAAAAAGATAAGTGGCACAACGAAAGCTGGATGGATGCTTTTGAGGAAGATATCCCGGATGACAGCGAAGAGTAATTGAGATGAAGCGGAGCGGAAAATCCGGGAGCGTTATTATAATAAGGTAAGCAGCGGCTGGCAGATTGCTGGCCGCTGCTTTTTTGTTGGGGTGCAGCTGAGAAATGGAAATATCCGGCGTTTTTTGATTTCAGATAGACCTTGGGCAACACCGCACAATTCCCGCCTTGCGGCTTAAGCACCGCTCCGGCAGCTGCGGCACGGCATCTGCGTTGCCAAAATGCTCGATAAGACATCCAGTATTATCTGCGCTTTTGGCCTAGCAGCTACCGCACCTCGCTCGCCGTATCGGCACTTAGAATTATGCGGTATTGCCCTTGGGATAATAGGTGAGAAGGAAGATGCGTGAGCGGGAATGCCTGGATGAAGTGAAGAAGGATGGGAAGAAAAAACGGCAGAGAAAAAGCGTGAACAGCAACGAAGAGATGCCTGCATAATATTCGTCAAAATATTCGTTGACACACGCGAAGCATATGATATAATAGAAGCTATAACAGCAACGAAGAGATGCCGCACGGCATGGGGTGCCCGTTTTTGCAACCCGCGGTATTGCCTTAGATTAAGATACCGGCGTGCGGTACCGCCAAAAGAACCGAACAAAAGGCAAAGATTAACCGACAGCAACGAAGAGATGCCTACACAAAGGCGCTCGCAAGGAGGAAAACAATGGGATATTGTATCTCAGTCTGCATTGAAAAGGGCGGCGTGGGAAAAACCGTTACCGTCTGCAACCTGGCGGCGCTGATGGCGCAGGATGGCAAGCGGGTGCTTGTTGTGGATATGGATGCCCAGGGCAACTGTACCTATACCCTGACGGGCGCCCGTGTAACCGATAATACTTTTGACCGCGCTGGCGTGTATGATATGTTCCGTGCCTATGGCATCAGCGGCACGCAGAACTATATTTCCCGCACGCAGTTTGATAATATTGATATAATTCCGGCAAATGGCAACACCCCAATGGCGGCCAAGCAGCTGCAAATCCTGGAACAGTCCGAAAGCACCAGTATTAATATGTTTTTGGCCATGTGCCTGGCACAGGTTGCCGGCGAATACGACTATATTTTGATCGATACCCCGCCGTCCCGCGATGTAATGGTGACCAACGCCCTGATGGCCAGTGACTTTGTGCTGATCCCCTGCGTGTGCGATGACTACAGCCGTGACAGTGTGTACCGCACTGTGGCCATGTGCCAGCAGTTGGAGCACGATGAGGGCGAAAAAATTGATGTTTTGGGCATTATCCTGACTATGGTGGAAAAAACTGCCCTGACCGAAGTGATCCGCAATGAACTGCGGGAAAGCCAGCTGGGCAGCAAGCTGTTTGCTGCCGAAATCCGTAAGGGACAGGCTGTAAAGGATAGCACCCGCCTTGGTGCGCCGGTTGTGCTATGTGCGCGCAGCAGCAACCCGGCAAAGGATTATGCAAAGGTGTATGCCGAGCTGAAAACGCGCATTGAACAGGAGGCAGAGTGATGGCAAGCAAACTGGACCGACTGCAGAAGAAAGGCTTTAAAGTAAACGAAGCAGCGTTAAGTAAGATCGCGCGCGGCGACCAGGAGCCGGGCGGTGAATACAGCGAGATCAATATCAATGATATTGAAGAAAACCCGGATAATGCCCTTTACCGTGAGCTGGATACCGAGGAAGATATTGCGCTGCTGGCCGATGATATCCGCCGCGCGGGGCTGTTGCACAACCTGGTTGTGTTCCCTAAGACCGGTTTTGGCGGAAAATATGTGCTGCTTTCCGGCGAGCGCCGCCTGCGTGCGCTGCGCCTGTTGGTGGAGCAGGATAAACGCGAGCAGGAAGAAAAACAGCTGCCCAACCGCATGAGTGAATGGCAGAAAGTGCAGTGCAAAGTGGTGCGCAACTTGACGGAAAACGAAAAAGTTGTGTATATTGACAGCGCAAACCTGCAAGTGCGCGGCGGCATCAGCAATGAACGTGTGATGCGCCAGGCGGCGGCGCGTTTTGTGGAAAACCTGCAGAAAGCACCGTATAACCTGAGCGCAGCGGAAGCGAAAAAAGCGCTGAAAGAGGTCAGCCCGCTGAATTCCCGCACGATTGATAAGGCGCTTTCGATTCAGAATGATCTCAACCCTGACCTGCGCCGCTTGCTGGATGAGGAATTCCTGAACCGAGCCGAGTGCGAAACCTATCTCCGCCTGACCCTGGAAGAACAGGCCCGTGCAGCCGCAGTGTTTTTGAAAATCGCAGCCCTTGACCCACGCAGCCATGAGCGCCGCGCCATTAAGGACGCATTGACCACCGCCATGTTGGATGTAGCAGTGGAACGCCGCAGCATGCAGGAGCGCGAGAGCGTATTTGCAGCAGCGTTGCAAAATGCACAGGATGCAATCGGTCAGGCCAAGACGCAGGAAAACAAGGCGGCGGCAGTAGATAAAGACCACAACTTTATTTCGGCCAAGCTGCCTACCACGGCCCGCAAACTGCGTAAAATTGCAGCGGCAAAAAATATTGAAGCTAAGATCCGCAGTTATACGGCAGAGGACCGCAAAGCAATGTCGGACCAGATGCAGGAGCTGATTGCGGCAGCGCAGGAGCTGAAAGCACTGATTGATGCTGTGGAATAATCCAGATCCACGAAAACAGCAAGCAACAAAAATCCATGTAAATAGGAATACAGGAATCCACGATATGAAACAGCGAATTGTCATCCGGCTGCACCTGGCTGTGCGGGCAGTGCTGCAAAGCGAAGCGGACTGGCGCGGCACGCGGCTGGGCACCCTGACATCGGAGCTGATCCATGAACAGGCTGCGAAAGCGCGCCTGTGCGGGGTGCAGAATTACGAGTTGAACCCCGTCAGCAGCCGCTATGTTCCCGTTACAAACGGGACAAAGTATAAGCAGACATCTGGCCTGGAGCAGATCTCCATCTATCTGAACGATGAGGATATGCAAACCCTGAAAGAGCTGGCACTGGCCAACGATAGTGTGCGTGTGATCAACGGCAGGCAGGCAATCACCTACCGATATGTTGTTCCCGGAATGCTGCTGAACGACCCGGTGTTTACGGGGCTGACAGAGCAGAACAGCACGGCAGGGTAAGCACTTCAAAATCTTGAGGCAATACCGCATAATTCTAAGTGCCGATACGGCGAGCGAGGTGCGGCAGATGC
>ERZ1673740.917-NODE-917-length-27538-cov-4.285922_pt1 | contig 27538 bp, 43 predicted proteins | sample MGYA00580221_ERZ1673740 | MGnify/ENA primary metagenome ERZ1673740 (study PRJEB41218, sample SAMN15661786) | gut metagenome | host: Homo sapiens | place: Canada: London | collected 2015-08-20/2019-03-30 | study: EMG produced TPA metagenomics assembly of...
AGACGGAAAACCGTTAGACACTGTAACGGAAATCAGTTTCTTATGGAATAACAATGGCGTGTCAAGCGTCACCCTTACGGCAGATGTGGACATCCGTATGGAAAGCGAGATTTTCGAGGAGGCATATAAAGAAATTTACTGCTCAAAATGCGGAACGTATATCGGGAAAATCAATCTGAACGGGAGAATGTACGGATTGCGGTGTCCTCATTGCGGGGGCAACGTTGATACAACTGCCCCCCGGGAATAATCATTTCGGTATTAGAGAAACAAGTGCTGAGAGGATGTCTGGTGTTTTAGATAAAGCGGTGACAAATTTCTTGAAATTCGTTTCATCTTTCAATATTTTCAAATATTGGTGACCGACAGGAGATATATCGGAAATGAGGGGGATGCCGGAATTTATATATGTTTTCCCCCGAACCAATAGATTACTGTTAAACATCTGTTGGATGTGATACATAAGAACATTATTCGGATAACAATCCAGCGGAGGTTTCCCCAGTAATTCTTCCGGAACAATCGGGCGTACAACTCCGAATTGATCCGGCTCCATAGATTTCTCTAAAACAATCAAAATATTCTTTATGCAGTATGGATTTAGTTCCATGAAAATAACTCCTTTCCTGTGTACTCGGCTGTGGTAACAGCCTGTATTTCAAGGATAGGAGTAACGGAGAGAAATGTCAAGGAAAGTAAACTGTTCGGCATCAAAGAAGAAGTGTGGATTTCAACATGCTCAAAATTGAGCGTGTTCAGGTGGAAGGGCGCAAGCTAAAGGAGGTGAGGCAAGTGGAGCAGAAAAAACTTGACGAGATGGGAAAGATAGAGCTTTGCCAATACATGAACGAAAAGCCCCGCACCGCGAAGGAATACAGAGCAATCCACAGGGCTTTGAAAAAGTACGATGACGGCTTGGAATTTCGCCTTAGGTATCCGAATCTTCCGTTGATTACGGCAACGGTGGCATTGGTGATAGATGTACTGCTTCTGGCGGCATCATTTATAGCCCATATAATCGGGTGAAAAATGCGTTGAAAAACGGAGAAAGTACAATCGCTGCAATAGCAGTAATCAGTGCTAAAACAGAGATAGTGTGAGTAATGCGGAACCGGAAATTGTCTTTGGCAAGATAGTCTAAGAAGGCTTTGCCGCCGGGATGAATGGAAATCGAAATTTTTTCCGGTTTGTGTTTTATCCCGTTGTAATTCACACCACAAGAAGTCAGTTCCCATTCTGCGTAACCAAGAGAAACCAGGTAATCAAATTCTGCAATATCTCTTTGTGAAATGTCGGAAAAAGGAATGGAAGCGGTTGTGTTTAGCTGCTTTAAAAGCTCAAGTTGATGTTTTGAAATGGATTGCATGAAATCAACTCCTTTTCTTTTCAGCATAAGGAATACGGAGAAGAATGTCAAGCGAAGGGAGGTATGCTTATGGCTAAGCAAGCACCAAGAAAACCCAGTCCCGCCCGGCGCAGAGATGCGCTGATGAGCGGAGAGGTTGAAAAGTGGATTCGGGTTATTGGGATTCCGAAAGCGGAGTTATGCCAGCAGATAGGGATTGGTTTATCAACGCTGAACGAACACATCAATGACCCCGGCGAATTCAGAATCAAGCACCTGCGGGCGATTGCCGATTTAGCAGGGGTTGATATTTCGCAGCTTGTTACATAAGGAGGTGAGAGTATGAAAAACTGGAAGCGGACGGCATTCTACATTCGCCGGGAGCTGCTGCGTTGGGCGGTGGTATTCTTCGGGACGCTACTGGCGCAGTGCGGCTTAGTATGGATTCTGGAGAATCCCGACAGCAGGATGATGCTTTATCTGATTTCCGGCATGATGATTGCCCTTGCAATCGGAAATGTGTTTTATGGCAGGGAGGAAAAAAGAAAATGAAGAAAGATGATGTTCAAATCACAGTAGGCGTTATAAGCAATGAATTTAATTTTCATGCGGAAGGTGACAACGAGCTTGCATTTCAAGTAATGATGTTGGGGCTTGCTACACTTCTGGAAAATGTAAAAAACGATGATGCGCTCGATACTGAAATAGAAAATCTGGTATTGGAGGAGTATCACAGGGCTGTTACGTTTTTGCGAAAACTTTCTGACGATGTAGAAGCAGCTGCAGAGCGCACAGGAGAGGGAGAACGTGCGGCGCAAAAATAAAAACGTCCCCAGAGGTGTTGGCGCACCGTTTCGGGGACTGGATAATTATTCAATTGCAGAATAGCAGAAACAGGAGGGAAATGCAATGGAAAACTGGACAGGCACGATGCAGATCAACCGTGTGGACGGCGAGCCTTTGCTGAAAAGCGGAGAATGGCAGTATGACCCTTGGTGGAACTGCTGGTACTTAAACGGGGAGAGCTTCCCTGCGGAGATTTGCAGGAAGGTGTTGTGATGGCATTTACATACACAGAAGACCCCAGAAAAGAGGAAGAATACGAACCCGAAGAGCCGATGTGCCCTGTATGCGGCAGTGTGAAATGCGACTATTTCTACAAAAAGCATGGTGAAATCATCGGTTGTGACGATTGTATCAGAAGGGAAGATGTTTATGGATATGATGGATAACATGAGATATTACAACGCAGGCAGAGAGGTGCCGGATGCGGCGAAAAAAACCATCAAGGGTGGCAAGCTGAGCGGCTTTACGGATATCAACCCGATGTGGCGTATCCAGAAACTGACGGAGCTGTTTGGTGTATGCGGTGTCGGCTGGTACACGGAAATCAAGCGCATCTGGGCAGAGGAAGGCAAGGATGGCAGGGTAGCTGCTTTCTGCGAGATTCACCTGTATGTGAAGGTGGACGGGGAATGGAGTAGACCCATTGAGGGCATCGGCGGCTCTATGCTGGTGAGCGTATTCAAAGGTTCGCCCGAAACCTCGGACGAGTGCTACAAGATGGCGTATACGGATGCCATCAGCGTGGCGGCGAAGGCATTAGGCATCGGTGCGGATGTTTACTGGGCGGCAGGCAGAACGAAATACAGTCAGGACGAAAAGAAGGAGCCTGTATACTGCACCAGATGCAAACAGAAGCTGAAGGATGAAATCAAGACCTCCAAAAGAACCTTTACGGCGCAGGAATATTTTGATAAATTCGGCGGTCTTTGCCCCGATTGTGCTACAGCGGACTACGCGGCAAGAAAGAACAAGGGTGAGGGCGAATGATGGAAACCTACGGTACATACAACGGCATTAAGTTTCTGATGGATGGGAGCATGGAGCTTTCCTTTCTGGTGCCGCACCACGAAAAGAGCCGCCTGCTGGCGAGTATTGATGAAATCACGCAGGCAGGCATGCCGACCTTAGAGATTACGGCAAAGAAGAAACGGAAAAAGCGTTCTCTGGATGCCAATGATTACCTCTGGGTGCTTTGCACGAAGATTGCGGAACGGCTACAGGACAGCAAGCTCAGCATCAGCAAGGAGGAGGTCTACCGCAAGCATATCCGCCTTGTGGGGAAATATGAGCCGCTGGCATTGCGTGCCGATGCAGTGGAGCGGTTCTGCGAAACATGGCAGAAAAACGGCACAGGCTGGCTGACAGAGGTAGTGGACAGCACACTGGACGGATGCAAGAAGGTGTTCGCCTATTATGGCAGCAGCACCTATGATACAAAGGAAATGAGCCGCCTGATTGACAGCGTGATACAGGATTGTGCGGCATTGCAGATTGAGACTATCCCGCCATCGGAATTAGATATGCTGTTAAAGGAGTGGGGAAAAAGCTCCGTAAAGCAAAAATAAGGGGGAATGAAATTGACAAACAGCAGACAGAAGGGAGCGAGGGGTGAGCGAGAGCTTGCCCGTATCCTGCGGGAATACGGCTATGACTGCCGCCGCGGACAGCAATACTGCGGTGCAAACGGTGATGCGGATGTAGTTGGATTAGAGGGGATACATATTGAATGTAAACGGGTAGAACGGCTGAATCTTGAGGATGCGGTGGCACAGTCCGTCAGAGACAGCAGGACAGGAGAATTGCCGGCGGTCTTTCACCGGAAGAACAACTTCGGTTGGCTGGTGACAATGCCGCTGGCGGATTTCATGCGGCTGTACCGGGACTATGAGCCGCCTGTGCCGTTTGCAGATAAGGCAGGTGACGAAGATGGAGAGAGATAGCTTTGTATTTTACCGCAGCTTTTATGAGGCAATACGGCGGCAGCCAAAGAAGGTGCAGGCGGATATTTACAACACGATTGCGGATTATGCGCTGAACGGTACGGAGCCGACACAGGCATCGGATGCGGTGCTGAGCATCTTTCTTTTAATCAAGCCGCAGATTGACGCAAATAACCATCGGTATACCGCAGGGAAAAAGGGCGGCAGACCAAGCAAAACCGATAGCAATAAAAAAGAGGAAAAAACGAAAACCGTTGATTATGAAAAAGAAGGAAAAACGGAAACCTATGGTTTTGAAAAAGAGGAGAAAACAGAAACCTATGGTTTTGAAAACAGGGCAGAAAAGGACGCTTTTGAAAAACCTAATGAAAATGTAAATGTAAATGAAAATGGTAATGAAAATGGTAATGAAAATGGTAATGAAAATGAAAAACCGAAAACCATAACGGCATCCACAGTGGTGGCTGCCTACCACAGGCTCTGTCCTTCCTTCCCTGCGGTAAAAGCGATTTCGGACAAGCGGAAGAAGGCAATCCATGCAAGGTTGAACAGCGGCTACACGCTTACGGATTTCGAGCAGGCATTTACAAAGGCGGAGCGCAGCAGGTTTTTACGAGGCGGAAATAAGAATAACTGGCAGGCGGATTTTGACTGGCTGATGAAGGACGGCAATTTGCCGAAGGTATTGGAGGGGAAGTATGATGACGATTCTGGAACGGATTATGGCAGAGGCGAAGAAGGCAGATACGATGGCACCGTCCTGTGAGGAGCGGATGGCGTTATACAACAGCAGAAGGGGCGACCTGACGGGGTATGACTGCCCGATTTGCCGCAACAAGGGGTTTGTGTTTTTGATGAAGGATGGGTATGAATACACCATGGAGTGCGAGTGCATGGAGAAGCGCAGGGGCAAGTGGCGGCTGAAACGAAGCGGCTTGCAGGACATGGCGGAGCGGTATCGCTTCGAGACCTACGAGGCGAAAACAAGCTGGCAGAAATCCATCCTTGCGGCGGCGGAGTGCTTCTGCGAGGAAAGGGAGGGGTGGTTTTACATCGGCGGACAGGTCGGGGCAGGGAAAACGCACATCTGCACCGCCATTGCGAATCGACTGATGCTTCAGGGCAAGGGTGTGCGCTACATGATCTGGACGGAAGAAGCCACGAAGCTGAAGGCGCTCAAGACGGACGATGAAAACTATGCACGCGAAATCAACAAATGGAAAACGGCAGAGGTGCTGTATATCGACGATTTTCTGAAAACCAGAAACGGCGCACTGCCGACCGATGGGGATATCAATCTTGCGTTTGAAATCATCAACGCGCGGTATAACAATCGCGCCCTGCGGACGATTTTTTCAGGGGAAAGAGGGCTGAATGAAATCATGGAACTTGACGAGGCTATGGGGAGCAGAATTTATCAGCGGTGCGGCAAATATAAGCTCAAGATCGGATGGGGCGAAGGGCGGAACTACAGAACGAGAGAGGAGCTTGAGGTATGAATAAAGTGATTCTGATGGGACGACTGGTAAGAGATCCTGAGGTGAGATATTCCCAAGGAGCCGAACCCTTAGCCGTTGCCAGATACACTTTGGCGGTCAACCGCCGTTTCAAACGTCAAGGCGAGCAGGATGCCGACTTCATCGGATGCGTTGCATTCGGCAAAGCCGGTGAGTTTGCGGAAAAATACTTCAAAAAAGGTCAGATGGTCAGCATTATCGGTCGGCTGCAGGTACGCAGCTGGGATGACAACGAAGGCAAAAAACGCTGGAGCACGGATGTGATTGTGGAGGAACAGTATTTCGCAGAAAGCAAAGCGGCGGCGGAACAGAGCAGACCCGCAACGGCACCCAATAAGCCTGCAAAGCAGATGGGACTGGCGGAGCAGGAGGGATTCTATCCGATTGATGAAAGCGTTGAAGATGATGATTTGCCGTTTTAAGGAGGGATCAGCATGACAAGAAAAGAAGCTCTGGAATATTTGAAACATCGTTTTATGGAGACAGGAAGTCCCTTGAACCCATCATGGGAATCATTGGAAGAACTTAAGAGACATTATGGAGCCATTGGTATAGCAATTTCTGCACTGGAACAGCAAGTGCCGAAGCAACCGGACTTTGAAGGTGATGGGTATGACGAGGATGGAGAGATTATATTTGACGAGTGGTTATGCCCCTGCTGCAGAACCAGATACGAGGTAGATTATGACGATTATAAGTTCTGTCCTAATTGCGGGCAGGCGATTGATTGGAGTGATGAACATGACGCTTGAAGAAAAGATTAACCGGTTGAGAGAAGCCACGGAGAAATACAGGAAAAACACAAATGCCGAACCGCAGAATTCTTTTGAGGCAGAGGCGAAAAAGGTCGCAGAACATGAGGCAGAGAAAAATAAGCAGCTTGCTGACTGGCTGGAGGAACTAAAACGCTACAGGGACTTGGAAGAGCAGGGGCGGCTGTTGGTGCTGCCCTGCAAGGTCGGAGATACGGTGTATGAAATCCTCGAAGAAACCGTACCAAACCACTATTTTTATATCAGCGAATGGAAGGTGCAGGATGTATCGGTAAAGGCTGTCAAGTATGCTGACGAATGGGAACCGTATGACTATGAGAACCTGTATTTCACAAGAGAAGAAGCAGAAGCGGCACTGGAGAGAAGGAGGAATGGGAGCATTTCTGCCCGAATTGCAAGGAGGAATGAGCATGGATAGACCTGACGAGAAAATCAAACAGCACATTCCGCAGGACGAGCTGTTAGCGCAGTTAGCAGAAGAATGTGCGGAATTATCGCAGGCGGCATTGAAGCTGCGGCGAGCGTTGACGGGTATCAACCCTACGCCTGTGACGGTGGAGGAGGCGAGGAAGAATCTGGTGGAGGAGACAGCGGATGTCTACAACGTAATGGGGCTGCTGTTGGACGCTGCGGACAACGCCGAGATATACAGCATCATTCGGCGGAAAAAGGAAAGATGGCTGAAAAGACTGGAGGGGTGATAGTTTGGCAATTGTAAGGGAAAATGAGGAGAAGAAAAGATACTTAAACGGGTATCGGGACTGCACACGGCGAGAACGGCAGCTACAGGAGCAGATTGACGAGTTGCGCAGTCAGCAGATGTTTCCGAGTGTGAACCATGACGGGATGCCGCAGGGGAATGCACACAGTGACCTGTCGGGTTATGTGGCGAGGCTGGATGCACTCATCAGCCAACTGGAGCATGAGCAGGCTATGGTGGTACGGCAATATAAGGAAATCCATGACAGGATACATCAGATGCAGGACGGGGCGGAGAAGGAAGTGCTGATTCGGCGGTATCTGATGGGAAGGACATGGGAGCAGATTGCGGTGGAGATGGATTACAACTACCGTTGGGTATTAAGGCTTCACGGGAGGGCTTTAAAAAATTTTGAAATTTCTGAAATAAGCCACTAAAAGCCACATCGAAATATGGTAGTATGGCATTGTGAAAATTGTGAAAACACAGGATATTTCATGTTACCTCCTATTTTGGGCACTCGGAAACGGGTGCCTTTTTATTTGAGGAAAGGAACGGTTAGATGGAAATTATTAAGGTAAAACTAACGGAATTAAAACCATACGGAAAGAATCCGAGGAAAAATGACGAGGCGGCAAAAGCGGTCGCAAAGAGTATTGAGCAGTGTGGCTATGTTGCACCAATTATTGTCGATGAAAACATGGAGATATTAGCCGGACATACCCGTCTGAATGCCCTCACGTTGCTCAAATATACAGAGGTCGATTGTTTAGTCAAGAGAGGACTGTCCGAGGCACAGAAACGGAAATACAGGCTCCTGGATAATAAGACAAATGAGCTTGCTGAATGGGATATGTCTTTATTGGCGGATGAGCTGGAGGACTTGGATTTTCTTGACCTTGATTTGGACTGGGGGATTTCTTTTGAAGATGAGGAAGAACCGGAGGTCAAGGAAGATAATTACACTGCTGCGCTTCCGGAAGAACCAAAAGCAAAACGTGGGGATATTTACCAGTTTGGCAGGCACAGATTGATGTGCGGTGACAGTACAATGATCGATGATGTGCAGAAACTGGTAAACGGTATGCCTATCGACCTATTCCTTACTGATCCACCCTATAACGTAGCACTGGGGATGGGCGGCAGTGTAGACGAAGCGAGAAAACGCCACAGAAGAACAGATGGTTTGGTTATCATGAACGATAAAATGGAGAACGATCAGTTCAGAGAGTTCCTAACAACAGTATTTAGTAACGCAAAAGCAGTTATGAAGCCCGGTGCATCCTTCTATGTCTGGCACGCTGACAATGAAGGGTATAATTTCCGTGGTGCGTGTATGGACGCTGGCTTCCAGGTAAGACAGTGTTTAATCTGGAAGAAGCAGAGCATTACCCTCGGCAGACAGGATTATCAGTGGATTCATGAGCCATGCCTGTATGGGTGGAATGATGGTGCGAGTCATAGTTGGTATTCGGATAGAAAGCAAAGCACGGTATTGCAGTTTGACAGACCTACAAAGAGTGAAATCCATCCTACTATGAAACCGATTGCATTGTTCGATTATCAGATTAAAAATAGCAGTAAGAGCGGGGATGCGGTATTGGATTTGTTTAATGGCTCGGGGACAACGATTATGGCGTGTGAACAGAACGGGAGAAATGCTTACTGCATGGAGCTTGACCCAAAGTATGTGGATGCGGCTATTGAGAGATGGGAAGAATTTTCCGGAGAAAAGGCGGTGCTGCTAAATGGCGAATTATAACACATTCTTAGTAATCCATAGTAAGAGTGGAAAGGTGAAACTTGTTACATCTTCGGCAAGGAAAGCTGCGGCGGAACTGGCGAAGGGAATCCGCATAGAGGTATGGTGCGAGAATAAGAAGGTGGAGAGCATCACCTGTCGGGAGGACACCATTTCCAAGTATGTGAAATTGGAAAAGGAATACATTGCAAGAAAGCAGAAACTCGCCGAGCAAAGGAATCGGGGGTGTATGAATGGCAAGACCAAAGAAGGAAATCGACCAAGAGCAGTTTGAGAAACTTTGTGGGCTGCAATGCACCAAGGAAGAAGTGGCGGACTGGTTCGATTGCTCGGAGGATACGATAGAACGATGGTGTAAGGCTACATACGATGAAAGTTTTGCGGTGGTTTTCGCTAAAAAAAGGCAGGTTGGGAAAGTTTCTCTGCGGCGGATGCAATGGAAACTGGCACAGAAGAATGCTTCGATGGCAATTTTTCTCGGCAAGAATTACCTGGGCCAGAGTGATGAGGGTGCTAAAAATGATGATGACGGAGGGGTGACAATCGTCGATGATTATTAAACTGAGCAGCGTATTGTCTCCTGCTTTCCGTGAGGTACATAACTCTATTAAGAATGGCGAGCATAACCAGTATGTGCTGAAGGGCGGTCGAGGGTCTGCAAAATCTTCTTTTGCTTCTGTAGAGGTGCTGTTGCAGATAGTGAAACATCCGGATGTACACGCTGTTGTAATGCGTAAGGTGGCGAATACGCTTAGAACCACAGTATTTGCACAGTATGCGTGGGCGGTGGCAGCACTTGGTCTGCAGGATGATTTTAAAATGACGGTTTCCCCTATGGAGCTGGTCTACAAAAAAACAGGGCAGAAGATTATGTTCTTCGGTGCGGATGACCCCGGTAAAATTAAGTCAATTAAAACGGCATTTGGCTATATCGGGATACTGCATTTCGAGGAATTAGACCAGTTTGGCGGCGAAGAAGAGGTCAGAAGTATTGAACAGTCTATCCTGCGTGGCGGTGAATATGCACTTGAGTTTAAAACCTTCAATCCGCCAAAGACGAAAAACAACTGGGCGAACAAGTATTGCTTGATAAATAAACCGGGGCAGCTGATTCACCATAGTACCTATAAGACAACCCCGAGAGAATGGCTGGGAGAGAGGTTTATTGATGATGCCGAACACTTGAAGGCAATCAATCCGAAGGCGTATGAACATGAGTATTTAGGTGTGCCTGTCGGCAGCGGCGGTGCGGTATTCGACAACGTAACTGTGGAGGAAATCACCGATGCAGAGATTGCAGCCTTCGACCGCATTTACAACGGCGTGGACTGGGGCTTTTATCCCGACCCTTGGGCGTTCAATCGGATGCACTACGATGCCGCCAGACGGACGCTTTACATCTTCGGCGAGCTGACAAGGCACAGAACGGGCAATGCGGAAACGGCAAGGCTTCTGCGGCAATACGGTGTGCAGGATACGGATTTGATTACGGCGGACAGTGCCGAGCCGAAAAGTGTTGCGGACTATCGCTGCTATGGGCTGTTCTGCCGTGGCGCAGTGAAGGGACCGGGGAGTGTGGACTACTCTATGAAGTGGCTACAGGCTTTGGTGCGGATTGTGATTGACCCGGTGCGCTGTCCCGATACGGCGAAGGAATTTACCGCCTACGAATATGACAGGAACAAGGCAGGGGAGGTCATCAGCGGCTACCCTGACAGAGACAATCACCATATCGACGCAGTGCGCTATGGAACAGAACCCATCTGGAAAAGGAGGGGGCAATAATGCGAAATTTTATCACTTGGGTAAAGGGGGTGTTGCAGATGTTTTTTCAGAGAGAAACGATAAAAAGGGCAGTCGGTGCGGAGGTGGCAATCAGCTCCGGAATGCAGGATGCCATCACGCTCTGGCAGAAGATGTTCTGCAATGAGCCGCCTTGGCTAGATCAGAACACAGAAACGCTTGGGTTAGCCGCTGCGGTTGCATCGGAGATTGCGAGACTGGTTACTGTGGAATTTCACAGCGAAATCAGCGGCAATGGCAGACGGGCGGCATCTTTGCAGGAAGGCTATGCTTTTGTGATTTCCAGACTGAGAGAGCAGACAGAATTTGCGGCGGCAATGGGCGGCTTGGTATTCAAGCCCTACATGGACGGCGGAAGGATAGCGATTGATTTTGTGCATGCGGACAGATTTATTCCGACTGCTTACAACAGCCGCGGAGAGGTGACGGGTGCGGTGTTCGTGGAGCGTGTGAAAAAGGGACGTGCATGGTATACCAGACTGGAAAGCCATCAGCTGACGGATGCGGGCTATACGGTGCAGAACAAAGCCTTTATCTCCTACCAGGAAGGAGAATTGGGTGTGCCTGCGGCTCTGACAAGCGTGGATGAATGGGCGGATCTGGAAGAAAATCTTGTTATGGGATACCAGAACGGGGACACCTTGGAGCGTCCGCTTTTTGTATATTTCAAGATGCCCTTTGCGAACCACATTGATGCGGAATCTCCTCTGGGTGTTTCGGTCTGTGCGAGAGCGGCGGGACTGATGGAGCAGGCGGACAGGCAGTACAGCCGTATCCTCTGGGAATTTGAAGGTTCTGAGCTGGCAGTGGATGCCTCTGTCGGAGCATTGCAGGCGGATGGGAAAGGGCTGCCTGCCGGCAAGCAGAGACTGTTCCGCTCTCTGAATCTGGAAAAGGGGACAACCGGGGATTTGTATGAGGTATTCAGCCCTGCAATTCGGGATGCTTCCCTGTTCAATGGCTTGAATCAGCTTTTGCGCCGGATTGAGTTTAACTGCAATCTTTCCTATGGCACATTATCCGATCCACAGAATCAGGAAAAGACAGCGGAAGAAATCCGCATGAGCAAGCAACGTAGCTATGCGGCGGTCTGCAATATCCAGAAGTCCTTACAGACAGCCTTGGAGCATCTGGTCTGGGTGATGGACTACTACACAAGCCTGTATCAGCTTGCGCCCGATGGGGAGTACGAGGTTACCTTCAACTGGGGGGACGGTGTGCTGACGGACACAGGCGCGGAATATGCACAGATGAAGGCTATGGTGGATGCGAATATTCTCAAGCCTGAAAAGCTGCTGGCGTGGTATTTCGGCATTTCCGAGGAGGAGGCAAAGGACTACATTCCTGCGCAGGATACGCTTGATTTTGGGGAGTGATGAAGGATGCTGAAACCCGAATATTTACAGCGTGTGCCGGATGGCATGATAAAGCTGTACGCACAGGCGGAGGCGGACATACTGGCGGATATGGCAAGAAGAATCAGCACATACGATTACTGGATTCCTGCGGTGGAGCATCAGGCAAAAATGCTTGAGGAGGCAGGGATGGTACGAGAGGAGATTCTGGCAAGGCTGAAAACGCTGACGGGCAGAACCGACAAGGAACTGCGGCAGCTCATGCAGGAAGCAGGCACAGCGGCACTGAAATCCGATGATGCGGTTTATCGCAGGCAGGGGCTCAATCCGCCGCCTGTTTCGGCATCTGAGGACTTGCAGAAGGTATTGCAGGCAGGATACGAGAAAACAGCGGGCACATTTCGCAATCTGACGTTGACAACGGCACGCACCGCTACACATCAGTTTGAACAGGCACTTGACCGCGCCTATATGCAGATTACGCTGGGCGGCATGGACTACAATACAGCCATCCGAAGCACCATCAAGCAGCTTTCCACCGAGGGCGTGGGAGCAATCCGATACCCGACCGGGCGGACGGATACCATAGAGGTGGCAGTCAGACGGGCGGTGGTAACGGGCGTGAACCAGACGGCACTTCGCTTGCAGGATGCCAGAGCGGACGAAATGGGCGCAGACCTTGTGGAGGTTTCCGCACACGCAGGGGCAAGACCCTCCCATGCACAATGGCAGGGCGGCATCTATAGCAGGAGCGGAAAAAGCAAAAAATATCCCGATTTTGTGAAAACCACAGGCTATGGGACGGGCGCAGGACTGGGCGGATGGAACTGCTCACACAGCTTTCGACCTTGGTTTGAAGGGATGAGCCGCACCTACGATAAGGCACTGCTGAAGGAGTATCAGGCGAAGGATTACGAGTATAACGGCGTGAGAATGACCGAATACGAGGCGTTGCAGGAGCAGCGAAAAATAGAAAGAAATATCCGCAGATGGAAACGGGAACAAAACGCCCTGCAGGCGGCAGGACTGGACAGCAGCGAGGCATCCGCCAAGATAACGGAATGGAACAGAAGGCAGAAGGATTTTCTGGAACAGACGGGATTGAAGGCGGATGGGATGAGGGCTGCTGTGGGGAAAGGCGGCATACTGGAGGGACAAATCGTTGAAAAATCAATAAAGAATGGTATAATGAAATCAGGTGCTGTGAGTGGGGCAAGGAATCCTCATAGCAAAGAAGCCAGAGCGCACGCAGAACGGTATTACGGATTGGTTCGCAGCATGAAAACGGATGTTTCGAGAATAGCGAAGGCAACCGGTTTTGCAGAAGAAGATATACGCGCGATTAAGTATTATATTTTTATGGAAAAGCATGATTTGGGCGGAAAAGAGCCGGAATATTTTGCTCCCGATTATATGATGGCGGAATCGTGGCAAAGATTGATTGACGGAAAACCGGAATTGCATGATATGACTTTGCTTAACCATGAAATCCTGGAAAGAGAACTGATGCAAGAAGGAATGCCACAGGATGAAGCGCATATCATAGCATCTCAGAAATATAATTATGCAAAAGAAGCGGGTGAATACTATGCTAAAATTAAAAAATATAAAAATGAATAACGGTATCATTTCGGCAGAGTATGACCCCGAAAATAGCGGTGTTTTAGGCTCGGTTTCTGTTGATATTAAGAGTGGAGAGATAGTAGACAGCAAACTTTCTGAGTATGACAAGGATTTTCCTGTTTACCTCGGTCATGCGGTTGCCTGTTTGGAAAAATTAGCGTTGCAGGATAGTGTGCCGGAGGAAAAGACGGTCATGTGGTACTGAGTGCTGCACAGGAGGAAAACAATGGATAATTTCAAAATTATTTACAAAATACTGAAATATCCGGAAAGATGGGAAAATCGTCGACAGACCGGCAAGAGAACTGACAGAGCAGGAGAGAAAGGAGAATGCGAACATCTTATGAAAAGTGAGGATTTAAGAGATTGGATTGACAGTCTGACACAGGATATTACCTTTGAATATCTCGGCGTGAATGGCTCGATTTGCCCGTTCTCCCGTTCTGATATTTCTTTATGCTACGGAGAAAAGGAGCAGAGCTTTGATTCGATTGATGCACTGATGCACGCACCGTTTTTCAAAGGAAAATCTCTGACAGAAATATGCAGTAAAGTGAATTTTGAATGAATACCACCAACCGAAAGGAAGGTGGTTTTTTCATGCAAAAAATCAGAAAGGAACGGTGGTCTATCCTATCTCGTCTTTGGACACAGACGTAAAACAGGTCTTTTTTGTTTGCCCGGAATGGCGAAAAACTATCAAGGCGTGCGGAAAGAACCGCGAGAACAAACTGAAAGCTGAAAGGAGAACGAAGAATGAAAAGAGAGGACATTAAGAAATTTTTCCCCGATGCCACAGAGGAGCAGTTGAAGGGCTTACTGGACATCAACACAGCCGACATCGGTAAGGCGAAGGGGGAGCTGGAAACCGTCAAGGCGAACTTGGAGAAAGCCAACGGCACCCTCAAGGAATATGAAACCACCATTGCAGACCTGAAAAAATCCGCAGAAGGCAACGAGGATTTCAAGAAGAAATTCGAGGAGTTGGAACAGCGGATTGCGGACGAGAAAGCCGAGGCGGAGAAGAAAGCCAAGGAAGAAGCCGAAGAAGCCGAGTATTCCAGCCGCTTCAAGACGGTGGTCGGGGAGCAGAAATGGCGGGACGAGCTGACGGAAAAGGCAGTCTACGCCGAATTTAAAACCGCTTTGCAGGATGAAGCAAACAAGGGCAAGGGGGACAAGGATATTCTGGCGGCTCTGACGCAGGACAAGGAATATTTCGCAAAAGACCCTGCAAGAGTGCCTGCCTTCTCCAGAGGGACGGGCTTTGCAGGCGGCGAGGTGGATGATGCGGCAGTCAGAGCGGCAATGGGCTTATCCCCGAAGAAGGACTAAGGAAAATCGAAAGGAGAAATAAAACATGGCGAACAGCATTACACTTTTCAAAAAATACATTGACCTGCTGGACGAGGTCTATCAGAATGCGTCCGTTACCTCTGCGCTGGATGGCGATATGACACTGGTGCAGATGGGCGCGAACACAAACGAAATCGTGATTCCCAAAATCAGCATGGATGGTCTGGCGGATTATGACCGCAACGGCGGCTATGTGCATGGGGATGTGACACTGACGAATGAAACCGTCAAATTCAATTATGACCGTGGCAGAAAATTTACGGTCGATGCCATGGACAACGAGGAAACCGCAGGGCTTGCCTTCGGGAAGCTGGCGGCGGAATTCATCCGCACAAAAGTGGTACCTGAAATGGATGCCTTCCGCTTTGCGACCTACGCAGGCACAACAGGCATTTCCAAGGCAACCGCAGACACACTGGCGGACGGTGCGGCAGTTCTGGCGGCTCTGGTGGCGGCGCAGAACAAAATGGACGAGGACGAGGTACCGCAGGAAAACAGACATTTGTTTATTACACCTACCCTCTACAACATGATTTACGCGGTCGATACCACGAAATCCAAAGAGGTGCTGAATTCCTTTGCATCCATTCAGAAGGTGCCCCAGACCCGTTTCTATACCGCCATTGACCTGTATGACGGCAAGACGGACAACAGCGGCGCAAGCGGTGCGAATGAGAAGGTCGGCGGCTTTGTGAAGGCAAGCACAGGCAAGGAAATTAACTTCATGGTCATTCATAAGCCTGCACTGCTGCAGTATCCCAAGCATACGGTCAACAAGGTTATCTCTCCCGATGCAAATCAGGATAGTGACGGCTGGCTGTTCTTCTATAGAGCATACGGTCTGGCGGATGTATACGAAAACAAGGTTGCAGGGATTTATCTGCACCATAAAGCGTAAGGAGGGAAGGCGTATGGCGAAAACAGTAGGCATGGGCGCAAAACAGCCCGAAACAGCGGAAAACAAGGAAATCGCAAAGCTGAAAAAGGAAAATGCCGCACTGAAAAAGGAGCTTGCGGCTCTGAAGAAGGAGCAGGAGGCACAGGAAAAGCAGTAAAGGGGGGAAACGCATGATTTATGCGGATTTTTCGTATTACAAAGACACCTATTGCGGCGAAATGGCGGAGGGAGACTTTAAGCGTCTCTCCCGTTCCGCCTCTGCGTATCTGGACAGCATAACTTTTGACCGTATTCCATCCGTTACAGATGAAAAAATCATGGAGAGGGTCAGAGAGGCGTGCTGTGCGGTGGCGGATGTGCTTTTGCAGAAGGAGCAGAGGGACGGCATCGCATCGGAAACGAATGACGGCATTTCTGTTACCTACACAACCGAGGGCAGTACGGACGAGGAGCGGCTGTATCAGGCGGTGGTGCTGTATCTCGGCAATACAGGGCTGTTATATCGGGGGGTGGAGTGATGCTTGCGTGTACGGAAACGATTACGCATATCCGACTGCGGTATGACAGGAAAACGGATACGGATGCATATATCTGCACTGTGATTCATGGCGTGAGCTGGTTCGGCAAGCTGATTGCCACGCCGGAAAACAAAGGCTTGACGGGTGCGGCAAAGATTACCGTCCGTATTCCGGAGGATGCAATGCCCGATATTACCATCCGAAATGGAGATTTTATCGTGCGTGGTGCGGTGGATGCCATCGAAACGCAGGCAGACCTAAAGGGACTGGAATACTTTACGGTGCTTTCTGTCGGGGATAACCGCAGGAGCAGGCGGAAGGCCTTGCGGCATTGGGCGGTGAGCGGTGCATGAAATTAGACTATGAGGTCAATATCAGCACAGCGAAAATCCTGCGGAGGTATGGTCTGGGCGAGGATAAGGCGGCACAACGCTTTCTGGCGGAGGACGTGGAGAGGAAATGTCAGCCCTATGTGCCGATGTCGGCAGGCAGTGCTGCCCACATGGTAAACGCCGCAAGAGTGACGGCGGACAGCATTATCTATCCAGGACCGTATGCGCATTATCAGTATGTCGGCGAGGGGATGGCAGGGCGTGCGCCCAAGCATTACACCGGACAGCCGCTGACCTATCACGGCGGTGCGTTGCGTGGCAAGCAGTGGGATAAGCGGATGATGGCAGACCATGGCAAGGAGGTCGAGAAGGATTTGGATGGGTATCTGAAAGGACGGGGCAAATGAAGAACATCATGGAGGAAGTACGGAAGTTTCTGCGTACCTATCCGCCGCTTGCGGAAGGAAAGCTGCACGTGGATTTTCTGCCGGAGGAGGCACAGAGCTATTCGGTTGAGGCTGTGCCTGCAAAGGAGATTGTGCGTTCCTATGTGGACGGCTCAACGGTGCGGCAGTTTTTATTTGTGGTGGCAAGCAGAGAATTTTTCGGGGATAAAATCAGACAGCAGCTGGATAACCTCAGCTTTTACGGGGATTTCTCCGAATGGCTGCGGGAACAGACCATGGCAGGCAAGCTCCCCAATCTGGGCGAGGGCAGGAAGGTTATGCTGATGGAGGCAACCACAAGCGGCTATGCCATGGCGGCAGAGGCAAGCATGGCGAGATACCAGATTCAGTGCAGAATGGAATTTTTTCAGACAAGATAAGGAGTGAAAACAATATGGATGCAGTAATGAGATATCAGGTGGCGGATTATCTGAACACGGCAAAAAGCGGAACGGAAAGCTTTGCGCTGATGGGGGTTGGGTTTAATACCTTGGACGAATCCCCCAACGCACAGAAGGATTCCAAAACATACATCAATCAGAAATCCCAGACCTCTACGATTAAAAGCTATCAGCCTGCGTTTGCATTTGATTCGGACTTGATTGCGGACGAGGCGGCAGTGATGGCACTGTATGAAATCGGCAGAAATCAGCTGACGGGCGCAGATGCCGAAAGGGACTATGTGAGAGTGGAGCTGTTCAAGCCTGTGGCAGAAACGCCGAATACCTTTGAAGCGAGAAAATTTAAGGTTGCGGTTGAGGTTTCCTCTATCTCCGGCGAAGGCGGCGGCGTGATGAAGGTAACAGGCAATCTGAACGGCGTAGGGGATTTTGTGAACGGCACGTTTAATACGGAAACCAAAAAATTTACACCGGCAGTATAAGGGCAGAAGGAGGAAAAAGAGATGGGAAAATTTGAATTTCGCAAGCATGGGATTTTGCTTGATATCGAAGGGGTGCAGGTGACGGTACCCGCTACGGTAGAATATGCAAAAAGGCTGGAGGACGCAGGCGAGAAAATGAGAGCCTTTGGCGCACAGCTGAAGGAAGAAAAGGATGTCGAAAAGGGGATTGATTTCATGCTCGACATTCTGGATGACCTTCTGGGCGAGGCTACGGTCGATGCCATTACGGCGGAGCGTGATGTGGATATTTATGATTGTCTGGATCTGGTGATGTATATTTCCCAAGAGGTGCAGACCTACCACGCAGAACGGGCAAACAGCTACAAGAAGCCTGTCCCCCGGAGCACACAGCCCTCTGCCCCCATGGCACAGGCGGCGGTTGAGAACAGAGCCGCACGCAGAGCCAGAGAGCGCGCGGAAAGAAGAAGAAAATGAAAGAGCTGCTGACAGGAAACTTACCTGTCTCTTTTTTGATTGGCGGCAGGGAATACCACATCTCCTCTGATTTTCGGGCAATGCTGAGATTGGAGGAGATTTTTTCCTCCGAGAAGCTGACGGATGAGGAAAAGGCGGAACGGGCGTTGAAGCTGTTCTATGGCTGTATCCCCGAACCGCTAGAGGAGGCGGTAGAGCGGCTGTGCTATTTCTGGAGCTGCGGCAGACAGGAGCAGGAAGGACGTGCCAAGGGCGAGGGTGCAGCGCAGCCGCCGATTTATTCCTTCGCCCATGACGCAGGGCTGATTTATGGGGCGTTTCTGACGCAGTACGGCATTGATTTAAGCCGAAAGAGCCTGCATTGGTGGCAGTTTATGGCACTGTTTGAGGCTCTGGAGGAGGACAGGGTGCTGAAGGAGGTCATGCGGTGCAGAGCGGTGGAAATCAAGGGGGATATGCCGCAGGCGCAGAAGGACTACTATAACGCCATGAAACGCAGATATGCCCTGCCTCTGCCTGAGCAGGAGGAAAGACAGCAGTCTGCCCTTGTCACAGCACTGATGGGGGATGGCAAGGTGGATGAGGTGATGGCGTGCATGAAGAAAAAGTAAAATGCCCCTACTGCGGCTATGGAATGCCTGTTACATACAGCAAGGATGCTGTGTGCAAGGGGCTTTTTTTACGCTGCAAAGGGCGAAGGTGCAAAAGAATATTTGAAATTGAGATAAACGTGAAAAACATCAAGTAGAGCCTGAGCTGCCGATGATGTTCCCTACGGAGGTGGGACTATTGGCAGAAGATGGCTCTGTTGTAATTAAAATCAAGGGCGATGACAGCCCATTTCAAAAGGTACTGGGGAAAATCGGCAGTGCGGTAAGTACAGCGGTGAAAGCATCTGCCGCGGCAGTCGGTGCGGCATCCGCAGGTGTTGCGGCTCTGGGGACTGCCTGCATCAATGCCTATGCGGACTATGAACAGCTGGTCGGCGGTGTGGAAACGCTGTTTAAGGACAGCGCGGACACGATTCAGACCTATGCGGATAATGCGTATAAAACTGCGGGTCTGTCCGCAAATGAATATATGGAAACCGTTACGAGCTTTTCGGCAAGCCTGCTGCAAAGTCTGGATGGGGATACGGAAAAGGCGGCTGCGGCGGCAGACCTTGCCATTACGGATATGGCGGATAACGCCAATAAGATGGGTACTGCAATGGAATCCATCCAGAACGCCTATCAGGGCTTTGCCAAGCAGAACTATACCATGCTCGATAACCTCAAGCTCGGCTATGGCGGCACGAAGGAGGAAATGCAGCGCTTGCTTGCGGATGCGGAAAAGCTCAGCGGCGTGAAATATGACCTTTCCTCCTATGCCGATATTGTAGAGGCTATTCATGTGATTCAGACGGAAATGGGCATCACAGGCACAACAGCGAAGGAGGCAAGCACCACCATTCAAGGCAGTGTTGCCAGCATGAAAGCCGCATGGGCGAATCTGATGGTCGGCATGGCGGATGATACGCAGGATTTCGATTTGCTGTTAAGCAATTTCATTGAAAGCATCGGCACGGTGGCGGATAACCTTCTGCCCCGTATCGGCGTTGTGATTGAGGGCATGGGGAAGCTGGTTGCAGGCTTGGCACCGGAGATTGCATCCGCATTGCCGACACTGACAAATGAACTGCTGCCAAATCTGGTGGAACTGGGGGTGCAGTCCATCAGCGCACTGGTGCAGGGTATACAGGAGAACGGAGACAGCCTTGCGGCAGGGGCATTATCCATTGTGGGTACACTTGCGGAGGGCATTGCGGAGCTGCTTCCGATGGTTGCGGATACGGCGGCAAGCCTTGTGGTTTCTCTGGCAGATGGGCTGACGGAAAGCCTGCCCGATATCATCCCTATTGCAATTGAAACGATTTCGACACTGGTAGAAAATCTGACGGAAAACGCCAATACCATCATCGATGCAGGAATTCAGATTATCCTTGCATTGGGCGAGGGGCTGATTGCTGCCCTTCCGCAGCTGATTGAAACCGTACCGCAGATTGTCATCAATATTGCGAATGTTATCAATGACAATGCGCCCAAGCTGGTGGATACAGCACTGTATCTCATCACAAGGCTTGCGGTGGGTCTGGTGCAGGCAATTCCTACACTGGTTGCCAATATCCCGAAAATCATTGAAGCAATCGTGGATGCGTTCATGGCGTTCCAGTGGCTGAATCTGGGGAAACAGCTGATTGACGGGGTTGCAAACGGCGTGAAAAAAGCCGGAGAATCCATGGCAACGGCGGCGAAAAATACTTTTTCCAAGTTTAAAAGCAAACTGGTGGGTGTTGAAGTTGCAAGTGAGCTGAAGAACATCGGAAAACATATCATTGATGGTATCGTCGGCGGCATCAAAAACAGCCTGTCAAAGATTGCAAATATTGCAGGGGAGATAAAGGACACTCTGCTTTCCAAGCTGAAAGGACTGTTTCGGATTGCATCCCCTTCCAAGCTGATGAAGGAGGAGGTCGGCGCATATATCGGCGAGGGTATCGCTGTCGGTATCGAGGAAAGCGGACAGATGGCGGTGGATGCCGCGGAGGATGTGGCGGATAAGATTGCAGATACGCTGACACAGAAACGTGACAGCCTGCAAAGCAAGCTTGCCGATTACGGAGAGTTATTCGAGCGTGTGAAAACGGAGGACGGCAAGGAGCTGTTCCAGTTGGGCAACCTCAAGGATGACATCAAGCAGTTGGAAAAATACGGGGATGCCATCGACAAGCTGAAAGAAAAAGGCATTTCTGACAGCCTGATGAGCGAGATTGCCGGCATGGGTGTCGGGGATGCACTTGATTACATGAACAAGCTGCTTTCCATGTCTGACACGAAACTGGATGAGTATGTTTCTCTGTTTGAGCAGAAGCAACAGATAGCGCAGGGCGTTGCGGAAAAATTCTACAAGGGCGAATTTGATGCCATGGAGAAAGCCTACACCGGACAGCTGCCGGAGTTTCTGGCAGGCGTGAAAACTGAGCTTTCCAACGTAGGCACAGCGGTATCCGAAAGTATGCAGGCAGTCAGCGCGGAGGGTGTTTCCGAAGGGATTGCGGAGCAGCAGCCCCTTGTTGCAGAGCAGGCAAAGCAGCTGACTGAAACAGCGAAGGAAGAAATCGCAGGCTACCAGACGGATTTTAAAGCCGTTGGGGAAAGCCTGATGGAAGGCGTTGCAAAGGGCGTGCGTGACGGGCAAAGCGGTGTTGTCAATGCGGTTGCGAAGGCATTACAGGCGGCGGTGCGTGCGGCGAAGAAGGAAATGGACATCAACAGCCCTTCTCGTGTGATGGCGAAAATCGGCGATTACATGGCGCAGGGTGTCGGCGTGGGTTGGTCTGACCGCATGGACAGTGTTTCGGATACCATTAGCGGCAGCTTGTCCGATGGGTTCAGCCGCAGAATGTCCGATGCGTATGAGAAAATGCGTGCCGCTATGAACCAAAACATGGTGCGCCTGCGTGGGGATATTGCCGTTCAGCGCGGCGGAGATACGTCCTATATCACAAAGACGGTCAATCATACAGAAGGAAATACGGTGCTGCAGATTGAGCATTTCCATAATGACAGCAAGGAGGCAGTGCCGAGTCTGATGCAGGAGATGGAATTTTCCCGCAGACGCAGAGCCATAGCAAAGGGAGGTGCATAAATGGGTTGGTTTAGCTTTAAAGGAAAGGACAGCCGAGATTTCGGGATTCTGATTTCTGCCGCGCCCGAGAAGATGAGAGCGGAGAGACGGGTGGATTATGTTACCATCCCGGGCAGAAACGGAGAGCTGACGGTGGATGAAGGAACGTATGCACCGTATGTCATTTCGGTGGAGTGCGGCACCAGAGGGAGCGAAAATCTGGATGAAATACTGGCGTGGCTGAACGGTGCGGGGGGGCTGATTCTCTGCACCGAGCCGGATAAGGTCTTTCGGGCATCCATCTATAACAAAATTTCTGTTGCGGATATGATTTATCTGTATAACAGCTTTCTGCTGCAGTTTCGGGTGCAGCCATTCAAATACAGTGTCAATGCCGCAGGGGATGCTTTGGAGCTGACTGCCCCGACAACCATTCGCAACAGCGGGACAGTCTACAGTGAACCGCTGATTACGGTTTACGGCAGTGGGGACATTACGCTGAACATCAACGGGGCGGATTTCCCTCTGTACGGCGTGCAGGAAAGCATTACCATTGACAGTGAAATGATGGAGGTGTTTAAGGGTAACACCAACCAAAACGGCAAATACGGCGGTGCGGAGTTTCCGAGGTTTGAGGTCGGGAAAAACGAAATCAGTTGGACGGGGAATGTCAGCAAAATAAAAATACAGCCCCGTTGGAGATGGCTGTAGTTGTCGAAAAATGAAATTTATGGTATGGTATAAATGAAGGATTGCCAACTGGCGGTTAGTCACTTCCCGTAAAGGAGGTGACGCTTATGGTTACATACGAAGGGTTATTTACTTTTTGCTTAGTAATCATCGGAGTTATTTCCTTGTTTCAGAACAAGAAATAATGAAAAAGCCGCCTAACCTGCGAAGTTAGACGGCTAAAACCAACTACTTGGACTAGCCGCCCTGCGAAAGGTGGCAATCCTTCTCTTATGCTTATGATAACAAAAGAAAGATATTCTGTCAAGAAAGGCGCATCTGAAAATGAAACGGATGTGCTTTTTTGATGCAGATTTTTTGGAAGGAGTGAGAAAAATGGCAAAAACGTATAATCGGCTGGAAATTGATGTGAACAAAAAGCCGAACAGCATCGGGATTCGCCCTGTGCAGAATGATACAAAATCCAGATATCTGGATGTGTGCCTGTATGAAAACGGTGTGCCAATCAATCTGACGGGTGAGCAGGTGCGTATCACATTCAGAAAGGCGGACAGCAGCACATTTTTTAATCAGGGGGAAGTGACAGATGCGGCTGCGGGCAGATGCCAATTTGCCCTGACGAATGAGATTCTTTCCGAGGCAAAGGCAGTCGAGGCGCAGATTTCCGTCTGGAATGCAGGCGGCGAGGTTTTGTCTACGCAGGTGTTTGAAATCTATGTATCGGCGGCGATTCCTTGGACGGACGCGGTGGAAAGCGAGAACGAATACGGCGTTCTGGTGGTGCTGTTTCAGGAGATTCAAGACGCACTGGATACCATGCACAAGATTGCCACAACCTTTGGTGAGCCGGGGGATAAGGCGGCAGAGTACGGTGTGGATACCTTCTGGGGGATTCTGGAAATGCTGGCACAGCGCGGGGACGTAGAATCCAGCTTGCAGAAGGGAATTAAGGCGTATTTGAATAGTACGATTGAGACAAGTGGGTTTTTGCCATTGGATAAGATGCTTCCTGCACACGGCACACAAACCTTTACCGAGGATGGCACGTTTACCGTTCCTGCCGGTGTGCATAAGATTTTGATTACAGCCTGTGGAGGTGGTGGCGGTGGCAAAGGTATAAGCGGAGGTTGGGGAGCTGACTATATTGTAAAAAGAGCTTTTAGTGTTGAGCCGAATGCAGTTATACCGATTACTGTCGGAAAAGGTGGTCTTGGGCAAGATGCTAATAACGATCCAGAAATAGAGGCTACCGATGGTGGCACAACAATAATTGGGAATCTGATTACGATTAGTGGAGGTTTTAAAGGTGGTGACAATACGCGAATACATAAAGGCACAAAGGGAGGAGAGGATACCGTATTTGCGATTGCTGGTCTTCAGGGTACTAGTAGTGGTGGAAGTTCTGGTAGTACTGGCGGTCAGGGCGGAGGTGCGTGCTTTGGAAATGGTGGAGATGGTGGTACCAATGGCAAGTATACCATTGGTAAGGATGCTACCAACGGAGGAACAGGTGCCGGCGGCGGTGGTCGTGCGCAGCGTGTAGGGAATAGTTCCAGTAGTTATAGTAAAGCCGGCAACGGTGGAGACGGCATTGTTATTATCGAATGGTAAGGAGGTGGAAATGTGAAAAACTATGCAATGATTTTACAAAACAGAGTGATTGACGTTCTGAAGAACCAAGAAGTAGAACCCTACTATCCACCCGACCCATCGGGCAACCCTGTGACTGCTATTCCTTGTGACGATGCCGTTACCCTTGGCATGATTTATGATTCTGAAACAGGTACATTTTCGGAATACACACCACCCGAACCCGAACCCACCCCCGAACCGCCCCTATCCGAAACCGAACAGGCAATTTTAGACACTGCAATCAATGTAGACTATTTGGTCTGCATGAAGGAATTAGAGATTTGAAAGGAGTAGATATTATGACATACGCAAGACTGAAAAAGCTGATTGAAAGAGGGGCTTACAACAAGGAGGACATGTTGAATAAAATGGACGTATTCCTCATGGCGAACAGAATTACAGGGGAGCAGTATCAGGAATTGGTCGGCATGATGGGGTGATGCTATGATTACCATTCACGAAAAAACGGCAAAGACATTTGACACAATCGGGCTGGGGACATTGGTTCCCGGCTCTTGTATTGTGACGGAGGAATTGAACGGGGCGTATGAACTGGAGCTGAAGCACCCGTATGACGAGGGCGGCAAGTGGAAACGCATTGAACGGGGGCGGATTCTCTACGCCTCCACGCCAAGAGGGATGCAGCCATTCCGCATTTATTACGTCAAGCCGAGCATGAAGGAGATTGCGGTCAACGCGCGGCATATTTTTTATGATTTACTGGACAACCAGTGCGAACCAATCAGCCACAGCGGTACGGCTACGGCGGCTCTGGCAGCCATGCAGGCGGCGTTTGCGTACCCCATGCCCTTTTCCTTTGATACGGATATTTCGCTGACAGGGACGCTCACAACAGGGCGTATGAATCCCGTACAGGCGTTACTGTCGGATGATGACGAAGCAACCTCGTTTGTCAAGGGCTACGGCGGCGAGCTGCTGCGGGATGGCTTTCGGGTGTCCGTCAAGGCGGCTCTGGGGCAGGACAGGGGCGTTTCCATCCGCTATGGCAAAAACCTTGTCGGGCTTGAGGTGACGGAGGATGAATCGGAGGTCAAGACGCGCATTATCTGCTACGGCAAGAACGGCAGTGTAACGCTCGAAAGCCCCCATCTGGGCGATTATATCTACCCGAAAATCCATACGCTGACAGAGGAAAATAAGAGCATTTCCGAGGTGCAGGCAGAGGCGCAAAAGCTGCTGGATGAGGGTTGCGATATTCCGAGCATTAACATCAAGGTGGACTTTGTGGCACTGGAAAAGACGGTGGAATATCGGGAGTATGCCGTTCTGGAAGAAGTGTTCCTGGGGGATATGGTAACGGTTATTAACACGAAGATGGGCTTTCAGAAGCAGGCGAAGGTTATTTCCTACGAATGGGATTGCCTTCTGGAGCAGTACAACGAGGTGGAGCTGGGGGACTTCATTCCCACGCTTGCGGCATCCGTTACCAGCGGCGTGAAAAGCGGTTCGCTCGCATCCTCGGCGTACATCAATGCCGCCTCGGTTATGACACTGCTCCAACAGCATTTGAACGATTTTAACAATCCGCACCATGTCACAGCGGCACAGGTGCAGAGTTGAGAAAGGGGATGACAGCATGGAAGCAATAGAAAAAATGGTGCAGGAGGCACTGGACAGCACGAAATCCGCACACAAGCGCATTGACCGCATGGAGAAGTGGCAGGACAACCTTGACGGATTGACGAAGGCGTTTTCAGTTCTGCAGAACGAGCAGGAGCATATCAAAACGGATGTCGGGGAAATCAAGGACGATGTGAAGCAGTTGGTTTCCAAGCCGGCAAAGCGGTGGGACGGGCTGATTGATAAGGCGATTGCGGTTGTTGTCGGTGCGGCAATCGGGTTTTTGCTGAATGGCGGCGGTTTATGATGAAAAAACGCAGACGGATTCGTTTTAAAATCAATAACGATACCATGACAACGATTGTGGTTTTGTCCCTATCGTTTTGTGTGTGCGTTGTTGTTGTGGGTATTATTTTGGCGTGTTTCTGCGTTGACATTTCTTCCATCGTATCGTCCGCACTGTTGCTGTTCGGTACGGAATTGGGTATCTGCGGATTGATGAAGCTGTACGATAAGGGTGTGGAGCAGGCAGAACGCAGGAAACGGCGAGAGGAAGGAAAGGAGAAAGAATGATGTTTTTAATGGAAAATTGGTATCTGGTGGTTGCGTTGATGGCGGTTGCAGGGATGGTCGGTGTGTGCATCGGGCGGTTTCTGAAAATGCCAACATCCGAGCAGAGAGAAAGGGTGAAGGAATGGCTGCTGTGGGCGGTCACGCAGGCAGAGGCGGAGTTGGGGAGCGGCACAGGGAAGCTGAAGCTGCGGCAGACCTATGACCTCTTTATCCAGCGGTTTCCTGCATTGGCTATGGCGGTATCCTTCGACACCTTCTCCCTGTGGGTGGATGAGGCACTGGAGGAAATGCGAAAGCTACTGAAGGAGAATAAAACAGTCAGAGAGCTTGTAAAGGGGTGATTATATGGCGAAAAAAATGACAGGCAAGGAGCTGGTAGCCTTCTGCCGCTCCAAAATCGGCACGCCGTATGTTTACGGCATGAAGGGCAAGGTTATGACGGAGCAGAACTATAAATTTCTGAAAAACACCTACGGAAAAATGGTCTGGCTGAGCGATAGGGATAAAATCGGTAAGGTCTGCGTGGATTGCAGCGGTCTGATTTCTTGGGCGTGCGGCGTGACGCTTGGTTCGGGCCAGTGGAAGGCGAGGGCAACCAAAATCAACCCCATTTCCACCATCGAGAAAGCACCCATCGGAGCGTTGGTCTGGATGCAGGGGCATATCGGGGTTTATACCGGGATGAAGAATGGGCATCCGTATTATGTGGCGGCGGATGGATCGGCTTACGGCGTGCGAGAAGTCCCCCTGCGGTGCAATAAATTCACGCATTGGCTGTTGGTCGAGGATGTATTTCAATACGAAATGAGGGATGATGAAGTGGTAGAAAAATGCATGGTTTTT
>ERZ1673740.932-NODE-932-length-27260-cov-5.094505_pt1 | contig 27260 bp, 23 predicted proteins | sample MGYA00580221_ERZ1673740 | MGnify/ENA primary metagenome ERZ1673740 (study PRJEB41218, sample SAMN15661786) | gut metagenome | host: Homo sapiens | place: Canada: London | collected 2015-08-20/2019-03-30 | study: EMG produced TPA metagenomics assembly of...
TATAAAGTTCCAAATATTAAATCATATCGTTTAACTGATCCTGAAGAAATTGTTAGAGCATCCTACTTTGTTCAATTAGTTCTTGATTATAAATACCCTGTTGAAAAGATTGCATTTGAAGTTACAGTTCCACGTAGAACACCAAATGATTGGGCTGATATAGTTATATATGAAGACGAAGATATGAAAAAGCCTTATATAGTAGTGGAATGCAAAAGAGATGGTGTAACAGAGGCAGAATTTGAACAAGCTATCGAACAAGTTTTTGGAAATGCAAATAGTATAAAATCAAAACTCGCTATTGTAGTTGCTGGTAATAGAAAACGTGCTTTTGATGTTGCTAACTATCCATCTATGGAACGCATTAATAACATAATTGCAGATATTCCAGAACGTTATGGAAAAATACCTGAATATAAATATGTTAAAGGAGAAAATGATTTAATAACAATATCACGAGAAGAGCTAATCAAAAAATTAGAAACTTGCCATGACACAGTTTGGCAAGGTGGTAAACTTGCTCCAACAACAGCGTTTGATGAAGTATCAAAACTTTTATTTTGTAAATTGAAAGATGAAAAAGATAATGTTAAAAAGGGTTCTATATATAAATTTCAAATAGGAACACACGAAACGCATCAAGAAGTTTATAAAAGAATTGATGCGATATATCAAAAGGCAAAATTACAAGATGCAGAGGTTTTCAAAGGTAATTTGAATTTAGAAGCTGATATTGTATATAAAATAGTAGAACATATCCAAGGTATTTGTTTTACAAAAACTGATCTTGATACAAAAGGAGTTGCTTTTGAAAAATTTATGGAAGACTTTTTTAAGGGGAAAATGGGACAATTTTTTACTCCTCGAAACGTAGTTCAATTTGTTGTCAAAATGATGGATATAAAAACGGATAATTTTGTATTAGATCCATGTTGTGGTTCCGGAGGCTTTTTATTAAATGCTCTTGATACAATTAGAAAAGATTCTGAAGAAAATATTGAAGACCCAGTTGAGGCTCATACAGCTTGGCATAATTTTGCAGCAAATAACCTGTATGGGATTGAAATAAATGATCAAATAGCTAGAGTATGCAAAATGAATATGATTATACATGATGATGGGCATACTAATGTTATTTCAAGAAGTTCATTGGATGATTTTAATGAAATAAAGACTCAACATAAAGGGTTTAAAAAAGATCATTTTGATGTGATTATTACTAACCCACCATTTGGAGCAACAATTAAAAAGAATGGAAAAGAAGATAAATATTTAGAACAATATGAATTAGGAAAAGGTAAATCCAGTCAAAAAACTGAAATTTTATTTATTGAAAGGTGCATAAATTTCTTAAAACCAAAAACTGGGAAAATGGGAATAGTCTTACCGGATGGTATTTTGACAAATAGTTCATTACAATATGTTCGAGATTTTATTATGGAAAAGTGCCAGGTTTTAGCAGTAATTTCTCTTCCTCAATTTGCTTTTTCGCATTATGGTGCAGGAGTAAAGTCTTCGCTATTGTTTCTAAGAAGAAAAGGCACTAATGAAATATTAGAAGATTATCCGATTTTTATGGCGATGGCTGACCATGTCGGTTATGACTCTACTGGTAGGGAAGATTCAATAAACGATTTAAAAACCATTTACACTGAATATCAAAGATTCAAAGCTGATAAAAACAACTATGAGGGTTGTTAATGATGAAATGTTTTAAGATAAAAAGTTATAACATAAATAATAGGCTTGATCCGTTATTTTATTCTAATGATACACTGGCAATTTTTTCAAAATCTAATTTCCCTAAAAGATATTTAGGTGATATTGTAAAATATTTTAAAACGGGTTTTGCCGCAGGAAAAGCAGAGCAATCAGAAAATCAAAATGACATTATACAAATAAGACCAACAAACATAAATGAAAATAGGCAATTGATTTTTCAAAAAAATATATATATTAGCAGAAAGACATTACCTGAAAAAAAACAATATTTAGTACAAAAAAGAGAAATTCTATTTAATAACACAAATAGTCAAGAACTTGTTGGAAAAAGTGTATATTTTGATTTGGAAGGAGATTTTTTTTGTTCAAATCATATTACAAGAATGGGTGTTGATGAAAAAATTGTAAATCCGATTTATTTAACTTACATTTTAAATTGGATGCAAGAAAATAAAGTTTTTTATAACACATGTACAAATTGGAATAATCAATCAGGTATAAATATAGAATTACTAAAATCATATATAGTCCCATTGCCTAGTTTAAATGTACAAAATGAAATTGTAAAAATAATACAAAAAGCTTATACTTTAAAGTCACAATACGAAGATGAGGCGAATAGTTTGTTAATTTCTTTAAACAATTTAGTAATAAACGAATTAAACATAAAAATACCAAATACAAAATTTAAACAATATTTTTCTATAAATTCTCAAAATATATTAAATAATCGTATTGACCCTCACTACCATCAACCAAAATTTTCAGAAATTGAGAATTATTTAAATAATTGTCAATATAAACAATACAAAATAGGCGACATTGCTATAAAAATTTCAAGTGGCGCAACTCCATTATCAGGTGGTGATGCTTATACAGATTCACAAACAGGAATTCCTTTTATTAGAAGTGGAGATATTAATTTATATGATTCCATTAATTATGAAAATATTTTATATATAAAAGAAAACGTACATAATACTATATTAAAAAGTTCTCAGTTACAGTTTGAAGATATATTAGTTGCTATTGTTGGAGCAACAATTGGTCAAGTTTCTATGTATAAAAATCAAACTTCTGCAAATATAAATCAAGCAATTGCATTAATAAGAGTAGATAAAAATAGAATAATTCCAGAATATTTAAAAATATATTTACTCTCAAGATTAGGACAAGAGGAATTAAATAGGAATAAACGTCCTGTTGCAAGAGCAAATCTAAATTTAGAAGAAATTGCTAATATAAATATTTTAATTCCAGATTTTCAAACTCAACAAAATATTATAGACAAATTTAATAATAGTCTATGTGAAATCAACCAAAATTTTAATGAAGCCAGAAAAGAGTTTGAACAAGCAAAAATCAAAATAGAAAAAATGATCTTGGGAGAAGAATAATGATAAATAATTCTTATCAAGAATCCCATATTGTTGATTATATTTTCTTACATACATACAAAGAAGATTTTGCAAATCCTAAGGAATATAATATTTTTAAGTATATTATTAGCGAAGTTGCTAATGTATTATTATTTGAAATATTTGAAAAAGCCGATTTTTCACCAGAAGATTATTTTCAAAATGAAATATTACAAAAAATAGAAAAAAAGTTTCAAAAAATATATAAAGGAACCCCTGAAGATTATGAGGCATATGAATATGCTCTGCATGAATATATTAAAGACATATACTCTGAACCAGATAATATATATATTTATATTGAAGATAAAATTAATAATCTTATTGAAAACGAATGGAAATGGATCAAAGCTTTTAAGGAGTTTAATTTAAAAGACAGGGAAGAAAATTTAGTCAAAATGGAAATAAATTTTTCTTTTAAGAATATTGATTTATTTAATAATCTTGAAGAAGAAACAATAAGTAATTTGGAAAATATGTTCATAGAAACATTAAATAAATATTTACAAGAATCTATGTACATTACTCATATAATAAAGTTTAAAGATGAAATTGCATTTAATACAAATTTAAATTTACTACCTAAAATATATGAAATAGAAATGGATTTAAGAAATGTAATAACGTTTATTTTGCTAGAAACCTTTCAAAATAAGAATCCGTATAATTTATTAGAAGATTTTAATATTGATAAATTTAAAAGAGTTGACAATAATCAAGATTATTCAGCAGAAGATTTATCTGAAAATCTTGAAAATGAACTATTTTTATTATCTTTTACTAATTACAAAAAATTTATGGAACTAAATAATTATGATGTCGATAAAGGTATAAAGGTTTTAAAGGAAATTTTGCGACAAAAAGATAATATATCTTTTAATGCCTTAAATTTTTTGAAAGGAATTAAAAACTTAAGTACAGAAGAATATAGTCAATTGAAAAGACGTTTTACCCCAGAAGGAATAACTTTTGAAAAATACAAAGATTTCATTTTGGGATTGGAACAATATATGCACATAATTGAAATTGTTAGAAATTCTGTAGCTCATAATAGACATCTTACAGATGATATTATTTCTAACTTCGAAACTGCATATAATGGACTAAAAAGTCATATTCAAGACTTTTGGGATAATATTGAACAATATTTGAATGATAGGGGATAGTAAATATTATAGCTTTACTTTCTTATACTTTTAAGTGATGAATACGACACCTAAAAAAGGAGGTCGTATGAGTAAAAGCAAGAAATACAAGATTAAACAAAAAGATTTTAGGAAGTTAGAAAAACTAGCTGAGCGGATTTACAATACAGCTACCATAATTGATTATTTTTGCAGGACTCAACAAGAGATTGAAGAGTTGTATAATCTTACTCCTGTCGTCGAAAATTTAAGACGAGATTCTGATACTGTAAACGCTTATTTTATAAATTATCCTGAAAACATCGATGAATAATTTTAAAACTACATTAAAACCATTTTTAAAACCTTTTTAACTCTTTTTAAAAACCTTGTTAAATGTATTTTAAAGACTTCATTTGAAAAATTTTAAGGGGCTTAAAATCGATTTTGGCGATTTTGCAAAAATTTCTTATTCAAGCATTTTTAAAAATTCCTGAGTAATAATTTCATCAAAATCAATTTCAGTATTCGGCTCGCTTGGTTTCTGATTTCTATATAAATCCAATATCTGTTTCGTTTTTTGAGTTTTAAACATAGCCTCGAGTAAATTCAATAGCTGATTTAATCTGCCCGGATTAATATAATCGCCGTTTTTCATATCTTCTTTTATAATTTCATACGTGCTACGAGCGAGTTTATACAAATATTCGTGCTGTCTTTTAGACTTAGTACAATGTAAAAGAGGATAATATGTCCTTTCAAGAAAAAGATTTAGAAGAATTAATATTTGGATTACTTAGCGATATAGAAGGCTTTGAGTATGTTCATGGTGATAATCTTGAACGAGCATTGGACAATGTTCTTTTAGAAGTAGACCTGCGTAACTTTTTAGCAGAAAAATACAAAGAAGATGCTATTACAGAAAGTGAAATTGAAAAAATTATTCTTTCACTCAAAGCAGTCTCATCTGCTTCTGTTTATGATGCAAATAAAACAATATTCAGAAAAATTGTTGAAGGTGAAAACTTTATCAGAGATGACAGAACGCAAAAAGATTTTTGGTTAAAATTAATTGATTTTGACCATATTGAAAATAACATTGTAAGAGAAGATATAAAAGCTGAATTATGGTGTGACATAATTGTACTTCTCGGAAATAATGGCTTCCCGCCAATACCATCAAAAGAAAATCCTGAAGACTATACTCAAGTATATAAAGATGTACTTGAACAAGCCGAAAATTTCAAGAAATACTACAATAACTAGTTTATATTTGTATTCTTGTTTCTGGTTGAATCATTAAATCATAACGATTTTCAACTTCATTTTGAATAGCACTATATAATTCCATTTGTCTTAATGGGTCCTCAATTGTTATAGCCAAAACATATGGAACTTCGAAATCGTCAGCAACATCCCATCTTGTATAAAGTTGTAACCACAGTTCCCAATCTCCAGGTTGAACTGTATAAAATACATTTTCAAAATGTTGATATGGCTGCCACTTTCTACGACCAGTTATTGTCTTAGCTGGATTTGCATTTGTATTTTTCCCTGTCGAACTTAATTTATGCAAACTTGCATCAATAAATGTCCCTAAATATTCTTCTCCTTTTTGATAGTCAGTTATGGGATCTGACAAGCAAGTTATTTTAACAATAAATGGATATTTTCTTGGTTTTTCAGATGTGAGCTCTGGAATATAAAATTTTACTCTTTGCTTATTTAAGCGATTCATTGTTCCGGTGCATAAAAATGTAACTTTTGATTCTTCCGAGAACAAAGCATCTTCAATGTTACATATACCATTGCCGTATAATTTTTTGTAAAAATTTTTGTCTTCTTCTTTAAGTCCTTCTGCTTCCCATAATTGTTTAGCTGAATGTATCATTAGTAATTTAGTTAATAATGGTGCCATGCCATTATCATTGTTTACATACCTCATTATTTGTGCTGCGTTGGATGCAATAACAGGAGCCGCAAAACTTGTACCCGAAGTAGTAACAAATTGTCCGTTATCTGAAATCGCAGTAATACCAAAGTTTGTTTTATTCGCAATTGAAATATTTCCACCATATGCAACAATATCAGGTTTCTCATTTTGTGCAAAACCATGACCTATTCTTGAATACGGAGATATTTCATCTTTACCGGTTAAGCTGTTAGGATCATTTTCATTATTTATAGCACCAACAGTTAACGCAAGAGTTGCTTCTGCGGGACTTGCAATTATAGAATCATCGTCATCTAAAATATTTGCATAGTCATCCGTAAACTGCCAAAGATTATGGTTGCCAGCTGATATTGTGAATATTATTTTATATTTATGAATTAATGCATCAATTTCATATCCTAACAAGCTCATTGTATTTTGGTCTATTGCTTTTGAACTATTAACAGACAAATTAAAAATTTGGGCTTTTTCGTGATAGTGTTCTACTATATACTTGATTTTTTCAATTAAATTGTCTTCAGTAAGTGTTTCTGTATCAAAAATACAAGCATCAATAACTCGTGCTTTTGGAGTTAAAATCCCTGTTTTTAATTGTACATCAATGTTTTCGCCCAAAATTACTCTTGACGCAACAGCAGTTCCATGTTGGAAATTATTGTATTCATTGTGTTCATAAGAAAGATGTTCCGACACAAAAGGTTCAATTTGAGGACTTGCCGAAAAGTCTATTCCTCCATCTATTACTACTACGCAAGGTAATGATTCAGGTTCTATATTTTCATCTACACTATATTCCAAATTACCTGTGAGTTTTGATTCGCTTGGTTCGAAAGTATAAGATGCTGTTTCTTCAATTCTATATATTGCATCATCAGCAGATATAGTATCAATATCCTTACCTAAAATTTCAAATCTTGCAACAACCATACCATTTGTTAATTGATAAGGCTCACGAATAAAATTTCCACCAATATTTTTAATATTCTGTTTAAAGTTTGAAATAGTTGCCTGATATTCTTCTGCTGACAGTTCCGGTAAAAAAACTGCTTGTATATCAAATTTTTCATCTTTTAAAGCAGTATTTTTTGCCACTTCCTTTATATCAGATATTTGTTTATCCTCAATTTCAATAGGTGTTATTGAATCAATAAATTGGAATTCAGATTTATTTTTACTTGTATTTTTATATTCTCTAACTTTGTTCTCAAACTTATTAAAATCTGAAATGGCTGCTGATGCAATTGCTTGATTTTGATTTTTTATAGCATTTATACGGATTTTATTATTTTCTAAAAATTCTCGCCTATTTTTGTCTTGAAACTTCTGACTTTCATGTAGTTTTATTTCAAACGCAACTTTATTAGTCCCTAAAGAAGATGTTACAGTTGAATGTTTTGTAATAATATGCTCCATCCCATCCAAAAGTAATTGACCGTGTGCACCAAAATCCCTTGGAACCGGCTTAGTTCTTCCCTGCGGGTCATACTTTACTATTTCAATATCTCCCTCTTTGATAATTAAGTGTGAATATTTAGGATTTTGTGGTGCCATATTATTTTACCTCCATGGTTTTAAAACGATGCGATAGTGTTGATTTTGGTATCCCTGTAATATTTTCAAGCTCTCTTAATGAAAGTCCTTTTTTGCTTAGTTGGAATGCCCAATTTATCAATGCATCTTTTGAATTATCAAATTTTTCAATTACAAATATGCTATTGATAAAATCCTCCATTGTTATTTTATTTGCTTTATCTCTTAGCAAATATGTCTTAATAACCTGATTAACTAAATCTTTTAGTCTTGAGGTACTCATTCCTTCAGTGAATTTTAATAAGCGTGGATAATCTATTTCTACGCAATCTTTATATTCTTGCAACATTTTATTAATAAATTCTTGTCTGTATTCAGCTGTCGGTTCATCAACAGCAATTGCGACATCAAATCTACGCCAAACGGCAGGATCTAAAAGATGTTGATGATTTGTTGCGGCTATTACTAATATATCTGGAGGTAATAAATCTAAATTTTGTAGAAGCGTAATAACAATTCTTTTTAATTCTCCTACTTCTTGACTATCATCACGTTTTTTACCTATTGAATCAAATTCATCAAGAAATAAAGCATATTCGCCAGATTTTACGGCTTCAAATATTTTTCGTAAATTTGTACTGGTTTGCCCCAAATAAGATGAAAATAATGAATCCAATCTTACATATGCAACTTTTTTGCCTAAAGCTTTTGCTAGAGCAAGTCCCATAACAGTTTTGCCACAACCTGGTGGTCCATAAAACAATATTCTTTTTGTTGGATGGATTCCAGCATTTTCAAGTAGTGCAGATTTTTTCGTTTCTTCTATTATTTGGTCAATTGTCTTTTTCATTTTTTCAGAAAGAACTAAGTCGCTAAATGAAATACTTGGGTCAATTATTTCAAATAAACTTAATGAAGAGTCTTTGTCTTTTGGGGGTTGCAATAACGTAGTAGTATTAGCATTGCTTAGATTAAAAATTGGTCCCGTTGATTGCAAAAAACTGTTTTTAATATTTGATTTTTTTGTATTTTTTTTATTTTTTAAAATATCGTTAATTTTATTTACAAAATTATCATTACCTTTTTTACTTTCATCTTGGACAAGTTCTTGGACAGCATCTATAAAAGAAGATTCATTTTTAAAGTAAGATTCTATTATATTAAGAACAAGAGCTGCTCGCATTTTTATTCCCTATATTGGACAGTATTGGACAATTATATTTATATTATGATATAAATCCTTAATTTGTCAAGACCATGTCATTTTATTATATTGGACAACATTGGACAATATGTTTTGTTAAATTATACCATCTCCATCTCATAGTTAATTATATCTTGTTATGGGACTACTTTTACACTTAAACTGCAAAATAGGTCTAGAAGATTGCTCCTCTTTTTAATAAATCTGCTTTTGGCATTTGATATGATCTTTCTGCAATTCCATTTTTAAAAATTGTTGTAATTATTTTGCCTGCCTTTTCTGGATTATCAGAAAAAATTACGCTCATTCCTTTTGGTCCTGGGTGTATTATTTCAGACTTAAGTGGTATATTTTTAAGTAATTTTACAATAGCATTTCCGTTTCTATTCGTAATTGACCATAATTGTTTTGATGACAAAACGCCTAATAATTTGTGCATTTAATTTCTCCTATTTTCCCTGTATATATAAAGTTGTATTTTTCAAAATAATTGCGTTTTTCGGTTTTTTTATCTGAAATTATTTAATATATTTTCACAAAATAAAATAAGTTTATTTATGAAAAGAAGGTTTAATAGGCTCTGTTATTAAGATAAAACGCAATCTTGACTTTTATAAATTTATATGGATTAATGCTTTATACAGTAAGTTTTTATAGGAGAAAAGGAAATGATAAAATGGAAGTATTCTGCAAGCGTTGTGATATGTTTTGTTGCTATCATTACTTGCGGTTGTACATATAAAACTATGCCTATTGTTGGGATGCCTAACCCTTGGTCTGAATGTCAAGAGAATTACTCTTGTGCTGAGAAGATTGCTGGTTTCAATATGCCTCTAAATCTTTCAAATTACTCGGTAAGAGCGATGAAAGGAATGGTTGAAGTTACCTATCCTTTAGACGAAAATCGAATGGTTACAGTAAGAAAAACTATAGATGAGTCAAAGGGAATCGATAATAGTGGCGATTACAATAAGTACGAGGAGTCTGTACTGACTTTGCCAAATGGTGTAGAAATTAATGTTCGTAAAAAAGATGGAAAAATTATTGTAATGTACTTTGCCGCAGAAAGTGGTTGCTATTCCGCTCGTTGTGAAAAAGGAATGACTGAAAAAGAAGTCGAAGATATTTATAACGTGCTTGCAGAAGTTGAAGCTAATAAATGTCCTTAAGTTTAAATATTGCAATAGTAAATTCAAAAAGTCCGATTTATTTAAAAAGTCGGACTTTTTGAAATATTTATTTTTTATTCATATAATGTAATATTGTTGATAAGTTAAGGCCTTGGTGTTTTAGTGGCTTTTGGGGGGCTGTAACTGGCATAGCTTCTAGACCCGTAGTCATTTTTATAAAATCTTTTCTTGGTATTGGTTCAATTTTATTTGGATGCCATGGATTTGCTACATATACTGTATCTTTTGTAATTTTTGCAATTGTTAGGACATGTTCGCCTCCAGCTTTAGTTATTCCATCCGGCCCGTTTTCAGCTACCCGTACATTTACAGTTAGTGCATAAGAGCCTTCTTTTCCTTCGTATTTGTTGAGCATACTATTAATTGCTTGTTCTTTTTGGGTATAACTGCTAACTTCAGATACACCTACGGTTTTGGCTTGGTACATTGATATATCGGCTCCGCTACGCCTTGCCATTTCTTGTCTTGTGATGTATCCGTATTTTCCATCTTTGTATGGACTTACACTTGCATATCTTTTTTTGTCAGCCATAAAAACTTCTGATTTTCCCCCTGTGAGGATAAAACCTGCATCGAATGCATAACCGCCACTTAATACATCTCCATTTCCTTGTGTGCCAATGCGGTGACCTTCGGCTGTTCCATATTCGGCTTTCCCATGTTGCTTTTGGTTTAGATACATTTCAGCTCTATATGCTTCCATTGCTAATTCGTAAGCAACAACTTCTAAGTCGCCTTTTGAATACATACTATTATTACCTGCAATATTGAGGGCGGATTTAGAAATTTTATATGTTCCTGTAATTGGGCATTCAAGTCCTCTTTTTGCATATTCTTCTCTTATTTTATTTGCTCCTGGAAGGGTAACAGTATAAGAGCCATCTTTATTCTTTTTACAATTTTGTTGTAATACTTTTTGTCCTGCTTTTGTATTTCTAATAGCATTCAATTCAGCTAAGAAATAGCAATCTCCACGTTTTTTTTGTCTGGAATCTCCAATATAACCATCTGTGGTGTTTGAGTATGGAGTATTAGTGTGTGTTGTGTTTGGGTGAAGAGAAATTCGTCCTCCGTTTATGCTTATTGAAGGTCTGGAATTATAAACAGAGTTAGAATCAATTATTCTAGTATTTCCTACTCTGCGTCCGAGTTTGTATGTCTTTTGCTTATTTGTGGATTTAGTACTTGCTATCTCGGCAGGAATCTGTTCTCCTTGTTCTTCTTCTGGTTTATATCCCTTATATCTGCTAAGAGATTCTGCCACTTCTGTGCTTATTTGTGGTTCCTGACCATTATTATTAGTTTGATTTGTGCCTAAATTACTAATGAACTCTTGCAATTTTGCTTGATTAATTTCATACATACTCTTATCCTCTTATTTTGTACTATATATATAAAGTATATACTATTACTAAAATTGATTAATTTAAGAGTATAGATTAATATAATTTAACAAAAAAAGGACTCGGTTTATAAAACCGAGTCCTTTTTGTTAAATTTGTATTCTAAATGTGTAAAACGATTTCATTTGCTTCATTGGTTTTCTTTACGTCAATTACTCTTTGGTTTGAACTTCCAACCCAGTGGATATTGTTGTCTTTTAGTTCTTCTATAAATTCCCCTTCTGCAATAACGTCAATATCGTTAATTCCTTCAAGGTCTTTAATTTGTTCCCAAGTGTAACCTGTGTAAAGCCAGATTGTTTTTTGTGGAAGTTTGTTTCTAATCTTTTTTATTAACCTAAAAACTTCACTTCTATTATTTGGGAATAACGGATCTCCTCCGCTGAATGTAATTCCGTCGATGTGTGGTTTATCAAGAGCTTCAAAAAGTTCTTCTTCCGCTTTTTCATCAAATGGCAAACCACCTTTTTCGTCCCATGTTATTGGATTTTGGCAATTTTTACAATGATGGTTACATCCTGAAACCCAAAGAACTACTCGCAATCCATCGCCATTTAGCATATCGTCTTTTGTTATATTATGGTAATTCATCTTACATACTTACCCTATCTTTAATCTCTTCCATTTTTGCGGCATTCAAACGAGTGTCACCTTTTACTCTTGAATATGACAAGTAACCATTCATTCTTTCAATTTTGGTTACGTTTTTGCTTCCGCATTTTGGACAAACTTCCATATTCAACTCTTGGTGTCCACAATCATCACAATATGCTAATGATAAGTTTACACCTTCATAGAAACCTTTATCCATTGCACGTTCAATCAATGTTTCTACTGCTTTAGTGTTGTATGAAATTGGGTATTTTACGTATTGAATTTTTCCACCGTTTAACAATTCCCAGAATCTACCTTCCAAATCTTGTTTTTCGATAGGTCCAATGTCTTCTGTTACGTGGCAGTGGAAGCTATTTGATACATAGCCTCTGTCTGAAACTTTATCAATTACACCGTATTTTTTACGGAATTGTTGTACTTGCAAACCGCAAAGATTTTCTGCTGGTGTACCGTAAATTGCATAAAGATTTCCGTCAGCTTCTTTGTATTCATCAACTTTTTTGTTGATATAGTGCATAACTTCTAATGCAAATTCACCATCTTCAGCTAGAGATTTTCCATTATGAAGTTCTTGCAATTCATTTAATGCTGTAATACCAAATGAAGCAGTTGATGATTTCAAGATAGGTTTAATTTTATCGTGAAGTCCTAAATGACCACCGTAAAATCCGCCTTCGCAGAATCCTAATGGGTTGATAGAAGCTCTCATTTCTCCAAGATAATCATAAGTTCTCTTGTGTAAGTTTCTAATCATTTCCATATAGTAATCAAGTACTTCATAGAAATCTTTTCCTTCATGTTTAGCTTTTGCATAAATCATTGGAAGGTGAAGACTGATTGCACCAATATTAAATCTACCTACAAAAATTGGTTTATCATCTTTGTCTGCAGGTTTTCTTCCGCCTTTTTCGTACCAAGGAGATAAGAATGCTCTGCAACCCATTGGAGAAATTACTCGTTTGTATTTTTTGTACATGCTTGCGATGTAACCTTCTCCTGTTAATGATAACCAATCTGGGTACATTGTTTTTCTTGAACAATCAACACCTGCGTTGAATAAGTCTTCTAATTCTCCACCTTTTCCGTGTAAGTCTTTATCGTATAAGAATACGATTTTAGGGAATAATACTGGACGTTTGCAATCTTTTTTACCTTGTCCGCCTTTTCTAACGTCAAGCATAATTAGAGATGCAAGTCTTTCAAATCTGCTAGTCCCTAGACCCATTGTCATAGTGATAAATGGATAATCTCCACGGCTTGATGCTACTGTGTTGAATTTGTATTCCCAACCTTGGAAACCATCGTGGAAATCTTTTTCAACATCTTTAAGTGCTTCTTGTTCAGCTCTTTCTTGTGCTACACCCATATCTATATATTTTGCAACTTTTTTGTCAAAAGTTTTTTGAGCATATGGTGCAAGAATTTTATCAACTTCAGGAACAGTGAAGCCACCATATTGTTGACTTGCTGCAGCCATTACGATATCACCGATAACGTCAAAAGCAACTTCAAGGGTTTTTGGTTCATTGTACCAAATATTACCCATTTCAAATCCGCCTTTTAAAACATTCGCAACATCAAATAAGCAGCAGTTCATAGTATCTCTTCTTGCAGACATATCGTGGATGTAGATATATCCATCACGGATGGCCTGTAATTCTGGAACAGTTAGGAAGAACTTTTTGTATAATTCTTTGTTTAACTGATTGAAAATTAAGGATCTTTTTGTAGAAACTAACGCAGAATCAGAGTTAGAGTTTTCCTTATCCCCAATGTACATGATTTTTTGGCTTTCTTGATAAACTTTATCAAGCATGTTTACAAAATCAATTTTATAATCTCGGTAGTTTCTGTAACTTTTTGCAACTTTTGGGTTCAAGTTTTCAAGAGCATTTTCAACGATACAGTGCATTTTGAAAATTTCAATTTCTTGTTGTTTAGTTTCCAATACGCTTGAATTTACGAATTTGCAAATTTCATCGATTTCTTTATCTGAAAATTCAACAATCATTCTAGCTGCTGATTTTTTTACAGCAGATATAACTTTTTGAATATTATAATCTTCTTTTGTTCCATCTTTTTTGATGATTTTAATGCTGTTCAAGCTTGGTCGAGAGGTAATACCTACGACTTTATTCATTGGGTTGATAGATTCCATAGATTTTGGCTTAGAAATCATTACCCCGTCAAATTTCTTTTCCGAATTACTTGTTGAACTAAGATTAACTACTTTTCCACTACTAAGATTCTGCATAACTATCTCCTTTTTGATAAAAGGCAGAAATAGGATTATATATGTAATATAATAACTATTTACTTCTCCCAAATTCCTGTCTAGAGGCTTTATTCCCCCAATTAAGTATTCCGACTATAACGGTTGTGAATCAGTGGACGATTTTCACATCTCTTTCCTTATATTGTCATGTCTATTCTACTATAAATTTTTAAGTCATGGAAGAACTTTTAATAAAAGTTAAACCTTTTGATGGATATATTTCTTAACAATTGTTATAATTCTTTTGTAGCAAGGAATACAGGGTTTTCAAAAGATAGTGCTACGTTTGTCGTATTCATGCGGTATTCGGCGAATTTTTTAGGTACAAAATTAATCCCAAATTTCTCTGGATTTATTGTCCAAGGTGCGGCAGGTTCATAGGTAATTGGGATGAGATAATACTTTTCAACACATTTGTATTTTCTTTGCAAAAGTTTACCATAGCGGTCAGAGTCTTTGTTGTCTTGGTCTGTGGTGATTGGTAGTGTCGAAAAATATAGCTCTGAGTGAATTTCAAGCTTATCCATATATTCTAAAATTTCTTCCAACTCCGAATTGGAGTAGTAAAAAGTTTTATGTTTTTTACGTAATTTTTCGTCGTAAAATTCAGGGCTGATGGAGATTACAGAATTTTTAGAAAAAGCTTTGGAATATGCTTCAAGAAAATTTTTATCAGGTAAACCATTTAAGGTAAACATTGTAGTCAAGTTTCCTTCAAATTCTTTTTCAATTTTTTCTAAAAGAGTCATGAGGCATGCTCGATTTTCAGGATGAGGGTCAAAAGCAAATCTAAAATTTTCAATTTTGCATTCAGATTTTAGCATTTTAATTTCTTTGATAATTTCGTTAGGGTTTCTGTAAGATATAAAATTTCTTCCTGTTACTTTTTGAGTTGCATAATGTCCTCCTCCGCACCAGGTGCAATTCCCAGTACAACCTCGCCCCAAGCAAATTCCTTGACTAGACATTGGTTGGTTGTTGAGTTGGCTTTTCTTGTTGTATTCAAGATGAAAAGGGATTTTTGCGTAACTGTCGAAGTTTTTCATTTTTTTTATATCAAAAAAGATGAAAGAGTTTAAATCTTCATCTGTTGCGACGAATGTATTGGAATTGTGAATAATTTCTCTATTTTTTCTCCAGAATAAGTTGGGAACAGTTGATAAATTTTTGTCGTTATTTGCAATTTTTTTAGCAAGTTCTCTGATTGGAATTTCACCTTCGCCTTTAATAATTGAATCTATAAAAGGATAATTTTCCATTATCTCTTGGGCAAAATATGATGCTGTAAAGCCTCCAAGTGTAATAAATGTTTGAGGACATTTTTCTTTGACAATTTTAGCCATTTCAATTACATCATAGGATTGCGGGTGCCAATGAAGGGAGAATGCAACAAATTTTATTTTTTGTTCATTTATGTATTCGCTTAGCAGAAATTTTGGATTTAAGTATTTTTCAATCCCAAGGTGGATGATTTCGCTTTCAATCCCTTCTTTTTCAATTTCTTTAGCAAGGGAATATAAACCCATAGCACAGAAATTTATATTGGACGAAAATTCTCCTGTGTCTTTATTGTGGCAAAGTTGTGGAGTGTGTACTAATAAAGATTTCATAGCCCGATTATAACATACGAGGATTTGGGTACAATCCTCAAGATGAGTGAGCCTTAAAGCGAATCGGTTTTGGATATTTCAATTTTTTCAAAACTTTTATCTAGTGCATCCTCAGCGGAATCCCCTTTTTTAAGTAATTTATCAATGGTTAAGTTTGATACATATATTTCATCAGTGTTCGTTTTATAGGCAACATTTGTTGGTGTTTTGCCATTTTTTAATTCAGATATAGGAATTCCAAAATTGTTTAGTAAATCTACGAATTTATTATAAATATCAAGGCTTTTCTTTGTATTTTTAGAGCCAACAAGAATAGCTTGAAGATTTTCATCTTTCAAATCAAGGTGATTTCTTAAATAAATTAAAACATTGTTGAAAAAATGGTTTGATTCTTGCATTGGAGAAAGGTGCATTAACAGTGCTTCTTGTCCATTTGAAATTAAACATGACGTACAATCGCAAATATTTGTTGTAAACACATTTTGTCCCATTTTGCTATCTTCAATGAGCCACGGATGGCTAACAAATTTGTTTTTAGGAATTACAGAAACGATATTATTGAAATCTTTGCACGACACAGGTCTTATTCTGGATGTAAAGCTAACATCTGCCATGTTTTTTGTCCTTTCAAAGAAGTAAAAGGTCGTAAATTTTAAAATTGCCAAAATGTAACGGATTTTTAAATTGATTTTTCGCAAAAAAAATGACCCTTGCGGGTCTTTTTAAAATTTGTCCTAATTCCTTAAATTAATGTGTTTCCTTTTTTTCCTAAATTCCAACGATTCTTAATTCGTTATTCCTAATTCCTAATTCCTTGTATTCTTTATGCAATAAAGTTTGTTCCAAATCTGTTTGCTCCGTGAAAGAAAGATTGTTTCATAATTTGAGCTAACGTCTTTTTAACAACTTTTCTATCGTTTAATTCAACTTCTTGCAATGCTTTTGAAGTATCTTTATATGCAGATGTAACGGCATCAGAAAATAATAGCACAGTAGCCATATCTTTTATCCTCTCTTAAATCTTAAATCTTATTTAAACTTTTCTTTTTCTTTATTTATCTCTTACATATATATAAAAACTTCGTTTAAAAATTTATTGACTTTTTATATTCAAAATATATGCGTTTTGTTACATAACTTTACAAATGAAAGAATTTATTAAAGTATTATCAACTATGTGCCGATAATTAGAATAATTATAAGTTATGAAAGGAACAAGTCGGCAATGGGAATGTCAGCAGCACAAGGGCGTTTATTATCAATAACTGCTCGATTGACATCAAATGAATATGAATCTCAACAGATTTCCAATGCAAAGATGAGATTGTCTACTCAGTCAGAGGAAGCTAGTGCTGAATATATTGCTGCGTTGAATTCTCAGCAGTTGCAATATGTGACTTATGATGCGAAGGGAAATCAAACAACTCAAAAATTGTCTGTTGGGGCGATGTATCAATATAATGATATGAAAAATCAATATATTGTATCTAATTCTGCTGGACAAGCTCTTATTTCTGGCGAAGATGCTGAAAAGTTCCAAAATGCAAATAATCTTGATGAATTTCTTCAATTATACGGATTGAAAAAACAATGGAAAACCTCAACTTTGGAAGAAAATTATAACAAGCTTCAGAGTGAAGAATTTAAAGCTATTGAGGCAGAATGGAATGCTGAAAAAGAAAAATATAGCCAAGCAGAGTTTGATTCTACTACTGGAGAAATGTACATTGCTAAATACGATGAAGAGAAGAAGTTAATTGGCTATCTAGATAAAGATGGTAATTTGTATACTGCCGATCAAGATGATACAAATAAAAGGATGTTTTCATTTACAAAAGATGGTAAAAAAACTTCTTTTGATTCACAAAATTTGATTTCATCAGAACAACAATGGGCAAATGAAAAATCTTCTGCAAGTAGAGAATATTCATTTGCATTAGCTAAATATCAAGAACTCCAAGATAAAGCTGCAAACGGCTTAGATGTTACTTCAGAATTAAAAAGCACACGAGATGCAGCTGCAACTGCGAAAGCTAAATACACTTCTTGTATTTCCAAAGATAATTGGTTGACTGCTCGTGTATCATATCCATATACTGGCATGTCATCTAGTACAAATGAAGCAGGCGAAGAAGAATATTCTTACAGCTATGATTTCAATAATGCTTCTGATATTTGTAATAAAATGTCTGACTACGATACCGTTGTTGCGGAATTTAATTCTGAAGCAGCTGATTACGGTACAAATATGGAAGATTTGTACACATATGAAGACCAATCAAAAGCTCAATGGTACACCAATTTGTGGTATAGATTAAATGGTTCATCTACTGAAAAATCTAAACAGGGTGAACTTGGTCAAAACTATACAAAAATTGATTCAAAATTACTTTCAAGTACAACTTGGTTGCAAGATGCAATTTTGCAAGGTGCAGTTACTGTTGAAATTGCTTCAACTAAAAACCCTTCTTCAAAAATTAATGAAAATAATCCTACAGTAAGTAATTTAACAGGTATTAGTTGGTCTTCAACAATTTATACTTCTTGTACAGATTTTACCCAAAGTGATGATGATCAAGCAATAGCAAGAGCTGAGGCAGAGTATGAACGTAAAACTAAAGAAATTAGTGATAAAGACCAGAAATATCAAAATAAAATTAAGCTCTTAGAAACAGAACATTCATCATTGCAAACAGAATATGAATCAGTTCAAAGTGCAATGAATAAGAATATCGAAAGATCATTCAAGGTATTCTCATAAAAAACAAGTTTTTTCAAAACCTATATTTTTTAATTTTTCCCCTACAATTTTTATTCCCTCCACTTTATAGTATAATCAAGCTATCAAAATGGAGGTTTTTATTATGCACAGAATTACGTTAATTAATGGTGATGGTATTGGTCCTGAAATTTCTCAAAGTGTGATGAGTATTATTAAAGCTTCTGGTTTGGAGATTGATTGGGATATTCAAACTGCGGGGGCAGACGTGATTGAAAAAGAAGGAACTCCTTTGCCAAAACGAGTTCTTGATTCTGTGAAAGAAAATAAAGTCGCTTTGAAAGCTCCAGTTACAACCCCAATTGGAAAAGGTTTTCGTTCTGTAAATGTTCAACTTCGCAAAGATTTGGATTTATTTGCAAATTTAAGACCGTGCAAAAATTTACCCGCCGTAAAAACAAGATTTGAAGGTGTAGATTTGGTAGTAGTTAGGGAAAATACTGAGGATTTGTATGCTGGGGTAGAAGAACAAATAGATAATGATACTGCCCATAGTATCAAAATTATTACAAGAAAAGCTTCCGAAAGAATTTGTAAGTTCGCATTTGATTATGCTGTAAAAAATAACAGGCATGAAGTTTGTTGTGTTACAAAAGCAAATATTATGAAATTGTCAGATGGATTGTTTTTGGAGTCATTTAGAAATGTAGCCCAAAATTATCCACAAATTAAACCAAGAGAAATTTTAGTCGATAATCTTTGCATGCAATTAGTTCAAGATCCGACAAGATTTGATGTTCTTGTTTTACCTAATTTGTATGGTGATATTGTTTCTGATTTGACTGCTGGTTTGATTGGTGGTCTTGGGGTTGCTCAAGGTGCGAATATTGGTTTAGATTGTGCGGTATTTGAACCAGTTCATGGTTCTGCTCCTGATATCAAAGGTCAAAATAAAGCTAATCCAACAGCCTTACTTTTATCTGCAATTGAGATGTTAAAGTATATTGGTGAAAAAAAATATGCAGACCGTATAGAAAAAGCTTTATTCAAAACTCTTTCAGATGGATTTAGTACGTCTGATCTTGGAGGAAATCTTTCTACGTCAGAATTTACTCAAAAAATTATTTTAAATTTATAAAAATTTCAAAAAGAAAAGGGGTATTTTGAATCCCCTTTTTCTTTTTTGTGTTTCATTCATTTTTACTTTCTTTTCCATAATGAATCTGGGATTGTCCAACTGTTTGATGCAATCATTTGCAGGCAGTAATATCCATCTCCTCGTAAGCAGTTTGTATTTACCTCTGCTTTGGTTTTGTTATGACCTGCAGGTACAAGTCCATCGTCGTTCCAAACCATTATAAAAATATCTTTCCCCATTCTATTTGGTTTTTTATCTCCATTTGCATCAAAATAGAATGTTAATCCATCGCTATCTGTTCTAATTCCAAAAGATTCCATATCTGCTGCAGTATTCCCATCAACATTGAACATTGAGCCGTTTGCAATTCTGAATGTTACAATGTTTCCACCAATTCCATTGGCATTTTCGTATCTTGGTGGTTGTCCTAAAAGATTTTTTACTTCTCCCATCTTGTGCCAACATCCTGGTTTATTGTAGCAAACTTGTTCAATTTTTAGGTGTTGGGTTAAGTATGTTTCAAACCATTCTTTTATGCTTGCATCATTCCCATCTTGAATAACCATATCATAAGAAATATCGTCTGCCTGGGATGCTCTTATGGCTTGTTGAATTATTGCAAAGTCAGCTTTTACTTGGGTTTCTAATTGCCTTCTTTGGATTTTTGTTGCTAATCCAGGAATCGTTATTGCGGCAACAACTCCAATTATACCTAGTGTTATTAAAACTTCTGCAAGTGTAAATGCATTTCTCTTCATATTAATATAATACTACTTCTTTTTTTTTTGAAAAAAGCTCCATCTTTTTGATGGAGCTTTTAAAATATAACTAACTATCTTTCACAAATTGTTCTTGCTACGTAAACCCCAGATGCTGAAGCTTGAAGTAATCCTCTTGTTACCCCAGCACCATCACCAATTGTGAATAGGTTTTTAACGCCTTCTGTTTCAAGTTGTTGAGTTAATTTTACTCTAGCAGAGTAGAATTTAACTTCAATACCATAAAGAAGGGTATATCTTGAAGCTGTTCCAGGAGCAATTTTATCCAATGCTTGAAGCATTTCGATAATACTTGTCATTTGTCTATAAGGAATAACAAGGCTTAAATCCCCAGGAGTTGCGCAAGTAAGAGTTGGAGTGATAACACTTGAAGCAATTCTTTCTGGAGTAGAACGTCTTCCTTCTAACAAATCTCCAAATCTTTGAACCAAAATTCCTCCGCCTAACATATTTGCAAGTCTTGCAATATGTTGACCATATTGGATAGGTTCTTTGAATGGTTCAGTGAATTTTTCACTTACTAAAAGTGCAAAGTTTGTGTTTGGAGTTTTGTAATTTGCGTAACTATGACCGTTTACTGTTGCAATTCCGCTATAATTTTCTTGAACAACTTCTCCGTTTGGATTCATACAGAATGTTCTAACTTCATCTCCAAATGTCGGAGAGTGGTATATTAACTTAGATTCATATAATTTAGAAGTTAATGGTTCAAATACTGGAGCCGGAAGTTCAACTCTAACTCCGACGTCAACAGCGTTGTTAACCATACCGATTTTATGTTTTGCGAATTCTTGGGTTAACCAATCTGCTCCCTCTCTTCCTGGAGCGATGATTGTATATTCTGCTGAAATTACTTCTCCGTTATCAAGTTCAATCCCTTTTACTTGTTCATATTCAACTATTAAAGATTTTGCAGAAACATTATTTAGGATAGTGATTCTGTCATCCAAATAGTCTTGCATGTTTTTAAGAACATCTAAACTTCTTTCTGTTCCAAGGTGTCTTACAGGAGAATGAACAAGTTTCAATTCTGCTAAAACTGCTTGGTGTTCAATTTCTTCAAAAACTTTTCTATCTGTTCCGAAAACTTCTTCTGTTGCACCATATTTTAAATATAATTCATCAGCATAGCCGATTAAATCTTCTGCTTGTTTTCTTGTCATGTAGTCAACAAGGTGTCCACCAACATCTGGAGTAAGAGTTAATTTCCCATCAGAGAAAGCTCCAGCTCCGCCCCATCCGCATAACAAACCACAACGTTTGCAGTTTACGCATTTTGGAGATCCTTCACGAATAGGACATTTTCTTTTTTCAATTCGTTGTCCTTTTTCGATTAGAACTACTTTCCAATCAGGTTTTAATTTCATAATTTCTAGTGCTGCAAAGATTCCAGCAGGACCTGCACCAATAATTGCTACATTGTACATAATCTTTTCTCCAGTTTTAATCACGCTCTTTCAATGTATATTAAACATGTTGAAAATTCAATCGGATTATAATGTAATGTAACGAATTTGCCATATATAATTTGATGGTATAATGTAATGGTTTAGAATTGGAGAGTGTCATGTCAAGTTCGTACGAGAGATATAAAAGACAAAGAGCGGCAAGAGATATCGCAAGAGAAAATATTTCAAGAAAAAAAGAAAATAAATTTTTTAGTAATTTGAAAATGTTTGTTTTATCTACAACAGCATTATCGTTGGCGTGTCTTGTATCCCTAAATTTGTATTTGTCGTCTCTTCCCCCGATTGAAAATCTTGAGGATTTTAAACCAAATATTGTAACAAAATTTTATTCTGAAGATGGTGAGGTAATCAAAACTTTCACTGCATACACATACGACAAAATTGATTTGAAAGATGTCCCTGATCAATTGAAGAATGCGTTAATCGCAACAGAAGATAAAAATTTCTACAAACATCACGGCTACGACCTTTTAGGTATTGTCAGATCTTCTATTCAAAACGTGATAGCAAGACGTACTGTTCAAGGTGCTAGTACATTGACTCAACAGTTGTCTAGAATTTTGTTCTTGTCTAATGAAAGAACATTTACAAGAAAAATTAAAGAATTAGAAATTTCTGCAAGAATTGAGAAAACAATTTCAAAAGATCAAATTTTGGAAATGTATTTGAATAATGTTTACTTGGGTTCTGGAGCGTATGGTGTTTCAGCGGCTTCAAAAATATATTTCAATAAAAAGCTAAATCAATTGACTTTGCCCGAACTTGCTATGATTGCAGGTTTGCCACAAGCTCCATCTGTTTATAACCCATATAATAATAAAGACTTAGCAATAAAAAGACGTAATCAAGTTCTTAAAAGAATGCTGACTATGAAATATATTACAGAGGAAGAGTATAACAAAGCGATTGATGCACCATTGCACTTGAGTTCTGTTCCTCAACTTTATACAACTAATAAAGCTCCATATTTCAGTGATTATGTAATGAAAGAAATGGAAAAATTGGGATTCGAAGAAACTGATATTATCCATGGAGGTTATAAAGTTGTAACAACATTAGATTCAAAAGCACAAGAAGCTGCGAATGAATCTATTTTGAAAAATATGAGAGCTTGGGGATTGACTAAACCTTCTCAACAAGCTGCAGTATTTTCATTTAGCCCAATAGATGGCAGAATTTTAGTATTTGCTGGGGGTAAAAATTATGGCGAAACTCAGTATGACCGTGTTACTCAATCTGTAAGAGCTCCAGGGTCTGCGTTCAAACCTATTGTATATGCTGCTGCAATGGAAAAAGGTATAACTCCGAATGATATAGTTGATGATAGCCCTATTACTATTGGTAATTGGTCGCCACACAACTCTAGTCATAAATATAGAGGAAAAATTCCTGTATATAAAGCATTGATGATTTCTTCAAACGTATGTGCTGCAAGAATGATTCAAGAAGTTGGTATTCGTTCTGTAATTCAACTAGCAAGAGTTTTGGGAATCTCTACTCCGCTTGAATATGATTACACTATTTCTCTTGGTTCAAATGGTGTAAAAATGTTTGAATTTGTAAGAGCGTATGGAGCTTTTGCAAATGGTGGTTATATTGTTCAGCCTTATGCGATTGAAAGAATTGAAGATTCAAGAGGAAGAGTTTTGTATAGAGCTTCAAAAACAAAATCTTCTCACCAGTTGAGTTTAAAGACTGCTGCTGAAATGACTGCAATGTTAAAAACAGTTATCTTGTCTGGTACAGGTACTGCTGCAAATATTGGTAAACCTGCTGCTGGTAAAACTGGTACAACTGATGATAACAAGGATGCTTATTTTGTTGGCTACACTCCTGATATTGTTACTGGTGTTTGGGTTGGAGATGATAACAACAAGAAAATCAGTGGCTTATATGGTGGTACAATTCCAGCAAGAATTTGGAAAGATATTATGACTGTTGCGACTCGTGATTATGGTGCAAAGGATTTCGATTATCCTGTAATTGAACTTTCAAATTACAGTGCATCGTTTACAAAAGCAAAGGTTATTGGAGATGACGAAAATCCGAAAAACGAAGGAAAAGCAGTCGAAAATACTGAAGAACCTAAAAATGTAGAAGCACCAGCTACTCCAGAAATTCCACAAAAAACTCTTAATGCTGCAAAAGAGGCTTCATCAGATGCTACTAAGCAATCAAAACCTCAGTCGGCTCCTGTTCCTCAAGCGAAATCTTCAGGGACAAAAACTGCTCCTATACCGATGGCAGTTCCAGAAAGTTTGAGATAGATTGTAAATTTCTTGATAAAATACTGTTTTTGATATATCTTTGAGTTTGAAGAGGAAGCTCATTGAGTAATAACGGTCTTGATTATAAGTTAATAGCAGAACAATGTGGTTTGAATTCTAACAACGACATTGATTTTGTTATTTCAAATATAGATAATCTAAAAAATGAATATTCCCAATCAAATTTAATTTTGATTTATAATTATATGCTTTCAAAGGCTCAAGAACCAGATGTAATTATGCATTTGATTCGTTGTGTTGATATGTATAGAGATTCCTCGAGTTTAGAACCACTTGTTGATATTTTGTTATTTAGGAATGGTGATTCTTTAGATTTGAATCAAAAAGAAAAGTATAATAATGTTCGTGCAATGTGTGCAAAAGCCATAGCAAATCAAAAAAATACAAATGCAGTATCTTCTTTATTATATTGTTTGAATAATAAAAATGAAAATTACAAGGTTAGACTTGCTTGTGCAGATGCACTCGGAAGAATTGGTGACAAGTACGCTGTTGCACCATTGATTGAAGTTATGAAAGATGAGGATGAAAAATCTATTTATCTTCGAGAATCGGCAGTTTCTGCTTTGGGTTTATTGGGTGATACTAGGGCGTTAGACCCAATTGTTAGTATTATTGAAACAAAACAAGGGATAATGGATAAGTTTTCGTTCCTAAAAGAGCGTGCGATTGAAGCTCTTATGAAGATGGGCTTTGGAGATAATGAAAGAGTTTTTAGAGCTTTGAAAAATTCTTTATCTGATGAGTCCTCTCAAGTTAGAATTAATGCAATTGAGGCTCTTATGGATTCTGATAATCCAAAAGCGTTCGAGACAATTAAAGAGGTTTTGGATAACGATTCTGATGAAGAGGTTAAAAAGAATGCGTTGATTGCTCTTTACAATATGTCAGATAGAAGTATTTTAGATGCGGTTGTCAATTCTCCTAAATATTCCGATGCTTTGAAAATGGAAGCTGTTGAGATGATTGATGAATATGAAACAGAAAGTGAAATATAAATTATGGTAAAATCAGCAATTTTATTATCTGGGGGATTGGATTCTCTTGTTAGTTTGGGGTTAAAAAAAGATGAGTTAAATGTTTCTCTTGCTTTAACTTTTGATTACGGTCAAAAATCCGCTATTCAAGAAATAGAAACTTCCCGTAAAATCTGTGAATATTATGGAATTGAACATAAGGTTATAAAATTGGATTGGCTTTCTGAAATAACAAAAACTGCTTTGTGTTCAGAAAAGGATGTTCCAACAGGAAAAGAACTTGATAATCCTGAAAATTCTGCAAAGTTGGTTTGGGTTCCTAATCGAAATGGTTTATTTTTGAACATTGCGGGTAGTTTTGCTGATTCTGAGGATATTGATTATATTTTGATTGGAGCGAATAAAGAAGAAGGTCAAACTTTCCCAGATAATACTCAAGAATTTATCGATTCTGTGAATAAAGAATTTGAATATTCGACTCAAAAACATCCGAAAGTTGTTGCACCCTTGATAAATTCTGATAAGAATGATATAGTCATGTTAGCCTTGAAACATGGTATTCACTTAGAACTTGTAAGGAGCTGTTATCAAGGTGGAGATAAACATTGCGGGATATGTGAGTCGTGTACAAGATTGAAGCATGCTCTTCTTGCAAATGGCGATACACACTATATGAAAATATTATTTGGATAAAGGGATGAAAACATTATTTATTGATGACGAAATTAAATATATCGGGTCACAGTTAGCTCCACATTGGATTTATAAAAATTTTAAAATTCAAGGGGATGCAATTGTCGCTTTCTGTGGAGAATGCGAAGTTAAATTGACTGAAATGGTTGATATTGAAGACGTTATAAATAATGAACCTATTTATAGTAAATACATGCTTAGTTTTATCACCGAACAGTTTAATGTAAACCTTGTTGAAGGAGTGTTAAGACAAAGATTGTTGGTTACTTGTATAAAAGAAGCTCTTGAAAAGAGAGGATTCAAGGCACGTAGAAATGGTGATGATATTTTTGTAAATGATAAAAAATTGTCTGTTTCTATTGCTACAAAGTCTTTAACTTCGATTTTAATTCATACTGGCGTAAATATTTTGTCAGATGGAGCTCCAATTCCTGTTTCTGGTTTGGAGAGTGATTTAGGCATAAAAGATGTAAAAGAATTTGCCGTTGAAGTTATGAAAAATTATAGTGAAGAACTTGATGATATTGTTTTGGCAAGTACAAAAGTCAGAGGTGTTTAATGTTAAAAGATACTGATAGATACGAAAACACATCACATTTTACCTATAGTGATTATAAAAAAAAGGTAAAAAAATCTCCAAATAAAGACTTGACGATTTTTGTTTCTGTTTTTATTGTTGGGGTGTTGATAATCTTGGGATTTGCCAAAATATTGTCGCCAAATGTTGACGTTGCAATTACAAATGAAAATGAAAATGTTGCTTCGTCTGCTATTTCGGATGACGGAGAAGAAACAAATAATTCAGTAATTGATGATAGATTAAAACATATCAAGTTGGAAGATGATGGTAAAAAGGTTGGAGATAATGATATGTTTTCTCCAGAGCTCGATGAAAAAGTTGTTCTTCCAAATCACAAAAGAAAAACAACAGGACAAATGGAAGCTGAAATGGCTGACTTGATGAATGCTCAAAAAACTGAACAACAACAAAAACAAGATGCAAAATCTCAAGCGGCAGATAATCACAAAACTGCGGTTTCTGCTCCAGCTCCACAAGAAAAGAAAATTCAATCAACTCCACAACCTGCACAAATTGTTAACGCAAAAGTTGTTGTTGGTTATTATGCAACAGAAAAACAAGCAGAAGTTGCA
>ERZ1673740.953-NODE-953-length-26603-cov-9.216325_pt1 | contig 26603 bp, 22 predicted proteins | sample MGYA00580221_ERZ1673740 | MGnify/ENA primary metagenome ERZ1673740 (study PRJEB41218, sample SAMN15661786) | gut metagenome | host: Homo sapiens | place: Canada: London | collected 2015-08-20/2019-03-30 | study: EMG produced TPA metagenomics assembly of...
TTTTTTGCGCTACTGCCATTATAACAAATTCATCCGAAAATGGATAGTCTTTCTATTCTATTATTTTCCTGTCACTTTATCAAACACATCTGTGATTTCTTTGGATGGTGCTTTTGTAGCCAGACTGAAGATAATAATCATCGCAAGGCTGACAGCAAAACCTACAGCCAGAGAATAAAGTCCTGTATAAGAACCAAGAGTCTGTCCTGCCGCAAACGGTATATAATCCCAGACGATAACTGTCAGACCACCGGAAACAATACCTGCAACTGCACCTGCAAGGTTTGTTCTTCTCCAGAACAGTGACATTACCACAGTCGGACCAAACGCTGCACCAAGACCAGCCCATGCATTGGATACCAGTCCCATGATACTGCTGTTCGGATTCCACGCGATCACAAATGCCAGAACAGACACCACGATAACCGTAAATCTTGCAACTGCAAGGATTTCCTTTGAGTCTGCATCCTTCTTAATGAACTGATGATATAAATCCTCAGATGCTGCGGACGCTGTTACCAGAAGCTGTGAATCCGCTGTGGACATAATTGCCGCAAGAATACCGCAGAGGAAGATTCCTCCGATAAACGGAAGTCCCAGATGACTGGAAAACAGTTTATTGATCATCTCGATAAATACACTCTCTGAGGAAGATGCACCATTTTCACCAAGTACAGTCGGAAGCAGATATGCACGACCTATAATACCGATAAAGCACGCTGCTGTCAGAGAAAGGATATCCCACACGATTGCGATCGCACTGGATTTTTTTAATTCTTTCTCACTCTTTACAGCCATGAAGCGGGTAAGGATATGAGGCATACCGCAGTATCCAAGTCCCCATGCAAGCTGGGAAAAGATTTCAACAAATGTATATGGGCGCTCTCCGTTCTCAAAAGGATTCAGGAAAGCTGCTGCTCCACCCGGTGCTCCGCTCTGTGTCAGAAGATCACTCAGACTTCCGCTCAGTGTCAGATATGCAACCAGCGGAACGATCAGAAGACCGATCAGCATCAGTGTTCCCTGTACAAAGTCAGTTACGCATACAGCCATAAATCCCCCCATAAATGTATAACAGAGGATGACTGCTGCACCAATTGCCAGAGCTATATGATAATCAATTCCAAATACTGTGTTAAAAAGTTTACCGCCTGCTGCCAGTGCAGAAGCTGTATAAACCAGGAAAAAGATTACGATCACGATGGATGAAAGCAATAACAGGATTCTCTTCTTATCCTGAAATCTGTTCTCAAAAAATGCCGGGATTGTAAGGGAATTGTTTGCTGCGATCGTATATTTACGAAGTCTGTGTGAAATACACACCCAGTTTAATACAGTTCCGATGAACAGACCTACAGCAATCCAGATCTGTCCTGTTCCCAGTGAATAAATTGCTCCCGGAAGTCCCATTAAGAGCCATCCGCTCATATCTGATGCCTGTGCTGAAAGAGCAGCTACCCATGCATTCAGTCCACGTCCGCCCAGAAAATAATCTTCCGAGCTGCTTGTTTTTTTCATATAAACCACACCAATGACTATCATAAGTAACAGATAGGCAACAAATGCGGACAATATGACCATTGTTGTACCACTCAAATTTACTCCTCCTTTTTTCTTCTTTTTTTCATACACTCTGGATTTGTCAAAGTATGTTCTGTTTCCTTCACATATTTATCCAAAAACAGAATACAGTCATTTTATATACTGCAAAAAGTAACCGGGTACCACTTCTGTACCCGGCTACTTTACCACATTACCTTAGCATCACGCAAGTGTATTTCTTGTTTTTCGACATTTTTCCGCCATTTTATGGAATTATTACTGTTACCGTCCGGCAAAGACCTTCACAGTAACTGTTTTATATTTTTACACCCAAACAGGTACTCTGTCAATCAGAAATTTATCTGTTTCTGTCTGCCAGCCTGTTTACATTCTCTTTTTGCTGTATGTTTTCTGCCTGCCAGAGCGTGTCTGAAAAATGCTTTACGCAAGATGTGCGTCACAATTTGTGGGAGATTTTGTTCGGATGAGGGCGTCGTAGTGGGCTACGACAACCGAATTCGGACAAAATATACCGCAAAGTGGGGCGTGCAGATTGCGGGAATGATTTTTCAGACACGCTCCAGGGCTTTATCTTTTTTCAGATAAACATTCTTAATATAGGAAATCAGTACCTCTTCCCCATGATCATTAAGTATCCGCAGCAGTCCCTCCAGATCTCTCTTTGTCTTCGGATGGATAAACCACAGCTTTTCCTTACCTTTCAGATAATAGTCCAGCGGCTGATGCTGATCATACTTATCCCCCAGATAATTTCTGGAAGCACTGATCCTGTCCATCACCATTTCCGCAATATATTTACGGGGCATGGGCACACCATTGATGATATGCTCATCTCCCGGTGCATAATCTACCCAGTACTCAAAATGATGTTTGTTGCGCCCTTTATGATGAAGCCAGGATTTTGATATTCCTGTATCTTCTCTTTCTGCATTGTTGGGACTTCTGTCTCCCTGATAGTATTTACATCCAACCAGAAATTCCACAGGTGCATATTTGGACAGGTCATGAAGCAGTCCCTGTTTATACATACCAGCCCGGAAACAGTAATGCATAACCAGCAGCTTATGTCTGGTTATTGTTTTAAAGTGCAGCCACGGATGCATCTTTCTTCTCCTCCTCTACAGCCATCAGCACCACGATCGTACGCGGTGTGACCTTCAGCTTTTTACTATAAGTTTCCTGTTCCTGCTCCAGGAAACCATTCTCTTTCACAGCACTGGTATCAATCACTTTCTTCCATTTTCTGTATCCTGCCAGATTAGGAAGCGCAAAAATACGATCTTCCCAGTGAAAGTTATATGCAACGTATATGGAAGCATCCTCGCTGCCGTCTGCCCGGTGCGCATAGGCGCCACAATACATAATTCCAAGCAGTCTGGATGTGTTCTCAGAATTCATATACCATGCGCGTTCTCCATGAAGGGAAACATCCGGCAGTCCCCTGGTCTGATAATCCACTCCGTACATTTCTCCCGCAACATGAAGAATCGGATGTTCTTTCCGGAAAGCAATGGCATTCTTTACAAACTGAAACAGGGATTCATTTTTCTTCAGTGCTTTCCAGTCAATCCATCCAACCTGATTATCCTGACAATAGGCATTATTATTTCCGTTCTGTGAATTTCCAAACTCATCCCCGCCATAGATCATAGGAACACCCTGACTGAGCAGCACCATAAGAAAAGCATTTCTGATCTGACGTTCTCTCATCTGTCTGATCTGCAGCCTTCTGCTTGGCCCTTCCACGCCACAGTTCCAGGAATAATTATAACTGCTGCCATCGTGATTATTCTCCTGATTTGCTTCATTATGTCTGTAATTATAGGTCACCATATCATTCATGGTAAAGCCATCCTGACAGGCCATATAATTGATAACTGCATAGGCATTGGGATTTCTTCTGATATGGTAAGCTGTCGCTGAAACCATATCTTCGTCACTTTTCAGGAAACGGCGCATATCCTGCAAAAATCCCGGATTATACTGTGCAATACATTTGTCTTCCGGTTTCTTCTTTTTCCGAATCTGGCTCTCATCAAAATCGTGAAACATCAGCCGGGTATCACTTAAAACCCCGTCATGCATCAGCAATTTGGCAGAAACTCCCTCACCCAATACATGAAATCCGTCTACATGATAGTAAAGTTTCCAGAACTGCAATGCCCTGAGTGCTGTCACAGGATTACATTCTCGTGGAAAATACATTTCCATGATACAGGCAATTCCGGCCTGATGCAGTTTTTTAATGAATGTTTTAAACTCTTTCTCCGGATCATCTGTTGCACAGTAAGATCTCTTGGGTGCAAAATAATAGCCATACATATATCCCCAGAAATTAACACGTCCCTGTGTATGCTTCTCAGATACCATTTTCTCAGATTCAGAATTCTTACAGGTACCGCTTTCCATAAATTCATATGCAGGCATCAGTTCAATTGTATTGATACCAAGCTCTTTCCAGTACGGGATCATTTCCTCCAGTGCCTGAAAAGTTCCCTTTGTACCGGTTATCGTCCGATTCGCTTTTGTATATCCGCGCACATGCAGTTTATAAAGGATCATTTCGTGATATGGAATAGCCGGATTTTTGTCGTTCTCCCAGTCAAAAACTTCTTTTTTAAGAAATCCTCCCCTGACTTTGTGCGGATTCGTACTCACCTCTGCACCAAAGCGTTCCCGTCCCAGAATCCTGTACGCACAGGGATCAGTATACACCTTTCCATTTATCAGAAAATTGTACTCGTACTCTTTCAGATTAAAATCCGGAATATACATTGCATATACATTTCCGGTTCTGTTTTCTTCTGTAAAAGGAATCTCCACATAAGGTTTTGCTGATCTCTTTTTGTAGAGAATCAGAGATGCTCTGCTGTCTTCCGGTACCTCAACTGCAAAGTTACAGCCATCTGCCAACGGATTTGCACCAGGCACAAGAGCCAGCCCCTTTTCTGTTTTCATCTTTCTGCTCTCAGCCATCTCTTTCTCTCCTTCATATTTTTTCTTGTTGCTCATTACACTTTTCAGAAACACTATACAACGCTATAATGTAATCTGAAGTTCTACCGGACAATGATCGGAACCCATAATTTCAGAATGGATTTCTGCGCCTTCAAGCTTATCCTTCAACTGTGGAGACGTGATAAAATAGTCAATTCTCCACCCTGCATTCTTCTCTCTTGCCTTGAATCTGTACGACCACCATGAATATCTGCCCTCTACATCCGGATAAAAATAACGGAATGTATCGATAAATCCACTCTCCAGCACCTTACCAAAGCATGCTCTCTCTTCATCTGTAAATCCGGCATTTTTCCGGTTGGTCTTAGGATTCTTCAGGTCGATCTCCTGATGTGCCACATTGAAATCCCCGCAGCAGATCACAGGCTTACTTTCCTGCAATTTCAACAAGTATGCCAGAAAATCCTCTTCCCAGTGCATACGGTATTCCAGTCTGCGCAGTTCACTCTGGGAATTTGGTGTATATACAGTCACCAGATAAAATTTTTCATATTCCAGGGTGATCACACGTCCTTCTTTGTCATGTTCCTCAATTCCAATTCCATACGCCACAGACAGTGGCTCTTTCTTTGTAAAAACAGCAGTTCCGGAATATCCCCGTCTGTTGGCATAATTCCAATACTGATAATATCCCGGAAGTTCCAGTTTCACCTGCCCCTGCTGGCATTTCGTTTCCTGCAGGCAGAAAATATCCGCATCAAGTGCTGCAAAGCTCTCTTCAAACCCTTTGCCAATGCATGCACGTATACCATTTACATTCCATGAGATTAATTTCATAATCAACTGATCCCCTTTGTTTTCTTATTAGCCCTGTTCAGCATTTGCTAACGATTCTCCCCTGAACACTTCTGGTCTATTATAGCACGTTTCATGACTGTAAAAAACCTCTTTTTCTCCGGTTTCTGCTCATTGCATTTTTTTCCGGTTTCTGCTACAATGAACTGACATCAGATAAACATAGTCCCTGATAAATAAGAAAGAATGAGGAATATAAAATGAGTGACGAATTTACAGCTGGCGGATGTAACCCGAGTGACTGCGCTTCCTGCGGTGGTGGATGCAGTTCGGTCGGCGGATGCGATCCTATTGAAAACCACAAGACAATCACCCTTACCATGGAAGACGATACAGAGGTAGAATGTGCGATCCTCACCGTTTTCCCGGTAGATGCGAAGGAATATATCGCACTTCTCCCACTTGATGAGAACGGTCAGAATGAAAGCGGCGAGGTTTACCTCTACACATTTGCCCGTACTGAGAGCGGTGATCCGATGCTTTCCAACATCGAAAGCGATGAAGAATATGCAAAAGCCGCAGTTGCTTTTGACACAGTGCTCCAGAATGCAAAAGATTCTATGGATAAGATTGACTGATCTGTTAAAGAATTTCATATGTAAGACTAAAATAAGAACCATCATCATTTCATAAAATGTGTGATGGTTCTTATTTTTTATCTTATAGCAATTCCATAAAATAATGCAATCAAGACAGTTCAGCAGAGTGCGAGTTTCCTTCTATAGCCCTCCTCGTAAATTATGTATATAAGAGGATTACTATACAGAACTTCGTCGCAAACTGCCATAAATACTACTATGAATAAAGGTTATATATCATAAACACTGCGCACTTTCAGTCCATCCGGTTTTCCATCGAGTATCTTCACTCTGTATTCTCCTGCATTTATGTCAAAATAATTATCTTCAAGAATCAGGTCATCATTCTCATTCCGGATTTCCACACTCTTTGCATATGCTTCTGCCTTAACAACTATCTCATCTCCGTCTACGCGCACAGCCAGTCCGGGATTCAGATAGTGGAAGTATTTCGGATAGGAAAAAATCACAGTTCCCTGAGAAATAATCTGATCATTTTCCCATGCCTCATAACTTACATATTCATTAAAACAGTCAATCTGGGGAAGTTCGACCTTATCCATCCATACAGCAGACAATGCCGGTACTTCCAGCCACTGTTCTTCCTCCCTCAGAATTGTGGCATCTGTCTTTCGCACTGCCCATTTCACCAGAACCCTGTGAGCATCCAGCGTTTCATTGGTCACATTCAGACGGATGGATTTTTCAAATTCAAAATGCTGACGGTTCATATCCGCTTCCACTGTCATCCAGCTCTGTTCTTCACAAGAAAGCATTACAGGCGCAAAGAATCTCTTCGCATAATAATGAAGTGCTTTCCAGCGTCCGTAATAATCAATGGATGACCAAGAAATAACCGGCCAACAGTCATTTAACTGCCAGTAGATTGCACCCATACAACGTCCCCGGTTTCTGCGGTAATGCTCGACTCCATATCGGATTCCATCTGCCTGGAGAAGCTGAGATACATAAACAAAATCGCTGAAGTTCTCAGGATAACGGTATGCTGCCTGCATATATTTGGCAATTTTTCCATTTCCTCCGTAATTTCTCTGATGTTTCTCCATCACATAAGAAAATGGATTCAATTCTTTCGGATCATCTGTTACTGTTTCAAGCGTTTTTACAGACGGGAATGACTGAAAACCAAACTCAGATGCATATCTGAAGAAATATTTACGATATTCTGAAAATGGCTTATTGCCATGCCATACTTCCCAGTAATGCACATCTCCACGGTTCGGATCATTGGGTTCATCAAAGGAACCGCCTGATGACGGGCTTGCAGGCCAGTAGAAGGTATCCGGGTCGTATTCGCTGAGAACTTCCGGAATAATGCGCTCATACATAAACAGATAATCTCTCATTTCTGTCGGCTTTGTCACCCAGGTGCCCTGCTTTACAAACATTTCCATCTCATTGTTTCCGCACCACAGGGCAAGGGATGCATGATGACGGAGACGTTTGATATTATCAATAAATTCCTGACGGATATTTGCCTCAAACTCCGGTGTCAATTCATAGACAGAGCATGCAAACATAAAGTCCTGCCATACCATCAGCCCCAGTTCATCACAGAGATCAAAGAACCAGTCCTCAGGATAATAGCCGCCGCCCCAGACACGTACTGTATTAAAGTTCGCTCTCTTGCACTGAAGAAGTAATTCTCTGGTACGTTCTCTGGATGTTCTCTGCAGAAGATTGTCCTCAGGGATATAGTCAGCGCCCATGGCAAAGACCTGATAACCGTTTACTTCATGAGCAAAGCTCTCGCCCCACTGGTCTTTCTCTCTATGCATGGTCAGCGCACGGAGACCGATTTTTCTGCACCAGGTGTCTACAATCTTATCTCCGGCTTTCAGGTCTACCTGCACCTGATATAACGGCTGTTCTCCCAGTCCATTTGGCCACCAGAGCTGCGGATTTTCAATCTCCATTTCATCCGGACAGTCATCCCATATGGTTTTTGTTCCATTCGGTGCAGTTACAGTCACCTGATATTCCAGTGCCTGTGCACCTTCATACCCATCTGCTTCGCTCTCTTCCTCATCAACAGTCTCCACATCTACTTCCGGAACCAGCAGGACTTTGCCATCCTTATGTACCTGACGGATATACACGCTGTCCAGTCTGGCAGTTTCAATTCCCAGAAGTGTTACAGGACGGAAGATACCTCCATCCGGCAGACATACACCCCAGTCCCAGCCGCACATATAGTGAGCTTTGCGCAGATGCATAAATCCCTCAATTGTGTCTTCATTTCCCCTGTTTTTATATTTCTTAAATGCCTCTGCCATGAACCTCAACGGAGAGCGAATGATAACGCGTAAGGTATTTTTGCCGTTTTCAAGCAGCTCTCCTACCGGGAATTCCCAGATTCTGTGCATGTTATCAACTTTTCCAAGACAACATCCATTCAGATAGATGTCCGCAATCGTATCAATCCCGTCAAATCTCAGGATCACTTCCTGACAATCTTTAAACTGCGCTTCTTCATAATTAAATACCGTTCTGTATTCATAATCCTCCTCCATCAGTGCTTTCGCCTGATATTCATTATCCCCAAAGAACGGATCCGGCATCTTTCCGGTCTTAAGAAGTGCCGCATAAATATCCCCCGGAATCTGTGCCGGAATCCAGTCCAGTTGTCTGATATTGCACAACTGCCAGTTTTCATGAAGCTGTAATTTTATCATTTGTCTTATCCCTCTTTGATTATTTTTTACATATGTTTGCATTCAACTATATATATAATATCATACTGCCCTTTTCTAAATCAACTCTGCAAAAGAAATCATTACTGTTCACTCCGTTCACAGTAACCCGTTTACAGTAACAGGAAATCTTTTGCTTGACATTCCCGGAAATTCTATGCACAATAAAGGGAACAGAAACTATGATGTATGGAGTATATAGAAATGAAAGAAAAGTTATATACCATTCCACTTAATGATGCGGTAAATGCCAGTGACGAGTGTCCTTTCTGTTTTATTGAACGGGAACTGGAGCAGAACTCGCTGGATTTTGTACTGGGTAACAGTTCTTCTTATATGGAAAGTGACATCCGGGATCAGACGGATAAGGCGGGATTTTGCAGGGTACATATGAAGAAAATGTTTGATTATGGGAATACTCTTGGGAATGCATTGATTCTTCAGACTCATTATCATAAACTTCGGGAAGAGATGAGAAAGCAGTTTGATTCTTTTTCACCCGGAAAATCCTCGGTCCTCGCGCGTTTCCGCCGTTCAGATTCCAGCGCAGATAAGAATCCGATTGCTGCATGGACTGCTTTTAAGGATTGCAGCTGTTTTATCTGTCAGAATATTGAGGATACATTTAAACGGTATGTGGAAACTTTTTTCTGGCTGTATCGGCAGGATAATGAATTTAAAAATAAAATTCTGCGCAGTAAAGGCTTCTGTCTGCATCACTTCGGGATTCTGTGCAACGGTGCAGATAAATATCTGAATGATAAAGAAAAGGCTGAGTTTTATCCTGCCATGTTCAGGCTGATGGATGAAAACTTCCAGCGTATGGAAGAAGATCTGGTATGGCTGTCAGATAAGTTTGATTACAGAAATAAGGATGCTGACTGGAAAAACTCCAAAGATGCTCTCCAGCGTGGAATGCAGAAACTTCGCAGCGGATACCCGGCAGATTCGGTGCATAAGGCAAAATAAAAAATTCTCTCTTAACATTTATGAACCAATATACTTCATGATCATTTGTTAAGAGAGAATTTTTTATTACATTACAACTCCATCAATTTCTATATAAGCATCCACATCCTGAGTATAGTCGATATCTTCATATCGGAATCCAAACATATGATAGAAATCTTCCCAGTAACCATCAATATCGCAATATTCCTTTACAGTGTCTGTAGTAACAGCTTTCCAGCATTTTTTTACTTCTTCCTGAATCTCCGGCGTCAGTTCGTAATCATCCATACGAATGAAACCATTCTCATCTGTCTGGAAGCCTGTTGGGGTATAGAGTTTCTGTGTAAATAGTCTGGCAATCTGCTGAATGCAGTTTTCATGATTTCCGGCTTTCTTCATTACTTTATAGAGAATTGCAAAATACAGCGGCACAACCGGAATTGCTGCACTTGCCTGAGTTACAAGGCCTTTATTTACTGATATTACCGCACAGACATCCGGATGTGCCTGATTAATCTCTGACATTGTTTTCTGTAAGTGCTGTTTGGCAGTTCCAATGGTTCCATGATAGTAGATTGGATAAGTCAGTTCCGGTCCGATGTAGGAATATGCTACGGTTACTGCATTCTCAGTCAGTACATCTGCCGCTTTCAGTGCATCAATCCAGTCTGCCCAGTCTTCACCGCCCATAACCTTTACAGTACTTAAAACTTCTTCCTCTGTAGCAGGTTCTACTGTTTTCTCTGTGATCTCATTATTTCTCAGATCCAGACTCTTCTCTGTAAATGGCTCATCTGTAGTTTTCAGACAGGAAGACCAGGTCTTTCCTTCTGCATCTGTACGTCTCGGTGCTGCCAGGCTGTAGACTACCAGGTCCACTTTTCCAAGATCCTGTTTGATCAGTTCAATCGCCTTCTCCTTGATTTCCTTTGAAAAAGCATCTCCGTTAATGGTCTTTGCATAAACACCTTTCCCGGAAGCCAGTCTGTGAAACTCTGCTGTATTATACCATCCGGGTGTAGCTGTCCTTCTGCCATTTGCCTGACGTTCAAACATGATTCCAAGAGTATCAGCACCACAGTTTTCCAGTGCACAGATACGGGATGCCAGACCGTATCCTGTAGAACATCCAATAATCAGAGCTTTCTTTGTTCCATTTACAATTCCCTGCTTACAGGCGTAATCTGCCTGATTGCGCACACTCTCTGCACATCCCTGCGGATGTGCGGTTGTACAGATATATTCTCTTACTTTTGGCTCAATGATCATAACTTTTCTCCCTGAATTTATTCCTTTGCCTGATATTTTCTATTAAAGCTGCTTCTGATATACTGCGAATATACGACCCCACCCACTGCTTATTGCTTTTCGCAATTGAAGCAGGGCCTTACTTGATTCGTTTAAATTGTATGTATTGCAAATATTTTGAATCTCAAAATATTATAGCAAAGAAAAAGCAGAACGTAAAGTAAAAATCTCAGATTCTTCCCTATGTTCTACTTTTTTTACATTCTGGCTCTGATTTCATCCATAAACTTTGTGAAATATGCTCCGCCAGAACATTACATTTCTTTTTCTCACTATTTCGCAGTAGTACTTCCAAATCCACCATTGCGGATTTCTGTAGCATCATCATCTACCGTGATTCCGTACTCTACAAAGATTCCCTGCATGAATCCTGTATCTGCCGGGATTGTCAGAGTTTTGTTTTCATTGGAATCATTTGTGATCTTTGAAAAAATGTGGCCTTCGTTATCTGAATAGAAATAATCACTGTCAATGATACCAACTGTGTTGTTAAGCTGAAGACGGTATTTAAATCCCAGTCCGCTTCTCGGATAACATTTCAGCACCCATTCCGGCTGCATTTCCACCCGGATTCCTGTCGGGATCTTTACTGTTTCGCCTGGCTTCAGAGTAAATTCTGCCGGTGCGAAAAAGTCATAGCCGGCACTTCCTGCTGTCGCTCTCTTCGGCAGACGGATAGCCTCGTATACTTTCTCTGCTTCTTCCTGAGACTGTGCGAAGGTATCGATCCAGTCTGCTGTGAAGCGTTCTTTGCTTACTTTATGAAATTTCGCGATTCGTTTCATCTGTTTTCCTCCTGTCTGGTCATGCAAAGCTAACACACCTGCTTTGCAGTACACTCATAGCTGAATATTTGACTGATTCAGTAAAAAAGCAGTTCAGGTACACCTGACGCATACTTGAACTGCCTGTATATTTCTTATTTATGCAATACGACTTTTCCTTCATGAAGAGTTTTGGGAACATCGATCACTCTCTGATTGCTGGAACCTTTCCATTTAAGGGAAAGTTCTTTCTTGTCCACCTCAAATTCACCGTCTACGCAGACATCCAGATAACGCACAATCTCTTCTTTGCAGATCTCCTCCCAGAGGAAACCTGTATAAAGCCAGATTGTTTTACCAGGATATCTCTTTCTGATCTCCTTCGCAAAGGCTGTTACCTCAGTGATATTTGCCGGGTGCAGTGGATCTCCACCTGAAAAGGTAATTCCGCTCACATAATCCTTATCCAGTTCCGCAAAAATCTCCTTGCGTTCTGCCTCACCGAAAGGCAGTCCGCCGTTTGGATCCCAGGTGACAGGATTCTGGCACTCCGGACAGCAGTGATTGCATCCTGCCACCCAGAGCACTACACGAAGTCCGTCGCCATTAAGCATATCGTCCTTGGTAATATTGTGATATCTCATAATTTTTTACGCTTCTTCCGGTACGTCCTTCATGCTGAAGCTGATTCTTCCCATCTTGTCTTTGCCAAGGCAGACAACCTTAACTTTATCACCAAGTGTGAGAACATCCTCAACACGATTGATTCTTTCTTTACAGATCTTGGAAATGTGTACCATTCCCTCTTTACCCGGTGCAAATTCAACGAATGCACCAAACTCTTTGATGCTGACAACTTTACCTGTAAAGATCTGTCCTGCTTCAAAATCAGTTGCAATGATCTTAACCATGTTAGCTGCCTCATCCATGCTCTTCTGATCAACTCCACAGATAGATACCGCACCTTCGTCTGTGATATCGATCTTAACACCTGTACGCTCGATGATCGTATTGATAGTCTTTCCTCTCTGACCTACAACATCACCGATCTTCTGAGGATCGATCTGGATCTGGATGATCTTCGGAGCATATTCTCCTACAGATGTACGGGGAGCTGCGATGCATTTCTCCATAACTTCTGTCAGGATATATTCTCTTGCTTCTTTTGTACGTCTGATCGCTTCTTCCACGATCGGTCTTGTCAGTCCATGGATCTTGATATCCATCTGGATTGCTGTGATACCGTCATGAGTTCCGGCTACCTTGAAGTCCATATCTCCGAAGAAATCTTCAAGTCCCTGGATATCTGTCAGAACGATGTAATCATCATCTGTATCGCCTGTTACCAGACCACAGGAAATACCTGCTACCGGTTTTTTGATCGGTACACCGGCTGCCATCAGAGACATTGTGGATGCACAGATACTTGCCTGAGAAGTAGAACCATTGGATTCAAATGTCTCAGATACAGTACGGATCGCATATGGGAATTCCTCTTCGCTTGGAAGTACAGGAACTAATGCTCTTTCAGCAAGTGCACCATGTCCGATCTCACGACGTCCCGGTCCTCTGGATGGTTTTGTCTCACCTACAGAATAGGACGGGAAATTGTAGTGATGCATATATCTCTTTGAAGTTTCAAATTCGTCAAGTCCGTCAAGCTTCTGTGCTTCTGCAAGAGGAGCCAGAGTTGTGATGGTACAGATCTGTGTCTGTCCACGTGTGAACATAGCAGAACCATGTACTCTCGGGATAATATCTGTCTCTGCTGCCAGAGGACGGATCTGAGTAATGGCACGACCATCCGGACGTTTGTGGTCTTTTAAGATCATCTTGCGGACAGTCTTCTTCTGGTACTGATATACAGCCTCACCCAGAACTGCAAGCCACTCTTCCTTGTCGGCAAAAGCTTCTTTCAGTTTCTCTGTTACCTGACGGATATTTTCTTCTCTTGTCTGTTTATCGTCAGAGAATACGGCAACTTCCATTTCTGCCGGAGGTACGACCTCTTTGATCGCTGCGAAGAGTTCTTCCGGAACTGCACATGATTCGTAGCTGTGTTTCGGTTTTCCGCATTCTTCTACGATCTTATCGATAAATTTAATGATCTCCTGGTTTACTTCATGAGCTTTATAGATAGCTTCGATCATCTTGTCTTCCGGAACTTCTTTTGCGCCGGCTTCGATCATGATTACTTTCTCTCTTGTAGAAGCTACTGTAAGCTGAAGGTCAGATACATCTTTCTGTGCCATGGTAGGGTTGATGATATATTCACCATTGATCAGACCAACCTGTGTGGTAGCACACGGACCATCAAACGGAATATCGGAAATGCAGGTTGCAATAGAGGAACCAAGCATAGCCGGAATCTCCGGATTACACTCAGGATCAACAGACATAACCATGTTTACCAGTGTTACGTCGTTTCTGTAGTCCTTCGGAAACAGAGGACGCATTGGTCTGTCGATCACGCGGGAAGTAAGGATTGCATGCTCGCTTGCTTTTCCCTCTCTCTTGTTAAATCCTCCTGGGATTTTGCCTACTGCATACATTTTCTCTTCATATTCAACGCTTAACGGGAAGAAATCAATTCCTTCTCTTGGCTCTTTGGATGCTGTTGCTGTAGATAAAACTGTAGTATCACCATAGTGCATTAATGCTGCACCGTTTGCCTGTTTTGCAACGCGGTTGATATCTACTGTCAAGGTTCTTCCGGCTAATTCCATGGAATAACTTTTGTACATACGTTCATTCTCCTTTTTTCATAATTCTGTTGTCATTTTCTGTTACCGTTCACTGCATGTCCGGTAACTACTTTATTCTTTTCAAATTTGTCTGTTCCGTCTGCTGACAATCTTGTCCATCAACGTTCAGACTTTTTATGAAATTGTCACATTAAAACAGGAGTCCGAAACAACTGAAAAAACTACTTTTCAGGCAAATATATCTGCCTGTTTTGTTACTTTCATATACAAAATAATCTTTTCAGTAGTCTCGGAAATAACTCCTGTCATGTTTCGCAGCTTCTGAATATGCAGATGCAGTCGAAACAACAAGCCACCGCAATCCTAAAAACACCATATTTTACAGAACTGCCATATACATAAAAAGGGAGGCGGATGGAAATCCGCCCCCTTCCGCATACTAAAAGGCTATTATTTTCTTAAGCCTAATTTTTCAATCAGTGCACGGTATCTTTCGATGTCTGTTTTCTTCAGGTAAGCTAACAGTCCACGTCTCTGACCTACCATTTTCAGAAGACCACGTCTGGAGTGGTGATCTTTATGGTTGCTCTGTAAATGCTCTGTAAGTTCCTGAATTCTTGCTGTAAGAACTGCTACCTGTACTTCCGGTGATCCTGTATCGCCTTCAGTTCTTGCATATTCTTTCATGATCGCTGCTTTCTTTTCTTTTGAAATCATTGTGATTTCCTCCTGTATTCTATAATTATTATTGATTGACCGCCACACATTAAGAGATGGTCGGAGCGTCCGGTCCCTGAACATGGGCTAAATTCACCTTGGTTAGTATAGCACATTGATTCTGGCGTGTAAACCTCTTTTTTACAAAGTTTCAAAATATTCCTGTCCCTTCACAGCATCCCTCTCCAGCTGTGCCTTCAATGCCTCCAGCGAAGAAAACTTCTGTTCAGGTCTGAGGAATTTTTTGAAATCCACCTTGCAGTATTCCCCATACAGATCTTCATTGCAGTCAAACAGATATGTTTCCACACCAATAAACTTCTCGCCGCCAACAGTAGGCTTATGACCTACATTGGTAATTCCCTGATAACTTCTGTCTCTGAAATGGGATACTGTGATATAAACCCCGTTTGGAGGCATCAGTTTCTCTACCGGAGGGATCAGGTTGGTGGTCGGAAGCAGATATTTATGTCCCATTCCACGTCCATGTTCAACGATTCCTTCTACTGAGAAATCTGTTCCCATAAGGAAACGGAATTTTTCCATATTTCCTCTGTTCAGTTCTTCCCTGACAAAGGTACTACTAATCTTACGGCGTCCGTCCATTTCTTTTGGCAGGACTTCCGTATGAAATCCATATTTCTTTCCGAACTCTTTGAGCATGGCAGGAGTTCCTTTCCGCTCATAGCCAAAACGGAAATCCTCTCCAACTGCCACATAGGAAACCTGCAGATCTCCTATCAGTATTTCTTTTATAAAATTCTCTGCTTTCATGTGCCGTATTTTCTCTGTGAGCGGACATTCCAACAGTATATCCACTCCCATTTCTTCCAATATACGACATCTCTCTTCCTTTGTGAGGATTGTTCTTGAGGCAGTTCCAAGCGCAAGTACAACCGCCTGTGCACCTTCCTGTTTCTGCTCAATAATTTTCTCAACCAGTTTCTGATGTCCGCGGTGTATGCCGTCAAACTTCCCAAGTGTTACCGCACTGTGTGAAATTCTGGGAAAATCATTCTCAATCCTTAAATATTCCATCATGTCTCCTAAAACATTTTTACAGGGAAATACCTGTTTCTTTTCTCGTCCCACTGGTAAACTCCGGCAAAACTGCCTTCACTGCTGCACATACGGATCCATCCGTTTTTCTCCTGTGCATCGACCAGTGCCTGTACAAGAGGATTTCCATTAGCCAGAAGTCTGTCCCCTTCTTTTGTACAGCATACCCTTGGATACTCTGCAAGAATCTCCTCAATACCGAGGATTTTACTCTCTATGGTTCCTTCCTGCACTGCCTCTTCTGTCTGCGCCAGGGTAATAGCATCATCCAGTGTAAATCTGCCCACCTTTGTCCGCAAAAGACTTTCCATGGCAGCTCCACAGCCCAGCTTTTCCCCTATATCATGGCACAGAGTACGGATATAGGTTCCCTTGCTGCAGGTCACACGAAAACGCACCAGCGGAAAACTGATATCCAGAATTTCTATCTCATAAAAATGTACAGGTCTTGGTTTACGCTCCACAGTCTTGCCCTCTCTGGCAAGTTCATAGAGTTTCTTTCCATTGACCTTCAGTGCTGAATACATTGGCGGCACCTGCATATAGTCTCCCACAAAAGAACTGACCACTGTGCAAAGCTCTTCTTCTGTAACGGAAAGCTCTGTAGTCTGTGAGAGAACAGTTCCGCTCATATCCTGGGTATCCGTAACAACACCCAGACGCATCACTGCCTCATAGGTTTTCTCTTTATCTGTGATCATATCCACCAGACGGGTTGCTTTTCCCAGAGCCACCGGGAGCACTCCTTCTGCATCCGGATCAAGAGTTCCTGTATGTCCGATTTTCTTCATATGAAGGATTCCCCGAAGCTTTGCCACCACATCATGGGAAGTGAATCCTTTTTCCTTACGGATTACAATTACTCCATCCATCAGACTTCCTGCTCCTGAAACTGTTTGCAGATCTGTTCTGTCACATTGTTGATCACATCATACACAGAACCCTGAAGATCACATCCTGCTGCTCTCATATGACCGCCGCCGCCAAAATATACTGCAATCTTACTTACATCCACATTTCCGTTGGAACGCAGGGAAACTTTGAAAGACTGAGTTTCCACTTCATAGATAAACATGGCAACTTCCACTCCCGCTGTAAGACGAAGCTGACTGACGATACCGTCCAGATCCTTGCCATCCACACCATAGAACTCCATGTCTCTTTTTTTAAGATATCCGATAATACATTTTCCATCCAGAAGCAGGATACTCTCTGCAAGAACACGCCCCATTACCTGATTCTGCACATAAGTTTTCTGATAGAAAGATTCGTCAATGATCTTACTGAAATTGAATCCTGTCTTCATCAGTTCCCCGGCAATACGCATGGTCTCCGGTGAAGTTGAAGAGTACTGAAATACCCCTGTGTCATGAACCATTCCCGTATAGATCGGCACTGCAATGGTACGGACCACTTTCTCAGGATCAAAAAGCCCATAGAGAACTTCACAGGCAGAGCTTACCTCTCCCCTGATATGATTCACCTGTGCAAATCCGGAGTTACTGATATGATGATCAATACATGCTGTTCTTTTTGCAGTGTCAAAGTATGGACCTGCAATGGCAAGTCTGTCTCTTGCACTTACATCACAGGTAACAAAAAGGTCATACTCTTTGTCACCGTCCAGCTCTGTTTTAATCTCATCCATACAGTCAATATGTCCGAAAACAGGTTTGGGATTATCCAGGTACACATCTGCCTGAATTTCCGGATAATAGGTTTTTACATATAAATATAACGCCATACAGGAACCAACGCAGTCACCATCCGGACGGATATGTCCGCCGATTCCCATTGTTTTCACACCTTCCAGTATTTCCGCAATATTTTCCATGTTCTCATCCTCTTTTAATTCTCATCCTGCTCCTCATCCTGTCTGTGGGAGTTGCTGTCTTTCTTGGTAACATCATCAATAAGCTTTGACATATTTACACCATACTCAATAGATTCGTCCAGGATAAAACGGATCTCCGGTGTATTTCTCAGGTTTAAATTACGCGCCAGCTGGCGTCTGATGTAGCCTTCTGCACTGTTCAGACCTTTGATCGTCGCTTCCTTTGCTTCTTTTTCACCCAGCACACTGATATATGCTCTGCAGGTTTTCAGATCAGGAGCCACTTCTACAGCCATGACAGAAGTCATCGGATGAATACGCGGGTCCTTGATCTCGTTGCGGATAATGGTGCTGAGTTCCTTCTGGACTTCCCCATTGATCCGGGTATTCTTAATACTGTTTTTTCTCATTTTAAGTTTTACTCCTATATATCCGGCAATTCTGTCAAATACTGTGAGCAATCCGGATCATCGACTATCCTGATCACATTATTTTCTGAATTACCACAATCAAGTCAAGGTGCGCACCACACTGTACCTGACACTATGAATCGCGCACCCTACCTTTATAAACCATTACTATCTCGGTACTTCTACCATGATATAAGCTTCTACTTTATCTTCCTCTTTCACATCGTTAAATCCGTCAAATACAAGGCCACATTCGTATCCTGCCTTAACTTCCTTAACATCGTCTTTGAATCTCTTCAGGGATGCAAGCTCACCTTCAAATATCTGCTCGCCTTCTCTGGAAATACGAACCTTGCAGTTTCTCTGGAAGATACCATCCAGAATATAGCTTCCTGCAATCGTACCAATACCGGATGCCTTGAACAGCTGACGCACTTCCGCATGACCGATAACTTTCTCCTCAAATATAGGATCAAGCATACCCTTCATGGCAGCTTCTACATCTTCGATTGCCTGATAAATAACTCTATACAGACGAAGATCTACACCTTCCTGCTCAGCAAGCTGTTTTGCAGTTGCATCCGGACGGACATTAAAGCCGATAATGATCGCATTTGATGTAGCCGCAAGACTTACGTCAGACTCATTGATCGCACCAACACCGCCATGGATCACCTTTACAACCACTTCTTCGTTGGAAAGTTTGGTCAGACTCTGTTTTACAGCTTCCACAGATCCCTGTACATCTGCTTTGACAATGAGCGGAAGTTCCTTCAGATCGCTTGCCTGAATCTGATCAAAGAGATTATCCAGAGATAATTTGCCCTTAGTCTCCTCAAGAAGACGGTTCTTGTTCTCAGATACAAATGCACCTGCAAAGTTCTTGGCTTCCTTATCACTGTCAAATGCAAGAAGAATTTCACCTGCATTCGGCACATCACCAAGTCCCAGAATTTCTACAGGAGTAGAAGGACCTGCTTCTTTAATCCTGCGTCCCTTATCATCCATCATGGCACGAACCTTACCATTGCATGCTCCTGCTGCAATAAAGTCTCCCACATGAAGAGTACCTTTCTGGACAAGGATCGTGGCAACCGGACCTTTACCTTTATCAAGCTGAGCCTCGATTACAAGACCTCTTGCGGAACGGTTCGGATTTGCCTTTAATTCACATACCTCGGCTGTAAGAAGGATCATCTCAAGAAGAGTATCGATTCCCTCTCCTGTATGTGCGGATACAGGAACAAAAATCGTACTTCCGCCCCAGTCTTCCGGAATCAGTTCATATTCAGAAAGTTCCTGTTTTACACGCTCAATATTAGCACTTGGCTTATCAATCTTGTTGATTGCAACTATGATCTCAACGCCTGCCGCCTTCGCATGGCTGATAGCCTCTACTGTCTGAGGCATCACACCATCATCAGCTGCTACAACCAGAACTGCGATATCTGTGGAGTTTGCACCACGCATACGCATAGCTGTGAAAGCTTCATGTCCAGGTGTATCCAGGAATGTGATCTTCTGTCCGCCAACCTCTACTACAGAAGCACCGATATGCTGTGTGATACCGCCGGCTTCTCCACGTGTTACATTTGTCTTACGGATTGCATCCAGAAGAGATGTTTTACCATGGTCAACGTGCCCCATAACACAGACTACAGGTGGTCTTGAAACCATATCTTTTTCGTCTTCTTCATCCTCTTTGAGGAGTTCTTCGATAACGTCTACCTTCTCTTCCGGTTCTGCGATGATATCATATTCCAGAGCAATCTCCTGAGCTTTCTCAAAATCGATCTCATGGTTTACGGTAACCATCATACCCTGCATAAAGAGCTTCTTCACAATTACTGACGGCTGCATTTTCATAGCTTCTGCCAGTTCGCGAATCGTCATCTTCTCCGGAAGTGTGATTTCCTTAACCTCAGGTTTCTTCTCTTCCTGTTTTGGCTGCGGAGCCGGTTTCTGCAGAGCTTTCGGGATTCTGGAATTCTTATTGAATCCACCCTGATTTGGTCTGCGTCCGCCACTCTGTGTCTTATCAAAATCTTTTTTCTTGTTTTTGTTCTCTCTGTCTCTTTCTCTCTTGCTGTCTTTGGAAGTCTTTGTCAGTTCCGGTGCAAATGCCATATCGTCATTCTTTCTTGTATTCTGGCGCTGTCCCTGACGTCCCTGACTGCCGCCGAAGCGTCCGTCACGTCCTTCACTTCTGTTTCCGTCCGGACGACCCTGGCCATTGCCCTGCGGTCTTCCTCCCTGACGGTTTCCATCTCCCTGTGGTCTTCCCTGTCCGAAACGTCCTCCCTGACGATTTCCATCGCCCTGGAATCTTCCGCCCGGACGGCCCTGACCATCGCCCTGAGATCTTCCCTGTCCGAAACGTCCTCCCTGGCGGTTATCTCCCTGGGATCTTCCCTCGCCCTGAGTTCTTCCCTGACGGTTTCCTTCGCCCTGGTTTCTTCCCTGGCCAAAACGTCCTCCCTGGCGGTTATCTCCCTGGGATCTTCCTTCACCCTGAGGTCTTCCCTGACGGTTCTGTCCGTCCGGTCTTCTGTTGCCTGTACCTGGGCGGTCATTATTATTTCTTCTTGGTCTGTCACCGTCTGTTCTTGAACTGTCGGAATTTCTTCCTTCTGCATTTCTTGGTGAACCTGTTCTCTCGCCTTCAGCTTTCACAGGTTTCTTTCTTGTTTTTCCTCCGTCACTTGCATTCTGTGCATGAAAAACGCGGATAATATTTTTTTTCTTTTTAGGTGTTTCAGTTTTATCTCCTTCTGATTTTACTGTTACAACCTTTTCTTCTGTCTTGGGAGTCTCCAATTTCGCAATATGCTCCTTTCCCCTGTTATTATTGTCTTTTCTGAATCTATTCTTTACTTCCGAAACCGCAGGCTCATCCACCATACTCATATGGCTTCTCACATCAACGCCTTTTGATTTCAGAAACTCGATCACTTCTCTGTTCTGTCGTCCAAGCTCTCTGGCCAGCTCATGTACTCTTAATTTTGACAATCGCTATACCTCCTTCATGATTGCTTTCGCAAAGTTCTCATCCTGGACAGCCAGACAGGCGCGGTACTCCTTTCCCATTGCTCTGCCTAAGCTCTCTTTATCTGAGAAGAAGAAAATCGGAACTTCATAAAAACTGCACATATTTCTGAATTTCTTCTTTGTATTCTCGGAGGCATCCTCAGCAACGATCACAAGCACTCCTTTTCCGGTCTTTACAGATTTCTCTGTGGAAAATTCTCCGCTTACGGTCTTGCCTGCTTTGGTAGCCAGCCCTATCAGCGACAGTACTCTGTTATTTTTCAATATCTTCCAGCTCCTTCTTAAGTCGTTCGTATACCTCATCCGGAACCGCAGTTTTCAGTGAACGCTCAAGTCCATGATTTTTAATCGCTTTATCCAGACATTCTCTGGAAAGACACAGATATGCGCCTCTGCCGTTTTTCTTACCAGTAGTATCAAGCACGATTTCATCTTCTGTAGTCTTAAGAACTCTGAGCATCTCTTTCTTGCTTTTCATTTCCCTGCAGCCGGTACACTGGCGCATGGGAATCTTATTCTTCGTCTTCATTCTCTCCTGCTTCCTGAGCCTGTGGCTCTTCTTCTACAGGAACTTCCTCTGAAACTTCTTCTGCTTCGGTTTCTTCTGTCAGGGAATCTTCTGCTGAAGTTTCCTCTGCTGATGCCTCAGCTGCATCTTCTGCAGTCTCGTCATCATCATAATCATAGAAATCTCCGGCTTCTTTTGCCTGAGTCTCACTCTTGATGTCAATCTTAAATCCTGTAAGTCTTGCAGCAAGACGTGCATTCTGACCTTCTTTACCGATTGCAAGGGACAGCTGATAATCAGGAACAACTACCAGAGCTGTCTTCTCATCAGGATCTGCCATAACTGCGATAACCTTTGCAGGGCTCAATGCATTCTCGATCAGGATTGCAGGATTCTCATCCCAGTTGATGATATCGATCTTCTCACCGCGAAGTTCCTCAACTACTGCATTGACACGTGCACCGTTCATACCTACGCATGCACCAACTGCATCTACATCCGGATCGTTGCTCCATACAGCGATCTTTGTACGGGAACCGGCCTCACGTGCGATGCTCTTGATCTCAACAGTTCCGTCTTTTACTTCTGCAACTTCTGACTCAAAGAGACGTTTCACAAGTCCCGGATGAGTTCTGGATACCAGAATACGAGGTCCCTTCGGGGTATCCTTGACTTCAAGAATATACACCTTTATTCTCTCTGTCGGCTGGAAGGTTTCCCCTTTCACCTGTTCATTCTCACTTAATACTGCATCTGCCTTACCAAGATTGATGCTTACATTCTTGCCCATCACACGCTGTACAATACCGGTTACTACTTCTTTTTCTTTTCCATAGTATTCATCATACAGCACTTTACGTTCTTCCTCACGGATTTTCTGCAGGATAACGTTCTTTGCATTCTGTGTCGCAATACGTCCGAATTCCTTAGACTGAATCGGAACCTGTATCATGCCTCCGATCTCAGCTCTTGATGTGATCTTCAAAGCATCTGCCAGAGAAATCTCCATTGCAGGATCCTCTACGTATTCTACGATACTTCTGTCTGCATACACTGAAAAATCGCAGGTTTCCGGATTAATAGTTACATGTACATTGTCAGCTTTTCCAAAATGGTTTTTGCAGGCCTGGATCAGAGACTGCTCAATTGCCTCAAGCAAAGTATCTTTGCTGATACTCTTTTCCTTTTCAAGGATATCCAGTGCCTCCTTTAACTCTCTGCTCATTTTTTTCTTATCCTCCCGAATTAACTAAAACTCTATTGCGAGGCGTATCAGGGCTGTGTCTTTCTTATCAAAAACACGCTCGGTTCCATCCTCATCGATTGTCACACTGTTACTATCATATGCGGTCAAAATCCCGCAGAACTCTTTTTGCTTCTCGATTGGCCGATAGGTACGGATTTCCACCAGTTTTCCCATGTTTCTCTCAAAGTCTTTGTCTTTCTTCAGCGGTCTGTCCAGTCCCGGTGAACTGATCTCCATGATATAACTGTCTTCAATAAAATCATTCTCATCCAGTTTGTCACTGAATGCTCTGCTGACTGTCTCGCAGTCATTTACTGTAATTCCGCCTGGTTTGTCAATGTATCCTCTCAGATACCAGTTTCCTGCTTCCTTTACATATTCTACATCAACCAGTTCAAAGCCGTTAAGTTCTACGATCGGTGCCAGAAGTTCCTCTGCGCGCTTTTCATACTCTTCCCGTCTGCTCATTTTCCCACCTGCCTTTCCATGCAACAAATAAGAGTGGGCTCACGCCCACTCCTTTGTCAACAAGTTCTAATTTAGATGTATTGTAACACCAATTTCCGGCAATTGCAAGGCTTTTCCTGCAAAAACCTTGATTTTAGCGGATTTGTTGGTTTTATATACGTGGTTTTATTCCTTTACTGTCCCGTTTGGACAATTTTATCCTGTTGAGAACATAGGGTTTATCATGGTAAGTAATGGTATATTCCTGGCGGCTTTCCAGAAGATATGCATGATCCAGCTTATCTCCTTCTGCCAGTTTCATTCCACGTACCCCGATAGATGTTTTCTTCATAGCAGAAATATCCTGTTTCTGAAATCTTAAGAAATATCCGCCTTCACTCTGGAATACCACCTGTTCCATTTCATCCGCAGAACCCACAAAGATCAGAGAATCCTCTTCAGCAAGTTTCGTAGACACGATCGTTCTCTTCGCCACATCAAACTCTGCACCACTCACCAGCTTGCACATGGATGCAGCAGTGACAAACAGAAGTGTATTTTCTTTTACAGATGCCAGTGGTGCTACATAGAGCATACGTTCCTGTGCACTGTCATAATTGCTCAGATTATCTGCCGGTGTCCCCTTATCCCTGAAACGAACCAGCGGAATATCTGCCACCTTGATACTGTGCATCTTTCCATTATCTGTAAAGATACATATCTTATCTGTATTCATACAGTTAAACACATATTTGTTCTCTGCATTGGCAGCTTCTTTATTTCTCTCATATGCAGACTTATCAATGGTCCGCATATATCCGAAACGGTCCATGAGGAAGGTGACTTCCATCTCCTCCATCTTCTTTTCTTCATAGACAACTTCTTCTGCATTCTCGATCACTGTGCGGCGTTTCGTACCGTATTCTTTCTTGATCTGATCCAGTTCTTTCATGATCACTTCTGCCATGGAATCATAATTATTCAGGATATCTTCATAAATGGCAATGTTCTTCATTGTTTCTGCATAATCTGCCTGAAGTGCCTCGATTTCCAGACCGATCAGTTTGTACAGACGCATATCCAGGATCGCAGCTGCCTGTTTCTCTGAGAAGTGCAGCTTCTGTGCAGCTTTCTCGCTTGATTTACCCTTGAACCTGATTCCTTCTGTCACACCGTCAACCAGGCATTTCTTTACCTGTTCTCTGTTCTTGCTTCCTCGCAGGATCTCGATGATCAGGTCAATCACATCACATGCCTTGATCAGACCTTCCTGGATTTCTTTCTTCTCCTGCTCCTTATTCAGAAGTGTGGTGTACTTTCTGGTCGTGACATCGAACACGAAATCTACGTGATGCTCGATCACCTGCTTCAGACTCAGGGTTTCCGGTCTGCCATCCGCAACTGCCAGCATATTCACGCCAAAAGTATCTTCCAGCTTTGTCTTCTTGTAGAGCATATTGGTAAGATTCTCTACATCCGCGTCACGCTTCAGGTCAAGAACAATACGGATTCCCTCTTTGGAAGACTGGTTGGAGATATCCACGATATCTGTTGTCTTCTTGTTTTCCACAAGAGACGCAATATCATTCAGGAATTTTCCGATATTTGCACCGATCATTGTATAAGGAATCTCTGTGATCACAAGCTGCTGTCTGCCACCTTTGAGCTTCACTGTCTCCACTTTGCCTCTGACACGAAGCTTCCCTGTTCCTGTCTCATAAATCCTGAGCAGATCATCTTTATTTACTATCAGACCACCTGTCGGGAAATCCGGTCCCTTGAGATAGCGCATCAGCCCTTTGACACTGATGTCGTTATTCTTCATATATGCCTTCACCGCATCTACCACTTCACCCAGATTGTGAGGCGGAATACTGGTTGCCATACCGACCGCAATACCGTCTGCTCCGTTTACCAGCAGATTCGGGATTCTGACAGGAAGTACCACCGGTTCCTTCTCTGTCTCATCAAAGTTCGGCATAAAATCTACCACATTCTTATCCAGATCTTCGAGGAAGACATCCTGTGTCAGTTTCTCCAGCCTGGCTTCTGTATATCGCATGGCAGCTGCACCGTCACCCTCGATGGAACCGAAGTTTCCATGTCCGTCAACCAGTGTTTTGCCTTTCTTAAAATCCTGAGCCATTACCACAAGTGCTTCGTAGATCGAGCTGTCACCATGGGGGTGATATTTACCCATGGTATCACCTACGATACGGGCACATTTTCTGTATGGTCTGTCATAACGGATACCCAGTTCATACATATCATACAGAGTTCTTCTCTGTACAGGCTTCAATCCGTCACGCACATCCGGCAGGGCTCTGGAGATAATAACACTCATGGCATAATCTATATAGGATTTCTGCATGACCTCCGCATAGTCGGTGGGAATCACATTCTCCTGTTTTGTTTCCATTTAATTTCTTTCCTCCATCTCAGACACATATCCATGTATCTGTCTTAATTTCCACATAACACTCCGGCAAAATCAGATGTCCAGCTCTGCATCCTGTGCATGCTCATAGATAAATTTCTTTCTCGGCGGGACATCGCTTCCCATCAGGATCTCTGTCACGCTTGATGCAAGTCTCGCATCCTCAATCTCCACCCGCTTCATCATTCTTGTCTCCGGATTCAGAGTAGTCTCCCAGAGCTGCTCCGCATCCATCTCGCCCAGACCTTTATATCTCTGAAGAGTAAAGCTTCCCGGCTTATGGGCACGTCTGTATCTCTCCAGTGCCTTATCATCATACAGGTATTCCTCCTGCCCCTTCTTAGGCATGACTTTATATAATGGCGGCATGGCAATATACACATGTCCCTCAGTGATCAGATCCGGCATAAAACGATAGAATAAAGTAAGGAGCAGTGTGGAAATATGCGCCCCATCCACATCGGCATCAGCCATGATCACAATCTTGTCGTAACGAAGCTT
>ERZ1673740.966-NODE-966-length-26186-cov-28.905476_pt1 | contig 26186 bp, 17 predicted proteins | sample MGYA00580221_ERZ1673740 | MGnify/ENA primary metagenome ERZ1673740 (study PRJEB41218, sample SAMN15661786) | gut metagenome | host: Homo sapiens | place: Canada: London | collected 2015-08-20/2019-03-30 | study: EMG produced TPA metagenomics assembly of...
TGTTTGACAAAAAAATTGCAGTCAATCAGAAGATAAACGATAATTTAGCGGCTTAGAGCTGGATGTCAGAGACATCAATTTCGCCCGACATCAACTTTGGAAGGAGTGCATCTCGAATGGATGCAAGCTTGGTGTTTTCTTCCTGATTCGAGACAATGGCTGTTGTCATCGGCGCAATAAGAGTATTAAATCGATCCAAAGTCTTCTTATCAGGCAAAAGAATTTCGATAGCCTTTACGCGATCTCTGGGTAACTCTGTCTGACCAGTGCTTCCCGTATGAAGTGACTCGATTTCTTTTTCATGCTGGGTTCCCCACAACCCAATATAGAAGATCATATTTTCTGTTGCTGGCCGGACAATCGTAACATGAGAATCAACAGTAAGATTATGCGGTTGAAACCAGACCTGTGCTGCTCTCCCTAAAGTGCCATCGCCGGTTGAATTGATCAGCAAGTCCCCAAATCGAAGCCACTTATTATTGATAACTTTCGGCCTATGGCTTCGCGCAAAAGAAAGATCAATCATGTGATTGCGAATGCACTTCTGATTGATTACAATTTGGTCGGTATCATCAGCGTATTTTGGAGTAATGCCGCGACTCACCAGTGTTGTAATGTCTTCTAAAGTGACATTCTTCCATTCGTCCGGTACAGTGCCCCCGAATGGAATGCAATCGACAAACCATGATCTAAAAATCGCAGCGGCTTGCTGCTGTAAATTATCGTTTATCGCCCTTGTCGCACACTGAGCGACCCCTTACCGTCAGGAATGCGGTATGATTAAATTAGAAAACGGGAGGTATGTGCAATGGATATACAAGAAACAATCAGCCGTGCCAGAAGAGACTATAAGGACTATCTGCGCGAGAGGCATCCCGATTGGGCGGAAAGCACCCTCAGCACCCATGTTTCGGATGCTTTCTACCTGTATCAGAATACCATTGCCCTCTCCTTCTGGAAGTGCTTTGAGAACGACGAGTCAATGGCTGCGGCCAAGCAGGATATTCTCGAATATCTGACGCATGATGTTATGTCTGAGCGAGCCGAAGAGCGTACAGCCGGATATTTCAATGACCTCAAGATGCTCAAGGAGTTCTTAGACGCAAAGGGCGGCGTGAGAAAGTATGTGGGGCCGGAGTACGATTGTGAAGTGACCGTCTACAAATATGCAAAGATGGCCTATGATGGAAAGATGACTTCTGATGACGCTGTTGCAGCTATGTGTAAGGAAGTCCCGTTCTTCGGGGAAACTTCCCATAAGCTCATGGTCATGCTGTTCGCCTCCATGATGGAAGGTACAAGGTACACCCGCCGGGGCAATACAGAAACAACGGTTTACTTCATTGTCCATATCGGGCAGGACTATGGCAAAGAGCACATGATCAATGCCTTAAAAGCCACCTACGAAAATATCAAATATTACTATGAGCAGACCGGAAATAAGTCAAACAGCATCCGCCGGGGCTGCACGAAAGTAGCCAAGGACAACAACATTGATATGGACTTCGGAGAGAAAATGTTTGAAGGCATCATTCCAAAGGAGTCCTCAGATACTGCCCTCACGGTCGATGACACTGCCGTCCGGTACTGGTTGTATGCTGCTGGCGACGGCTCTGTCAACTGGGAAAGCGATTATGCCGAGGGCATTATGGCTATTGGCTGGGATGATTTGGGCGATCTCATGCAGTATAGCTCCAAAGAAGAAATGCGAGCCAAAATGCGGGAAGTTTACGGTGGGACTGGCTCGTTTAAGAATCAAGTTCACGCCACATGGCAGTTTGTAAACGACATCAAACCCGGCGACATTATCTTCGTCAAGAAAGGCCGAAAAGAAATCATAGGCAGAGGCGTTGTTGAAGGCGAGTATGTATATGATCCTGCACGCGAGCACTATCGCAATACACGCACCGTCCGATGGACGGACAAAGGGTTGTGGGAGCATCCAGAGCAGTTGGCGATGAAAACCCTGACCGATGTCACACCCTATACTGATTTTGTGAAAAAGACGCAGAGCCTTTTTGATTGCGAAAATACCGATGTAGCGAGCCTTGATGAGGACGAAGAAGAACGGACATACGATCCATATACCGCCGATGACTTTCTACATGATGTCTTTATGGATGAAGATCGCTATAACATTCTCAAGGCTCTCCTGCTGACGAAAAAGAATGTAATCCTTCAAGGCGCACCGGGTGTCGGAAAAACCTTTGCAGCAAAAAGGCTGGCCTATTCCATCATGGGCGAGAAAGACACCAACCGTGTCAAGATGGTGCAATTCCATCAGAGTTACAGCTACGAAGATTTCATTATGGGCTTCCGGCCAACAGAAACGGGCTTCGAGTTGAAGAAAGGCGTGTTTTACGAGTTCTGCCGGAAGGCCGCAGAGGATGACCGCCCCTACTTCTTCATCATTGACGAGATCAACCGGGGGAATCTAAGCAAGATTTTTGGCGAGCTGTTCATGCTCATTGAAAGTGATAAACGCGGAGTCGAATTGCAGCTTCTCTATGCGGATGAGCAATTCTCAATACCGAGCAATGTCTACATTATTGGCATGATGAACACCGCAGACCGAAGCCTTGCTATGCTGGACTATGCACTGCGTCGCCGTTTTGCCTTCTTTGAAATGACACCTGCATTTAACTCTTCCGGTTTCAGAGCATATAGAGCGAAGATCAACAACCCGAAGTTTGACCGGCTCATTGCCACGGTAGAGCAGCTTAATGATGTAATAGCAAATGATGATTCTCTGGGCGAGGGATTCTGTATCGGGCATAGTTATTTTTGTACAAACGCTACGGTTACTGATGAGTGGATGCGATCTGTTGTAGAGTTCGAGCTGATCCCACTGCTCAAGGAATACTGGTTTGATGAAGCCGCAAAAGTCAAAGATTGGAGCCGTACTCTTCGAGAGGTGGTCAAATGATTCCTGTCCGCAACATCTACTATATGCTGGCCTATGCGTTCCAAGTGCTGCATGAGCAAGGCTACAAGGATGTTGCCGCTGAGGACTTCCGAAATACCGCAGAGCTGCTTGCCGCTATCCTATGCAAGGGCGTGTCAGTCCAGATTAAGCGGGGCTTATGCAGACAGTACATAACAAAAGAAGAACCGCTGGCTTCTCCAAGAGGAAAGCTTGAAATTGGAGAATCCATCAAAACGCAAGTCCTCCGTAAAAAGCAGCTCGTCTGCGCCTACGATGACTTTTCGGTTAATGCTTACTCAAACCGCATTATCAAAACGACAATGGCCGTCCTGCTCCGTGCTGATATTTCAAAGACGAGGAAGAAAGAAATCCGCAAGCTGCTGGTCTTCTTTGAAGGCGTAAATACCTTGGATGCTCATAACATCAACTGGAACATCCAATATGACCGCAATAACCAGACCTACCGGATGATCATTGAGGTTTGTCGTTTCGTGCTGAAAGGGCTGCTGCAAACTACCGCCGATGGATCAACCCGGATTATGGATTATGCGGATGACATGACAATGGCGAAGCTCTATGAGAAATTCATACTGGGCTACTACCAAAGGGAGCACTCTGACATCCGGGCATATTCCCCGCAGATTGCTTGGCAAGTGACCGATGGGTATAGGACGCTCCTACCAACCATGCAATCTGATATAGTGCTCTCAAACAAGAAAAGCGGCAAGACGCTGATTATTGACGCAAAGTTCTACACGCATAATATGCAGATGAAAGTCCCATACATGACGCAGACGCTTCATTCCGGGAATCTGTACCAGATTTTCACTTATGTGAAGAACTGGGAAGCAGCGCCCGGAGAAACAGTGGCGGGGATGCTTCTGTATGCCAGGACAGATGATGCCATTCAACCGGATGGCGATTACCAGATGAGCGGTAATCAAATCAGCGTAAAGACGCTGGATCTGAACTGCGATTTCGCTGTGATCGCAGAACAGCTCGACATGATTGCAGAAAGGGTTAGAGGATAACACAGCAGATCAAACGAAGGAGCAACGGAAATGGCAGGATATTACACAGAATCAAATTATGAGAACGCAGTTCTCCAACTACTTAACGAGGGGCTGGGCTATACCTATGTCTACGGACCCGATGTAGAGCGTGATTATCATTCCCCGCTCTACGAGGATGTTTTGCTGCCCGCCTTACAGCGCATCAATAAGGACTTGCCTCTGGATGCTATCAACGAGGCCATCTACAAGCTCAAAAACTTTGAGACGGGTTCACTTCTTCAAAAGAATATGACCTTTACCGATTACCTGCAAAACGGTATCTCGGTCAAATATTTTGTCAACGGCGAGGAACGCTCCACCCTCGTTTACCTTGTAGACTTCAAAAATCCTGCCAATAACGATTTTACTGTTGCCAACCAGTGGACTTTCATTGAAAATTCCGAAAAGCGCCCTGATGTGATACTCTTTGTCAATGGTCTGCCCCTTGTGGTAGTGGAACTGAAATCGCCCTCTCGTGAAGAGACAGACGCTTCCGACGCATACCGTCAGCTCCGCAACTATATGTACGAGATTCCCTCCATGTTCATTTACAATGAGGTCTGCGTCATGAGCGATATGACCACCTCGAAGGCCGGAACCATCACCTCCGGTGAAGACCGCTTCATGGAGTGGAAAACAACGGACGGCAGCTATGAAAACACGCAGTATGCCGCATTCGATACCTTCTTTGAAGGGCTGTTTGAAAAGGACCGTTTCCTCGACATCCTGAAAAATTTCATCTGCTTCAATGTAGACGGCGAAAAAACATTCAAGGTGTTGGCCGCTTACCATCAGTATTTTGCCGTTAAGAAAGCGATTGCTTCTACAAAAAAAGCAACCGTCACAGACGGTAAAGGCGGCGTGTTCTGGCACACTCAAGGCAGTGGGAAATCGCTGTCTATGGTGTTCTATGCCCATTATCTGCAAGAAGCCCTGGAAAGCCCAACAATCGTTGTAATTACAGACCGCAATGACTTGGATGACCAGCTCTACGGCCAGTTTGCCCGTTGCAAGGACTTCCTTCGCCAAACGCCGCAGCACGCTCAGAGTCGAGCACATTTGAAAGAGCTACTTGCGAACCGACAGGCTAACGGCATCATCTTCACAACCATGCAGAAGTTTGAGGAAAGCGATGAGCCTTTGTCTGAGCGCCGAAATATCATTGTCATGGCAGACGAAGCGCACCGCAGCCAATACGGATTAACGGAGAAGGTTGTTGTTCGTCAAAGGGAGGACGGTGAGGTCGAGGCCAAGACCATCATCGGCACTGCCCGCATCATTCGTGATGCCCTTCCGAACGCTACATACATTGGCTTCACCGGCACCCCCATCTCTTCTAAAGATCGCAGCACCCGTGAAGTCTTCGGCGATTATATCGACATCTATGATATGACGCAAGCCGTTGAGGACGGGGCTACAAGGCCGGTTTATTATGAGAGCCGTGTAATTCATCTGAAACTGGATGAGAACACTTTGCATCTCATAGATGATGAATATGACCTGATGGCACAGAATACCGACCCCTATGTCATCGAAAAGAGCAAAAAAGAACTGGGTAAGATGGAAGCTATTTTGGGCGCTGATCAGACTATTCATTCACTTGTCGATGATATTCTGGATCACTACGAGAACTACCGTGCCAACATCCTGACCGGCAAGGCAATGATTGTCGCTTACTCTCGCCCGATTGCCATGAAGATTTACAAGCGTATCTTGGAACTGCGTCCCGCTTGGACGGACAAAGTTGCAGTTGTAATGACGCAGGGCAACAACGACCCCGAAGAGTGGCGGGAAGTTATCGGTAATAAGGCGTACAAAGAAGAGCTTGCACGAAAATTCAAGGATAATTCTTCCCCCCTCAAAATCGCAATCGTTGTAGATATGTGGCTGACTGGCTTTGATGTGCCGTCTCTTGCCACCATGTATATCTATAAGCCAATGGCCGGACACAACCTCATGCAGGCTATTGCCCGTGTAAATCGCGTCTTCAAGGATAAAGAGGGCGGATTGGTTGTTGACTATGTGGGCATCGCTTCTGCATTGAAACAGGCCATGAACGACTATACTGCGCGCGACAAGAAGAACTACGGCGACACAGATGTCAGCAAGGCAGCTTATCCGAAGTTCCTCGAAAAACTTTCCGTTTGTCGTGATTTGTTCTATGGATATAACTATGAAAAGTTCATGACCGGCACCGACCTTGAAAAGGCCAAGGCAATAACGGGCGGTGTGAACTTCATTCTCGGAAAGAGCGTTGCGGAACATGACCTCCCCGATAAAGAGAAAACACAGAGTATCTATATTAAAGAGGCCCTGCTGCTAAAGCAAGCACTATCTCTGTGCGGAAGCTTAGTGGATGAGCATACCCGATATGAAGCCGCATTCTTTGAATCCGTCAGAACAATGATTGTTCGGCTTCTGTCCGGGGGCACAGGCAAGAAATTTACACTCCCGGAAGTGAATGAGCGGATCAATGAGTTGCTGAAACACAGCATCAAAAGCGAAGGCGTAATCAACCTCTTTTCAGATGTGAAGGCGGAGTTTTCTCTGTTTGATCCGAAGTTCCTTGATGAGATTGCCAACATGAAGGAGAAAAACCTTGCTGTTGAACTCTTGAAAAAGTTGATTGCCGAACAGGTGTCGGTTTACCGGCGAACCAATATCGTCAAATCCGAAAAGTTTTCTGAGCTTATTCAGGGTGCAATGAACCGTTACCTAAATGGAATGCTGACGAACGAAGAAGTCATTCAGGAACTTTTGAAACTGGCAAAAGAGATCGCCGATGCAAATGCTGAGGGCGAAAAATTGGGATTGACTTCCGACGAGCTTGCATTTTACGATGCCTTGACTAAGCCTCAAGCCATCAAAGACTTCTACGAACACGATGAACTGATCGCTATTACAAAAGAGCTGACAGATCTTCTTCGTAAGAACCGGACGATTGACTGGCAGAAAAAAGAAAGCGCCAGAGCCGGTATGCGCCGATTGGTCAAGCGCCTTCTTAAAAAACACAAATACCCGCCGGAAGGCATGGAGGATGCAGTGCAGACCGTAATGAGCCAATGCGAAATGTGGACAGATAATGTAATGGTTGTGTGACCGTCTTTTGTCTTCTGTTCGCTATCAACCCAAAGCCTTGAAAGGAACATTTTATGGATGTACGCGCAACAAAAGAACTGGATGAAGACGAGCGCATCATCACGATAGCAGATGATAACAACACGGAAATCAGCAATATCGAAGTCCCCGAAGCTGATATAATCAGGTATAAAGATAGCACCTATGAGACAGTCTCTAAGGTTGCCTATTTAATCGGTGTGCCAAGGAGAATATTTGAAAATGAGCATGAGCCTCCCAAAATAGAAGTCTTCGAGCGGCTTGAGCAGGACAAGGCGGCTCGGATCATACGGCACCTCTGCATCATCCGAACAGCGATAGAGCGGAATTTCAAGCACATCAACGAAAAGATGCGTTTTGACTACACTTCGATTTATAACCTGCCTGAATATATTCCGCAAGATAGCATGACTCAGCTCAGTGCTGATGGGATCAATTTCGTCCGAAGGAGCAGCAAGAAGCTTTGTCATCATGTTATAGAAATCAATAAGTTGATAGCGGACAGGATTAACAACTGCAAAAAGCTCTTTCCTCTATGGCTGAACTGGCAATATATTAAAAATCTTCTTGTGATGCCCAATGGCCTCACTGAGGATGGAACAAAAGCAGCAGCGGATATTTACTACGCGCACTTGCTTTATTATCCGTATCAGATGTATATAAATTGGACTCCCAAAGAAGAAGGAAATATTCTCTACAACGACAAGAAGTTTGTAACTTTGCTCTATCAATGGAATAACGACTATTTTACAGAGTACAGCAAGGTATCAGACGCGGGGAGCTATATTAAAGGAAGTATCTATGAGTTTATAGAGAGCAGCGAAAAGGTTGTCATAGTAGTAGACTGTGAAAATTCAGATCCATACAAGCTTTGCGCTACACTAAGGAACCTTGACGGTCAATACACAAAGAAGATTTCTTCAATAATCCTATTTGACGATGTTCACGCTGCATCTGCATGGCGCATATTGGAGAGCTTTACAGCAATCCCGGTCGAACACATGATGATTGAACGGGTGAAGCAGAATAAGTCCCTTGTTGATGTAATGCTCATTTCAAGAACTTGTCAGGAGCACTATAAAAACAATGTAGATTCCTTCATTCTTGTGTCCAGCGACTCTGACTACTGGGGACTGATTTCTTCTCTACAAGATGCCCGTTTTCTCGTCATGATCGAGCGGGAAAGCTGCGGAGCGGATTTGAAAAACGCACTTACGGATGCAGGGATTTTCTATTGCTACATAGATGACTTTTACTCAGGAAATACCGAAGATATTAAACAGGGAGCACTCTTCAAGGAAATGTACAGATACATCGACAATGCTGTCCGGCTTAATGTATTTGAAATGTTTGATGAGGCAATACACACTACTCGGATCGAAATGAGTTCAGCAGAAAAGCAACAATTCATTGCTCAGTATGTGAAAACAATGCAAATGAGGATCAATGACAATGGCGATGTAATATTCGAGTTCAAACGAAAATAAACGGAGGTGTATAGCTATGACAGACGAAGTGTGGCGTGAAGAAGAAAGGGAAACCTTGAAAAGAATTGCTGACCTGACGGAACAAGGAAAAATTAAATGGGAGTGCGTAGAGTACAATCCCCTCTGCTTTATGAACGAAGATAAAGTAGAAAAAACCTCTGCGTACCTGAGCCAAATGTTCACATTGGCGGCTCATTTCAACGGAATGCCATACGAACTTGAGATAGCCGAATACATTACCATACCAGACGCGAAGGGCGACCTAACATTGACCTTGACGCGAGATGATGCAGATGACTTTATGAAAATTGATTCCATGCTCTCCTGCGATATTGACGGCTACGAGAATTGTTCTCCTAATGAGATAGGTGCAAAGTACAAAGACGACCCCGTGATGCGTATAGCCGAAGTTCTTGTTCCATCAGTAATTGATACAGATGTTGTCCATGACACTTTTGAGTGGGCGCGATTCATCAACGAAAATGGCATCTCAGATAAGCTCCTTAATCATCCTGTTGTCAGGCTTACTGAAAAGCTGTTTAATGAACATCGCGTTCTTGACTATCATCGGATTCTTTTCGATATTCCTTACAGGGATAAGCTTATGACAGAATAAAAAAAGAGCCTCAGCCGACACCCGAATGGGCATCGACTGAGGCTCATGACTTTTGGTGAAAAAACGACCTTTATCCTTACATTTCAGGATTTAAGGGCACCGACAGGAAAACATACAAGGCACCTTGCCAACGCCCTTTACAGGGTAGAAAAAGCGCGATTTTCAACACTTATCATGACAGATTTTCCGCCTTGCCTGTTCGCTTGGATTTGTAGAACGGACACACGATAATTTTCGCCCGAAAACTCTGCTTGCAGGGATGGAGGCATCGGCGGCACAGGTCATTGTATTTTCGCCGCCCGTCACTGTCAAGAAAGAAACTCCATTCGAGCTTCCACTTCTTACTTCGGCTCATAAATCACGCTCACTCTTTTTCTCTTTCTGGGGCGCTGGCCTGTCCTGCGGCTTGCTGGACTTGGCTGCTTTCAGCCGATCCATGATGGAAGACTTCCCGCGCTTTTCGCTTTGGTCTTTCTCTTTGGGGCCGTTGTTGATGATGCCGTCGATCATGCCGTAGTCATCCTCAAGAGACATTTCAGCGGCCTTGAGGGGATTCTGCCGTTCCAGCATCGCTTTCCACTCGGCCTTTTCAACGCCAAAAATGCCGCCTTTCGCAGCATGATCTTTGATTTCTTTAGCGTCCAGAACCAGCCCCTCGGTATCGTCGCCATACAGCCGGTAAATCTGACACGACTTCATGACCTCAGCCGCAGCTTCTTCCCGCATGGGCAGCATTCCGCCCCATTTGTAGCCATACTGCTTCATTTCTTCAACGCTGATACTGTCATCCGGCATCTTTTCAACCGGCATGACCTCCTGACGGAGCAGATCAACCGTGTTCTCATCGAATCCATCGTAGATGTGGGACAGCACCAGCTCGCCGCGCTCATCCACAATGATGCAGGAGGCATCGTCCCCGAAAGTATCATGCTCCATCAGCCAGAAGGTGTGGCCGTCGATTTCCTTGTGGTCAATCGTGTGCCATGTGCCGATATGGCCGTCCACCGCCATGCCGGAGGTATTCTCATTGACAATAGAGCTTTTCTCTTCGAGAACCGTCTGCTTCTGCTGCTCTTCGGAGATCATCGGGATGGCAACGATCCGGTCTCCGATTTTGGCAAACTGCTCCGGCATTTTGAACTCCGTCATGAACTGACGCAGCAAATCCGGCGAGAGAGAGCCGAAGCTGTCATCGGTCAAGCCCGTGACAAGGAATGTTCCGGCAACAATATCATAGATTTCTCCGCTGTCATCCCGCAGGGCGCGGTTGAGGGGCAGACCTTCCAGCTTACCCTCTTCATTGCAGATAACGGCGACCGGCTCTTCAAATGGATAGACCGCCTGAATGCTCCCTCCGACCTCATGCTGTAAAGATTCAAGGCCGGAAGGGATTTCTTTCACATAGGGCTTCTTGTCCGGCTCAACTACCAGCACAGTGATTGTGCTTGGTTGCTCCAAATCCTCACCGCCCCCAGTGACACGGTATTCATCGGGAATGTCCTCAAGCGTCCCGTCAAAGTAACGGTTCCAGCTATCGCCGGTAGGCCGGATATACCCGGCGTCGGTCAGAGTACCACCTTCATTGATCGCGCAGTCTTCACCGTACCGCTCAAAGTCGATGTAATCCACAAAGCTTCCGAACTTGTTGTCGATGTTGTAGCCGCCCTCGAAGAAATAGTAGCGCCCGAGATCGTCATAGTCCTTGATACCGGGGATAAAGTCATAGTTATCAAGGTTGTAGGTCAGGTTAATCAGATCGTCAAGATCGCTTACCTCATCACACCCACTGTCCATGATTGCCACAAAATGCTCAAGCTCAGAAGTGGACAACTCTTCGAGCCGTGAAGCGAGGTAGTTGAGCTTGTCGAGGTTTTCGTATTCACCAAGGAGCTTGCTGACCCCATGAATGGAGCAGTCGTAGTCGGTGATGAACCATTCCTCATAGACCTGACCGAACTCGTCCTTCGAGCCGATGCCGATCCGCTCGAATACTTCCTTCATTTTCTCTTCGGTAGTCGGGAAATGCACCCACTCGCCAACAAGCTCTCCCTCGTTGTACTTGCCGAGGTTAGTCACAAAAGCTTCAAAGCTGCCATCCAAAACAGGCATAGGCATCCTCCTTTCAATCGTCCATCATGCTGTCCGGCGCAATGTAGAGTTCCAAAAACTCTTCGTCGCTGATGCTCTCAAGCTTGCGAACCGTATGGAACAGCAGTTCCGCCATCTCATCATCCAGCTCACCGATGGGCAGCTCCTTCATCTCTGCAATCAGTCTCTTGCGGCTGGAAGTATCGAAGCAGCACATCAGATTGATCTCTTCCACAGTAAACATCATAATCATCTCTCCATTTCTTTCGGTTTCTTTGTGTGTTCATGTTGTTTCGCTGCCTTATCCGGCGCGGCTTTGGCGTGTTCCTTGAGTTTTGCAAGGACAGAGGTCTTTTTCTGAGAGCCGTGTTCCCGGCGGTCAATCGCTTTCCATAGATTTTCCGCCGGGGCATTCTCCACATATTCACGCACGATGGACGGCTTTTCCCAAAACTGAGTGGGATGCTGCTTATCCGTGATGTCGGTCAGCCTGACCTCTTCATTCGGGAAATCCACACTGTCCACACGGACGGTTTTACCGTCCATATCCATCACCATGCCGACAGGGATGTAGTCCTCGGCCGTGAGGTGCTTGACCGTCTCCTGTCTGCCGTCTTCACCGGGCTGCGTGACAAAGACATCATTGCCATGCCCCCACAGAGCCTTTGCTTTTGCCGCCCACTGGTCTTCCCGGAATCCTGTCACGGGGACCTGCCCGCTGCCTTCCAGTTCCTTCATCAGGAGCTTTGATCCGAGCACAGGCGCTGCCTTCTTAGCGTCCTCACCGTAAATCTCGAAGTAGCCGTTTTGTGCAAAGCAGACGATCGCTTCGGGATGGGCTTCTTTGACAGCGTTGTAGGCAGTCTGCGCCTCAAGTGGCAAAACACCCAGCTTTTCGGTCACGCCATGCTGCGCGGCAAGCTTGTGAATGTGATCCTCAATATTGCCGGTTTTCGCATGGAAGCCCAGCTTAAATCGCTCGCGGCGGAGGATCATTTCCAGCTCTTTCGCATTTTCCGGCAAGTAGTTGACGGAGACAATCTCGCCGTGCTGTTCTTCCAGCGGGAGCGCTTCACGCCGGTAGCTGCGGAAAGGCAGATAGAAAGTAGCATCGTCCTCAAAGGTGACTGCTACCTTCTCGACCGGAACAGTGAGCTTCTGCATCCGGTCCACATGAGCGTCATAATCCAGCTCGATGAGATTTCCCTTTACCTTGCCGTTTTCCTTTCCGGTGATTTCGACCTCGTAAGCAAGGATCGGATCGCCGGTCTGCTCATGGTAATACTCCCACACCTTATTTTCAAAGGAGTCTTCCACATAAACTTCGCGTTCTGGGAGAAGGTAAGTGCCGCTCGTGCGGGACATCCAGAGAAGATGCTTGTCTTCGGGTGATTGGGAACCGGCAAGACTATGAAGCAGCCCTGCATCCAGTTCAAAGTCCTCTTTGTAGTTTTGGGTGTGGATGTCCATAATCCGGCGAAGGGCATCCACAAGATCGATGTTTTCAAATTTCATAGGCATCACTCCAATCCGACATCGCGGGACTTCTGATTGACCGGCGCTTTCCGTTCCGGCTGTTTCTTAGCCGCAGCCCGAAGCTGTTCCCGGATAGAAGGCTTTTCCCGTACTGCCTCCTGAGACTTCTCCTTGCCGATATATTCGAGTGTCGGTGTCAGCTCGCGGTAGCAGCCCTGTACCTTCTTAGCCGAATGGCGGCGATGGATCGCAAACATCGGCTCTCCATTCCGGGTGACGGTGTTGCCCTCAATCCTGACCTTGTACTCCATCATCACCTTGAAAGACTGGTTGGACGAACGGTAGGTAGCCAGCATCCCGTCGTTGCGACCGGCGATCTGCGCTTTGAGCGTGTCCATGACGGCTTCCTTGATTTTCTTTTCCTCCGGTGTGAGACGATGCTTGGCCGGTGCTGCCTGTTCTGGCTCTTTGGGCGCATCGGTTTCGGGAGCATTTCCTGTAACGAGCGTTTCGCTCTGTTCAGCCGGTGCCTGTTCCTGCGTTCTGCCGATGGCAGTCTGCCGGACGAACTCTTCGGTAAAAAGGCTGACCAGCCCCGGATTTACGCTGCCTATAATGAGGTGATCCGCATTATCCGGGCAAGCGTCCATGCCTTTTGCCCACGCCTTGCAGTCCGGGGAGATGCGCCCGTCATGGCCTTTCTGCTGGATGGTATTCGACAGGACATAGGCGACACGCTCAGGCGAGAACCTATCAAGGATGCTTTTGACGGCGGACTCCGCTGCAAGGCGATTGTTGCCGTAGTAGTTGTCGATGGTCTGCTCAATCGTCTCTTTGCAGTCGATGTTCGCTTGCCTCGAAGCACGATATGCTCCCAGCTCACCGGCTTCAAAGGCATACATCGCGGCTTCCCGATAAACCGGAATCGCTGCATCTCGCAGCGGTACAGGGGCTTCCTGTTCCTTCTCCACAATCCGCTCTTTGAGCTTTTCATCAATGCCGGTAATCATCTCAGCCGCCGTTTTGCGGATCGTCTCCAACGAGCCTTGCAGCTCCTTTGTCTCCTTATCCGATGACCAACCGGCAATATAGCCGAAGGAATAGTCGGAGGTTTCAATGCCGTACCGCTGGCAGACGGTGTAGGCGATGCTTTCCGCTTCTACTTCCTTTGTCCGCCGGTCTTTCTTATCTTCGGGAGCAACCTTTTCGCCCGGAGTGACGGCATGGAGCTTGGCATGGGCAATCTCATGGATCGCCGTCTTGATGGTCTGGATTTCGCTCATGCCCTCCTGAATGGCAATCCGGTTTTCCACCGGCGAGAAGTAACCCTTTGCGCCATCGGTGATGTTCTCAAAGGCAATGGGAACCGGAGACAGCTCTTTGAGGGTGTCAAAAAAGGCAGCGTAGTTCTCCACACTGCCTGATAGCTCATCCACTGCGATGTCGGGAAGCTCTTTCCCGTCCGTCTGGGAAACATCAAAGACGCTCACTATCTTAAAGGCGGGACGGCTGACTTCCACGACCTCTGTAACGGGCTTGCCGTCCTTGTCGAGGATGGGCTTCTGGGTCACCGGATCGAGTTTTTCCCGTTCTTCTTTCACCTTGTAGGGCGCAGGAGCAAGGATTTTGATGCCCTTTTCGCCCTTCATCACATGGCGGTCAAAATTGCGCTGCCATGCCGTGTAACCGGCAATCAGCGTTGCATCTGGCTTCTGCATGGCGATGAGCAGCGTGTTCCTGAATGAGTAGTTATAGAATTTGGACATCGTTGTCAGATACTCTTTGAACCGGTCAGATTCAAACAGCTCCTTGATGCCCTGTTCCAGCTTGTCGGTGATCTCCCGGACTTGCTGGGCATTTCTGTTTTCGGCCATTTTCAACCTCCGATCTTACTGTTTTGAAATAGAAAACTCCGGCTGGGGTTTGCTCATAAGGCGAGCCTTTACCTCAGACGGAGTTTCCTTTCTGGTCAATCGACGATGGTACAAATTATCTGTGCGTTCCCACTCGATTAGCCTATCGAATAGTCCGGGGTGCCGGTTGACCATGTGAGAGAGTTCGGAATTGGATGCGTTCGGGCAGAACCAACAGCCGTTGCGCTTGGAGTGCTGGTAACAAGGAGAGAGCATATCGTATTTTTCACACAGCCGCCAAGCATCTGCTTCGGTCAAACCATACTTGGCAAGGAGGCTGATGTCTTTCTCCTTGTTTAGTCTGGCAAGGCGCTTCGGCTCATCCAAGGCTATGCCCACATAACTGCGGGTATCATCATGTTGAGCCTTATGATACTCGCGGAGAGGCGGCATTTTGCAATCCCGATTTACTGCACATTTTCCCGGCCAGACAAAGCCCCGAATCAAGCCCTCATAAGGTCCTCTTACGATGATGTGATGGAACACATCATCGTAAGTCTTGTTTCCCCGCAGCACGGAGAATTTGCAGCCAAGTTCTTTTTCCACGAATGGTTTTAGTTTTTGGTATATGAAGTCACGATGTTCTGGAATTTCGCCGCTTGTGTCGTGATCGAACATCACCTCGCTGTATATGACTTCATCCAGCGGCTCAATTTTCTCCGCCGCAATAAGAATTGTTGCTACGCTGTCCTTGCCCCCACTACATGAGGCAATATATCGCGGGCGGCTCATCGTTCAAACTCCATCTTGAAGCTGACATATTTGCCGCCAGTGTCATCCAGCCGGATCACCGCATCGTAGAGCTGCGGGCGCTTCGGGGTATAGAGGCCGGTCACTCTGCACCAGCCTTTATCCAGCAGCTCAGAGGCGATTTTCTTGGTCAGCTTCTTTTTCTTGGAAGTGAAGAACTTGTTGTCTTCCCACATACAGAAGGAACATTCCCTGTTGGAACAATAATAGTTGCCCTTTCCCACATAGACCGGCGAGCCGCAGCGCGGGCATTTGCCGATGGATTCCTTGCCGGTATCAAACCGGGCTGCTTCGGATTCCGATAGGAATGGATAGGCTTTGACCAGTTCAGAGGTCATCTCTACAATGCCGGTGAGGAAATTGTCCGCGTCTGCCTTGCCGCGTTCAATCAGCATCAGGGTGTTTTCCCATTCCGCCGTCATGGAGGGGGAAGTGATCTGCTCCGGCAGGATGCACACAAGGTTATTGCCGTCCTTCGTCGGCACAAGGGACTTGCCCTTGCGCTCTACAAAACCACCCTTGACCAGCTTTTCAATGATACCGGCTCGGGTGGCCGGAGTGCCCAGCCCCTTCTTTTCGGTATCATCGTCGAACTCAGCATTTCCGGCAGTCTCCATCGCTGACAGAAGGGAGTCCTCGGTATAAGGCTTCGGCGGGGATGTGTAATGCTCGGTGACGCTGACATCGACAGAAGTAAGAATGTCATCCTTGTATAAGGTAGGAAGTGCGTGTTCCGGCTCTTCCTTTTCCTTGCTTTTGAGTGTCCCCTTGAATCGCCGCTCAACCTCTTTCCAGCCATCCTGCACGACCGTTTTTCCCTTGGCCTTAAACTCATAGCCCTCACAGATGAGCGTTACCGAAGTCTCGTCGTAAATGTGCTTCTCACCGGTAGCGCACAAAAGACGCATGGCGACAAGCTGGATGATTTTCTGTTCCGTTTCCGGCAGCCCGGCGAGATCCTGCTTTTCAAGCTGGACGGTTGGGATAATGCCGTGATGGTCAGTGACCTTGGCGTTGTTGGTAACGCGCCCGATGTCCGGCTCATGGGCGATGCCCTCAAAGAGCGGCAGCTTTCGGCAAACAATGCCAATCACCTGACGGGCGGTGCCCTCCATGTCCTCCGTAATGAACTGGCTGTCCGTTCTGGGATAAGTGAGCAGCTTTTTCTCGTAGAGGGACTGCACCAGATCAAGCGTCTGCTGTGCGGTAAAGCCATAGTAACGGTTTGCTTCCCGCTGCAAGGTGGTCAGATCGTAAAGCTTCGGGGGATTGGCCGTCTTCGTCTCCTTCTTGAGAGAAGAAATGACGGCTTGCTTTTTATCGCAAGCCGCCGCAATCGAATTTGCTTCATCTTCGGTTTTGACCTTCTCCAAGTCCGCCGTCAGGCCATCCTTGCCGATATGGACATTGAAGTATTTCTCCTTGTGGAAGGTGGAAATTTTCCCATCACGCTCCACCAGCATTGCCAGCGTAGGCGTTTGGACGCGCCCGACCACCAGCTTCTTATGATAGAGCGTCGAGAACAGCCTTGTACCGTTGATGCCGACAATCCAGTCCGCCTTAGAACGGGCAAGGGCAGCTTCGTAAAGACGGTCATATTCGCTGCTGTCCCGCAGATGGGCAAAGCCTTCGCGGATCGCTTCGTCTTCCAAGGAACTGATCCACAGGCGCTTAAATGGCTTCGTGCAACCGGCTTTGTTGTAGACCAGCCGGAAAATCAGCTCGCCTTCGCGCCCCGCATCGGTGGCGCAGACAAGCTCGGTCACGCGCTTATCCTTCATGAGATCGCGCAGCACTTTGAACTGCTTCTGTTTATCCTTGGGCACTTCAAACAGCCAATCCTCCGGGACAATGGGAAGATCGCTGTACCGCCACTTGGCAAAGCGCTCATCATAGGAGCTTGCATCCGCAAGCCCCACCAGATGACCGACACACCATGAGACGATGTAGTTATTTCCTTCGAGATAGCCGTCCTTACGGGAGGTCGCACCCAGCACCTTCCCGATGGCAGCTCCAACACTCGGCTTCTCCGCAATCACTAAAATCAAACCGTTTCCTCCGTTTCTTTGGTTTCGTCCTCATCCTCTTCATCGTCCGCAATGACAGGCTCTTCATCCTCGTTGATATAAGGCTCTTCCTCATAGCCCTCGTCATCGAAGAAATCCAGATCCTCATCCTTCTGCTTCTTACCGCGAACGAACTTGATATAGTAATACGCACCGCCGCCGATACCGACCAGAGCAATGATACCGATGATCAGAGCAATATTCGGAGAAGTGCTTTCCGGCTCTTCGGGAACTTCGGTTTCTTCGCCCTCGACCGGCTCTTCCGGCTCAGGCACAGCACCAGTACATTCGCTCATATTTGTTTTACAGACAGGGCATTCCGTATTGACTGCACCGGCCTCACAGCGGGTATCACAGTTACAGGTGGTAAGCGAAGATGCAGTTTCCTCATCCAACAGAGCGAGCAGATCAGCCTCGTCCACCATGTTGAGGAAATAGGTCTGGTACTGTTCCTCTTCCTCGTTGATGGGCGAATCGTAGTCAATCACGACATAAAAGGTATTGCCGGTCTTGGTCTGCACCGTGATGAACTGCTTATTCGTCGCCTTGTCATAGAGCAGATCGCGTGTATAGGCGTTGCCTTCACCGTCAATCGGCTCGCCCTCATACGGCTCAGGCTCTTCGGGAGCTGCGGTTTCCGGCATAGCTTCGGGCTGGGTCCCCTCGGTAACGGGAAGCTCCTGCTCGGTGTCATCCGCATAGGCGAAGGCCGGGACAGTAAACGAAAAACAGAGCGTGAAGCACAGTGCAAGCGCCGCCAGAAGGCGGATTCCTTTTCTCTTAGTCATTGTCCGTCACCTCCTGCTGGGTAGTGGTAGGCTTTTCCGCCTTGCCGTCCTTCATCGCGGCAAGGAACGCCATGATCTGGTCTTTGTCCATGACCATTGCACGGACGGTGTTGACGATTTCAAGGTTTTCCAGCTCGGTTTTCTTGTCGTACAGCTCCTTGAGCTGCCCCTGCAGGTCCTCGACCTTCTTCTCGGTTTTGGCGATTTCCGCGCAAACCTTCTGATATTTCGGGTTCATAAAAACGCTCCTTTCGGTTAATAGTTGGGTCTTCCAAAAGCATAAAAGTGAGACTGCCAGTAGGAAGTGTTGATGGATGTGTACTGGATGGGATCTCCGCAGTGCAGCATCACATTGTCGCCCACATAGATTCCCACATGGGAAACGCCCGGCGTGTCGTATGTGCCGACAAAGAAGACGAGATCACCCGGCTTCGCATCGGCACTGGAAACAGGTGAGCAGACATTGTAAAGCCCCTGCGCACCCAGCCGACCGGTGTTGACAAGGCCGCTGTTGGTGAGGACATAGCTCACAAAGCCGCTGCAATCAAACGAGGTTTCCGGGCTGCTGCCGCCCCATACATACGGGTAGCCAAGGTACTTTTCGGCCTCCGTGATAAGAGTGGCGAACTTCTCGTCCGTCAGATACTCCGCGTTGACCGTGTAGTCATCGGGTGGGTTTTCAATGTACTTGTCCACATAGCCGGAACCGGGGAACAGATCCTCGCGGTTGCCCAGCGTTGACATATAGGCAGAGTACATGGAGAGCTGGTCTTCATTCATGATGTAGACCGGCAAATGGGAAAGGTCAAAGTTTTCCAGCGTGACCGTGCAGATATAGTAGTTGTAGGGAACTTGCACAGTGTAGGAATTGCCCTCGCTGTCTGTCCGCGTCTCCGTCCGGTAGCGTACCTCGACCTCCACATCCTCGGTGAGGATGTATTGCCGGTCAAAGAGCGTTTGAAGAAGCCCCTGAACCTCATCCAGTGTAAACTCGCCCTCGTTGAAGGCAGAGAGAATGGAGATCAGCACATAGGGATCGTGCTCAATCGCGTCAAGGTCAAAGTGGTATTCGTCGTAGTCGTGCGTGCTTTCGTAGTTGCCCAGATACGATTGCAGCTCGGCCTCCATCTGACAATACTGCGCCTCCGCACCCAGCATGGCATCGTCCTCGCTGAGGTAGGAAGTGGCGATAACAGACGAAGTGGTGGAGGTAAACATGGCCGTACAGGAGCTAATCCCGGCGGACAGCAGAATCAGGATCATCAGCCCCGCGCCCAGCCACGCAAAGACCTTCTTGTTCTTGGAGATGAAGTTTTTGACCTTATCTGATGCTTTCTCCCGTACAGTCTTGCCGGTGGACTTTGTGGCGGTGGATGCAGTCTGCGCCCCGGCCTTACGCGCCGCAGCATATTCCTTCTTGATGTGCTGCTTCTGGTAGTGCTTGTTCATGTTGTGGCGGGAAGTCTTCATCTCGGGATTTTCAGCGACCGTCCTTTCAAAATGAAGCTTCCGGTCAGCAGCCTCCGCTTGCTGTTCCAGCTTGGACACCTTCTCGAATGGCTTGTTTGCACTGCGCTCCTTGTGGTGCTGGTAATGACGAACAACGGACTCGGCGACAATCTCGGTCTTATGGGCAGCTTCTAAGCCGGAGTTTTCCTGTTCCACCTCATGGATTTTTCCGTGAATGCCGGAAGCGAGGGTATCGCCGACCTTGCGGACGGTCTTGTCCGCCTCAAACTGCAATTTGCTCTGTCCCTTGGGGACTTTCAGCTCATCCTCAAAGTAGAGCCGGGTTTTGCCTTTGCCGGTTTCCTCATCAAAGACGCGCTCTTTTTTCAGCACCTTCTTGGTGGGCAGCTTCTCACGGGCGGCATCCAAACGTTCATGCGCCTTCTGGGATTTACGCTCCAACCGCTCAATCCGGCGGGAAGCAGGGGCATCGCCGCCAGAGTCTGGCATCTCTGCGGAGGTTTCAGCCGCCCTTTCCAAGACGGCCTCACCGTCAATCTGCCGTTCAGCGCGAGGTCTGCTGACCTTGCTGGTGACAGCGGTATCGGCAAATGCTTTCCCGTAGTCAACGGAATGGGAATGGGAGCCGTCCGAATGCGGAGTAAAAGATGTAGGCTCATCGCTGACGGGCAGCTCACTCGGCTTGGACTCCTGCGCCGTCTCTGTTGACTGCGTTTCAGGCTGATTCTCTGCGTTTTCCAGCTCATCGGGGCGGAGCTGCCGTCGTTTTCTGACCTCTTCGGATATATCGCCGGTTTCCGCATCATGGGAAGTGACAAGCTGGGCGTCCTCAAGGCGCTTTGATACCTTTTCCGAAGTGCCCTCCGTGAGGTTTTCTTCCACAGCCCCGTCTCTGGTCATTCGCAGGACAACTTTGTCTTTGGGCTTTAATTCATCATGAGGCATCAAATTTCACCTCCAATCCGCGCCTCTGCGAGTTCTTTGTATTCAGGGTTTAACTCAATCCCGACATAGTGACGGCCAAGCTGCTTTGCGACCATGCCGGTTGTGCCGCTGCCCATGAAGGGATCAAGGACAGTGCCGCTTTCCGGGCATCCGGCGAGAAGACAGGTTTCGACAAGCTTCGGCGGGTATGCAGCATAGTGACCGCCTTTGAACGGGACGGTGTTGATGACCCAGACATCGCGCTTGTTGCGCAGCGGATTGATCATCTCGTCGGTAATGGCACCGTGTTCACGGCACAGGTTAATGGTCTGCTGCTTTGTCTGTCCGGGGATTGGCTCCCCGTATTTGTTGCTTCCCTTAATCCCGCGCTTGAGCCTGCTCGCCGTTCCGGGAGCAATCGGCTCGGAAATGGCCTTGTAGTCAAAGAAATACTTCCGCGACTTCGAGAACAGGAAGATGTGTTCATAGCAGCGGGCACAACGGTCTTTGACGCTTTCCGGCATCGGGTTTTCCTTCATCCAGATGATGTCGTTGCGCAGATACCAGCCGGAATCGCGGAGCGAAAAGGCCAGCATCCACGGTACGCCGATCATATCCTTGGGCTTGCAGCCCTCAACTTTGTAGTTGAGAGCCACAGCCTGACCGCTCCGGCCTTTTGGATTCTTTGCATCCACATGGTTGCCCTGATTGCCCTTCCCGGCGTAAGTGTCGGAGATGTTGAGCCAGAGCGTCCCGTCCGAACGAAGGACGCGCCTGACTTCGGCGAACACTTCGGTCAGGCGCGAGATGTATTCCTTTGGCGTTGCCTCCCGTCCAATCTGCCCGTCAACACCATAGTCTCGCAGCGCGTAGTACGGCGGGGAGGTCACGCAGCAATGGACGCTTTCATCGGGGAGCGTTTTGAGGACTTCGAGACAATCGCCAGTGTAAATGTGATCAAGCTGTATGGGGACTACCTCCTTCCTGCGAGATTTGCGATGTGCTTAGTCGGAGAAATACTCGTCCGGCTCGTAGTCATCGTCATCATCCAGCTCATCGTCCCAGCGGTTGATGATGTCCTCGGCTTCTTTTGCCGCCTCGCGGTACAGGGAAAGGCGGTTGCGCTCATAGGCCGCATAGGAGGGGATGAACTTACCAAACTCCTGAATGGCGCGGACATCCTTGGCGCGCATATCCGTAACCATGTCAATCAGCTCGGCCATCGTCAGCAGATCCTCAATCATGCAGTCGTACTTCTCCTTGGGGATGGTGACGAAATCGTCCTCATCTTCCTCATCCGAATCACAAGCGGAAGGAGCACCGGCAACGCGGTAGATGTGGTCTTTCTCCCGAATGGATTCAAGGATGCTACCGATGACCTTCGTCGCCTCATCGGCACAATCAGCGATTTTCTCTCGGACATGGAGGTATGCCCGGTGGTGCTTTTTCAGCTCATCCTCCTTGCGGATCAGGTTGACCAGCTCCACGGTCAGCCCCATCAGTCCGAAGAAGCTGTCCATGCCCTCCTTGAGTTCACGGAAGCTCATCTCAACCGGCGTATCGCCGAAAATCTCGGTCATCTCGTCAACAGTGATCTCAAAGTTCGCATTCATATTCTTTTTCATAAAAGCAGTCCTCCTTAGTTGTTCAGGGTTTCCTCTGGTTTGGTTGTCATGTAACGATAGAGCATCGTGTCCTTCGGGAAGTCATCCTTGAAGGGAACGATGGTGGAGCCGTAGAAGATCAAGCCTTCACCGGCGTTGGAGTTGGTGATGTAGTTCTGCTGGCTTGGCGAAATGTTCAGTGCCTTCGAGAGAATCTGCCGGTCGCCGGATGCCTGGTTCAGAAGGTAAACGAAGTCCGAGTTCTCAAAAATGTTCTCAATTTCACGGGAAGCCAGCAAATCCTTGACATTTTGGGTGATTCCGGTTGGAATCCCGCCCCATTTTCGGAACCGCTTCCAGATTTCAACACTGTATGCTGCGGTCTGCTCTTCTTTCAAGAGCAAATGGAACTCGTCCATGTAGTAGCGCGTCGCCTTGTGCTGGGCGCGGTTGATGGTCACTCGGTTCCAAACCTGATCCTGCACAATGAGCATCCCAAGCTTCTTGAGCTGCTTGCCAAGCTCTTTGATGTCATAACAAACGAAGCGGTTGTTCACATCCACATTCGTTCTGTGATTGAAGACATTCAATGAACCATGCACATAGATTTCAAGGGCAGTGGCAATGCGCTGTGCTTCCGGCTCGCTCTGACTGCGCAGGATGTTGTAGAGGTCTTCGAGAATGGGCATTTTCTCAGGAACCGGATCGGCGAGGTAGTCCTGATACACCTTGCGGACACTGCGGTCGATGATGGTCTTTTCCACCGGTTGCAGCCCGTCTTTTCCGCCGACAATCAGCTCGCACATGGAGAGGATAAAGTCTGACTTCAAGGTCAGCGGGTTTTCCTCTTCCGAGTAGTTCACATTGATGTCCAGCGGGTTGATGTAGTCGGTGCTCACCGGAGAGATGCGGATGACCTGACCGCCGAGCTTCTGTACAAGGGGGTAATACTCGGCCTCGGGATCGCAGACGATGATGTCATCCTCCGTGATGAGAAAGGCGTTGGTCATTTCCCGCTTCGCCGAAAAGCTCTTGCCGGAGCCGGGAGTGCCGAGGATCAGCCCATTCGGGTTTTTGAGCTGCTTGCGGTCAACCATAATCATGTTGTTGGAGAGCGCATTCAGCCCGTAATACAGCGCCTCGCCGCCCTGAAAAAGCTCCTGCGTCGTGAACGGGACGAAGACCGCCGTCGAAGAGGTGGTCAGCCCACGCTCTATTTCGATCTGATTCAGGCCAATAGGGAGAGAGGACATCAGCCCTTCTTCCTGCTGGAAGTCCAGCCGCTTGAGGGCACAGTTGTATTTCTGGGCGATGGAAGCCGTCTGGAAGACGGCGTTTTCAAGCTTCTGCCGGGAGGCGGCGGTATTCATGATAAGGATGGTCACAAGGAACATTCTCTCGTTGCGCGTCTGAAGGTCCTGCAACAGGCGCTTGGCCTCACCGCCGTAGGTGGCAAGGTCGGACGGGATAATTTCCATGTCATATCCGCTTCTCACGGCCTTTTTCTGCTCTTCAATTTTCATCTTGTCGAGATCGGTGATCTTCATCTTGATGCTTTTGATTGCTTTCGCCTGATCAATCGTGCGGATATGGAGATTGACCGTGATGTTGCTGTCCATATCGAGGAAGTCAGCCAGCATCCGGTCATTGAGTTCCGGCGCGAGGATTTGCAGAAAGCTCACCGCGCCGATAGCCTTGCCCATCTTGAAGCACTTGCCTTCGCGGAAATCGAAGGAAGTGGGCGCAATGAAGTCCTTGCTGCTGAGTCCCGTCCGTGCCACCATATCAAAGGAGAAGCGGAAAGGCTCGTTCGAGTCCATATTGAACACATCATGGAGCACTTTCAGCCGTTCATAGCCGGACAGAGGCTCGGTCTTCACGCCGAGGGTTTTGAAGTTGTTGAGGATGTCAGCCTCAATCCGTTCCAGCTTGGCTTTCGCCATGCGCAGGGAGTCGGCCTCAATACCGAAGGTGATGTACTTTCGCTTGATGAGGCCGTTGTTGCCCTTCGTGAGCTGGTTTTGCAGCATCTCGGAATACTCGCTGCGGATGTCGTTGAACTCGTCCTCCTGCTCCGGGATGTTGATCTGCTTCTTGAACTCGCTGATGCTCGTCCTCTGGTTGATAAAGGAGAACTGGACAAAAATCGAGCTGTCGAAGTAGTTCAAAAAGTCACACCAGTTCTCGAAGATGGCCGTCTTGTCCTCATTCTGGGCGAGCTGGTAGTTGATGTCGTTGAAACGGATGGTCTTTGTGTAGAGGCGACTGTTGACCTTGCAGATGCCGTCGCGGCACATCTCCACATAGGGGATAGTCTGCTGCGCCGACTTGCGGACTTTCTTTGCCTTCTTGTCCTTTTTCTTCTGCAAGACCAGCTTCTTCTTTTCCTCAGCGGAGAGAAGATCGCCGTACACCTTGCCGTTTTTGGTAAGCCGCTTAGGCTCTGCGGCCTTTTTCGTGCTGCTGTGCAATCTGCAATTCCTCCTTCTCTTTGATTTCCTGCTGGATCGCAGCATATAGGTTGTTCGTGCGGTATGGCCGCACCTTATCCCTCAGAAACATGGACTTGATCACATGACCGAGGATTTTTTCAGCCGGTTGCCCGTCCTTCTCGTACAGCGCGAAGAAGATAAACGGGAGCATAATGACCACCATGAGCATTGCAGAGGTGGAGATGCCGAGGCTGGGTTTAGTCAGGAAGAAGACCGGAACCCCCGCTGCCGCAGCCAGCGCAAAGCAGATGAGCTGGCGCTTCGTCAGGTTGAACATGACCTTCGTCTTGACGCGGTTTAGATCCTTTGGGACCGGTACAAACGCCATTTGGAACCTCCTTTCCAAGCGTGATGCTGCATTCGACCTCATTGCCCCAAACATCCCAGCCTTCGGGAGACTGACGGGCAAAAAGTTCGATGCGCGGGACATCGCCCATGAGCTGGACGATACGGTTGCGGGCTTCCTCCGGCTTCTTGGAGTGTTCTTCGATGTGGCTCATGATGACCTGATGCACACCGGGGCTTGCCCGTTTGGGATGGCCTTTCGTTGCAAGGATGCAGAGTTCGGCATTTGCCCGTGTCCAGTAACCCATGCCCCAAAAGAGGCTGTCGGACACCCGGTTCTGCTTAATCCAGACAAAAGCCGTCGTTTTATATTCAAATCCCCATGCGTCAAGGACTTGGAACGCCTCCTGCATACACGGGAAGGTAATCCACATGAAGAGCGCACAGTCTTTCGCTGCGATCTCTCCAATAGGCAGAGCCTTGATGTCTTCGAGGCTCATAGTTGGGTAATGGCTTTCCGCCGAGCGGCCAAGACCCTTTTTCGAGTAGACCCTGTACCGCCACGGAGGGTCGGCATAGATCACGGAGTATTTCTTCAATCTGACCCTCCTTTCTCAGTGAGCACTGAATAATGACTTTGCGAGCGAACCTGTCTTGAACAGGGAGAAGCAAAGGATGACTGTATAAGCCGCTACCGAGAACAGCGCCGAGTGGATATTGGCTGCGATGATCATGTTGTTGATGAGCACGGCATAAATCCCGACACAAACCATGATTAAAAAGCCTTGGAACGCCAGCGCGAACAAGCCCTTGAGGTAGTTCGTACCGATGCCGCCCCATTCGCGGTTGCTCATCGTCGCTATGGGGATGGGTGCGATGCTCACGGTGCAATAAATCTCTATCATCCGGCCATAGAGGATGACCGTGATGAGGATGGACATGATCTTGAGGCACAGGCTGATTAACAGCGTCTCAATCGACAGGCCGAGCAGTTCACCAATGCCCATCGTTTCCATGCTGGTTCGCATCTGTTCAAGAGTGGATTCAATGTCAATGCTCGTGTCGCCGCTTATGACCCCGGCTGCACCGGCTACGACATTTTGACCGATGTCGAAGACCGCCATCACAATGT
>ERZ1673740.976-NODE-976-length-25858-cov-16.740457_pt1 | contig 25858 bp, 15 predicted proteins | sample MGYA00580221_ERZ1673740 | MGnify/ENA primary metagenome ERZ1673740 (study PRJEB41218, sample SAMN15661786) | gut metagenome | host: Homo sapiens | place: Canada: London | collected 2015-08-20/2019-03-30 | study: EMG produced TPA metagenomics assembly of...
GTGACTTTCCCGTATTCTTTGGAAATAATGACACCTTTTCTCTTTAAACGCTCACGATAGACAGAGAAAAGTTCAGATTTCATATCTAATCGCTCACGGAGAGCTTTTACCTGAGTCTCTCCGCTGAGAGACATTTCAGTTACGATTTTTTTATCCAGATCGGATAATTCCGACCATATTTTACTGTATACATATTCATCCAGATATTGGTCATATTCCGGCAAAATCTGTTCCAAAGTCTTTTTATCGCGATTTTCCCAGTAGAGATAACCAAGTACCTGAAAGGCAAAAGGATAGCCTTTGGTCAGTGAAGCCAGTTCTCCGGCAGCATCTATATCCAGAGAAAAGATATCCATATATTGTTTGCGGATAGCGGTATAATTGAGTGGCTCCAGGATTAATTTGGGTGCACGGTATAAAAAGGTCAGTACTTTATCATTTTGAAGATTATAAATATTTTCATATAATCCCGTCATCAGTAAAAAGATGGGATAGTCGTTTCGTAAAAAAATCTGAAAGGAGCTTGCAAAGATTCGGATATATTTGGAATTCGTCACTTCATCAACGCTGATCAGCAACCTTTTTTCACTTTTCTGGATATATTTCAACATGAGTTCCAGAGCGTTTTCGATATCCGTGACCGGAGCAGCGTTTTCAATGGATACTCCCAGACCAAAAGCAGAAAAGTCAAGTTTTGCATTAATGAACAGCGTGTGTAATTCGGGAATGCTGTAGATTTTTGCAGCAAGACTTTGCAGTAAATCTCTGGTAGGATTCAGTTCCACAACGATCCAGTCTTCGCTTTTTCGTAATTCCGAAGCAATATTTGTCATCATTACAGTCTTGCCAGAGCCACGGACACCGGTGATCATGTAGATCTGATTGGATGGAATCTCGGCACAAAAGCTTTCCAGAATTTGGTTTGTTTCCGTGAGACGGGAGATATATTGCAACGGTTTTTTTCCAAAAGATAACGTAAACGGATTGGCACTCATAATGAAAACCTCCTTTTCTTATATAAGTTTATATAACTTTTAAAATCTTATATAACTTTATATAAGTGTATATAACTTTGTAATTATTATATAAGTTTATATAACTTTTGGCAAGAGATATTGCGGCTATGGGAAATGAATGCAGAAGGGAAATGTAAACACTTACTATTCCTAAATAGACATTTCATGAGAAAATGTGCATATTTTATAAAAAATAAATGTTGCGCAAAAATAATAGCTAAAATTTGCTCAAAAAATATAGGAATAACTTCCAAAAATATTCAAAATACACAAAAACAGTTTACTAATGTGAAGTGATAGTGCTAATATACAGTACATAGTGTTGTAAGAGCTTACAAATGTAATCGTTTACAACAAAGCGCAAGAACAGAAAACAGTGCAAAAAATTACGGAGATTAGAGCGCTACCGTAAAAAAATGGGAGGATTGTATGAGTCGATGTAAGAGAAAAAGATTTCTGGCATTTATGTTGACCGTGGCTATGTTGCTGGGTGTCATGCCGGTGGATCTGCTGGGCGGTATTGCCAGTGTGAAGGCTGCGGAGACGGTCCATGAGGTGAACTTTACAAAGCTACCTGTAGAAGGAAAAAAAGATACGGATCCATTTACAAATGATATGATGGCAGACAGCTATTATGCACTTGTTGGAAGTGCAATGTGTAGATTAAACAGTGAAGCAACAAAAGTAAAAGCTGTTGAACTGTCAAATAAGGAAGGAAAATCTGCCATAAATTTTACGGTTAGTGGAACGGCAACCTTGGAAGTGAAATTTAGTAGTACTGGTGGTGGAAAAACCTCGAAACTGGCATTAAAAAAAGATGGAACACAGATAGCAGATTCTGTGAAGGAAGCTACAGGAACAACTGGTGAAACAGTAACTTACTCGAACCTTGCTACAGGTACTTACTCAATCATTAGTGCAGAAGGATTTACGGAGAGAAGCGTTCGAATCATAAGTATTAAGGTAACAGAGACATCGCAGGATGTTCCCGCAGGTGCAACCGTTTCTGGTAACATTGCAGTTGTAGATAACACGAACGGATTGGTGCAGGAAGGCCAAAAGGTTAGCCTGACCGCAGCAGAGAACAAAGATACAGTAGAGTTAGCTGTAGGAGTTGAAAATGAGGATATTACCTTGAGTGCCGGAACTAAGTACAACATCGTTGCTCCGAACGAGAATGTCCGCGCTGTTGCAGAAGACGGTAAGACCACCATTACCACCGGTACGGAAGCTTTTAGCACTACCATTACCTTAGGTAAGGCAAAAGTAGAAGCACTGGTAAAACTGGCAGAAGGTTCTGAACTGGAGAATGGTGCGACTTTAACATTGATCAATACAGCAGATGCTGGTGATACTGTTCAGCTGACACCTAATGGAACAGTACCCCTTAAGGTAGGTGCAACCTACGAGATTTCTACGAGTATGGCATTAGCTGATGCGAAAGTAAATGGTGAAAAAACGGTTACTGTTACAGAAGAAACTACAGAGCTGATCATTTCTATAGAATCCACACAGGTAGCGACAACGATCACTGTGAAAGATGCAGATGGTCTGCTGGGTGATGGAGCGGTGACATTGACCAATATGAAAGATACTGCCGACGTACATAGCTTTAAGAGTGGAGAAGCAGTATCTCTGACGATTGGAGAGGTATATAAAGTAAGCTGCGCAGTAAACAACGCAATTATTAAGATCAATAACAGTACAATATACAAAGCGTCAAGAGAAACTACAAATGCAAATGTGGTTATAAGTGCAAAAGATGCAGATTTGCATGAACTGGATCTGAGCGGTGGACTGTTAAAAGGACAGACTTATGAAGGCGGTATTTCTGTTCTGGCAGATATGCCTTATACATCGAATACGTTAGAGGCATGTGGTGTTTTATATGAGGGAACCGTACAGACCCCGAAAGAGAATCCTTCACCAAATAATGGAGCAATCCCTACTACCGGTGCTGCGGTGAAACTGGTTGCAGAAAAGGCGGGTAAGCTGAAGGTTACAGTATCCCTTGTAAGCAAAGTTTACTATTTCCTGGAAGAGACTGCAAACGGTCCCAAGGAAGTATTGAAATTTGATAATACAACAAATACACAAACTGGTGGAAAGGTTCTGATTCTTCCGGTAGAAGCAGGAAAAACTTATTATTTATATACACACGGATCCAAAATCAAGATGTATGGAATTACCGTAGATTACAGAACGTCTCTGGATTGGAACAAAATCGAGACTCCCGTACTTGGAACTCCTTCTGTAAAGGGAGGAACAATTTCTGTTCCTTACACTGCACAGGTAGGTGGAATTTATGCAGAGACCTTGGATGTGACTATGTACGATGCAAATGGTAAGGCGGTAAATAAACAGTCTATAACTGCCGAAGGAGAATCCGGAGTAGCAGAATTTACACCGGCAGCATCCGGTACTTACAGCTTTAAAGCAGAGCTGATCCGTACCGGCGAAGCTTCTGAGGTAAGTAATACGACAACCAGCGTTAACTTTGTCCTTCCTATGGCAACTCCCGCAGGCTTAAACGCCGAGAACAAAGGCCATGGCAATGTGAAGCTGACCTGGCAGGCTGTTCCGGAAGCGGAGAACTACACAGTATATGTGGATGGCAAGGTATATGCAGAGGGTGTGACAAAGTTATTACAGAAAATTTCAGGACTGACCGTAGGACAGGAATATACTTTCGGAGTTGCGGCAGTCAGAGGAAATGATATTTCCAAACCGGCAGAGGTGAAATTAACGATAACAGAAGATGCAGTAAAGACCTGGAATTATTCCGCATTCGGTTCCAGCGTAGATACGATGTCAGAAGGCGGCAAGAACAATGGTTTCAGCGGAAGTTATGATACCCAGGATCTGAAAGTATGGAGTATGAACAGCAAGGGTAAGCTGGTACCGAACTCCACCGATGGTGTGGCATTCTACTATACCACCATTGATCCTGAGACAGAGAACTTTACGCTGTCCGCAGATGTAACCGTAGATAGTTGGAAGTTTACCAATGGTCAGGAAGGCTTCGGCCTGATGGTAGCAGACCGTGTGGGAGAGAACGGTTCCGGTAATTCTTTCTGGAACAACTCTTATATGGTAAGTGCGACCAAGGTGGAATATTTCTGGGATGCAGAGGCCGGTCAGGTATCTGATGCCGGAGATAAGTACACCATGAAGCTGGGTGTCGGATCTCAGGAGAAAATCGGTGTAACACCGGAGAATCTTGCGGCAGACACTGTAGTAGATGATTTCCAGACGGCCATGAGAACACTTGAGACCAGTGCCGTAGCAAGTGGGCAGGGTGCCGGAACTTATAATATGGTAGGCGGATATGAGGCAGCATTAAAGGATATCACAGATGTCAATCCACAGACAACCTTCCATATGACGATCCAGAGAAACAATACCGGATATTTCTTAAGCTATACCAATGCAGCTACCGGAGAGACCGTGACCAACAAATATTACCACGGTGACAACGGTGATGAACTGACCAGACTGGATGAAAACAATATTTATGTAGGTTTCTATGCTTCCAGAAGTGCTAAGGTAAGCTTCAGCAATATGAGCCTGACCACAGTGGCTCCGGAAAACGATGCACCTGCAGAAGCAAGACCGATTACTTATGTAACCCCGAATTTCAGCATTGAGTCTGCCAAGGTTGCCAACAATGCAAACTATGAGATGGTATACTACGGCAATGCCGATGGCGTTCTGAGTATTACGAACAGCAAGGGAGAGGCAGTGGTATCCGGACAGCATGTGGATGCCAAGACCAAGTTCCGTGTCAATACGGTTCTGGAGCAGGGCAGCAATACTTTTGCAGTGGAGTTCACACCGGATGCAGATTACAAGCCTGCAAAGTATTCTCTTTTAAGCAGTTATGATACTGTGAAAATTGATTTCAACGTAACCTATAATGTAAAAGACAGAAGTTATATTTATGTAAGTCCCGACGGCAGAAGCTATGGAAGCGGTGCCAAGGATGATCCTGTAGATATTTATACCGCAGTGAAGAGTGCTGCTCCCGGACGGACGATCCTGTTAAAGGGCGGAACTTATGCACTGGACAAGACAGTCATTGTAGAAAGAGGCGTTAACGGAACCGCAGATGCGAAGATTTACATGATCGCAGATCCGGAAGCTGCCACACGCCCGGTACTGGATTTCCAGGGAAGATGTGCAGGTATGATCCTGGCAGGCGATTATTGGTATTTCCAGGGATTTGATGTTACGAGATCCGCAAATGCGCAGAAGGGTATTCAGGTATCCGGAAGCTACAACACTGTGGACAACGTAATGACCTACAAAAATGGTAATACCGGTCTTCAGATCAGCAGATATAAGAGCACAGATAACTGGGAAGACTGGCCGTCCCACAACCTGATCCTGAACTGTACTTCTTATCTGAATGCAGATGCGGGATATGAGGATGCGGATGGATTTGCGGCTAAACTGACGGTAGCAGACGGCAACGTATTTGACGGATGTATCGCAGCATACAATGCCGATGACGGTTGGGATCTGTTCGCAAAGGTAGAGACCGGTGCCATCGGACAGGTAACGATTCAGAACAGTGTGGCATTTAAGAACGGTTATGTACTGGATGAGAATGGACAGGAAGTAGATGCGGGTAACGGTAACGGCTTCAAGATGGGTGGTTCCAGCATCAGTGGACAGCATATCCTGCGCAACAGTGTATCATTCGGCAATAAGGCAAAGGGTATTGATTCCAACAGCTGTCCGGATATTGAGGCATATTCTTCTACCAGTTATAACAATGAGTCCTTTAACGTGGCATTCTATACAAATGACGCAAAGAATACTGCATTTATAGCAAAAGGAATCCTGTCCTTTAAGGATAGCAGCAATGCAGCAGGGCAGACGGTTGCAGAACAGTTCAAACCGAAAGGAACTCAGGAGACCAGTGCCTACGAAAATGCAATGAACTATTATTGGAGAGGCGAAAACTCTACCAACAGTGAAGGAATAGCAGCTACAGCAGAATGGTTCCAGAACATGGATATGAACAGTGCAATCCACGGAGGCATTCGCAGAAATACGGACGGTACCATCAATATGAACGGTTTCCTGGCAGTGACTTCCGCAGTACCAGCAGGTGTTGGAGCCAGAATGACCGGAACCCCTTCTGCTGTATTTACGGTAGCGGCAGATGTGGTGAACAACGATGATGACGATGACGATGATGATGACAACAACAGCGGTTCCTCTGCAGCACCTGCAGTAGACTGGACGGATGTAAGCAACTCTGTACAGGATAAGGTGGCAGAGATGATGAAAAATCCTGCTATTGCAAGTGTCAACATGAACTTTGTATGCAGCGGTGAAGTCAAGGTGCCTCAGAATGTACTGAATACCATTAAAGGTACGAAGCTGACGGTGGCATTCCACAGCGGAAACGGTGTGGCACTGAGCATCAGTGGACAGGATCTGAAGAATAAAGATCTGTCAAAGATTCAGAATATTGATCTGACAGTAGACCAGACGAGCAACACAATCCCGGCAAATGTGGTATCCGCAAAGTCCGGAACCGTGAACAGACAGCTGGGTATCCGAGACACCGGCAGCTTCGGAGTGAATGTCAACATTCATGTAAATGTAGGCAAGGACAATTCCGGCAAGAGTGCAAACCTGTATCGCTATAATACAGAGAAGGGACGCCTGGAGTATTGCGGATCCTTTACCGTAACTTCCACCGGACAGTCCATGTTCGCATTGAAGCGCGGCGGCAATTATCTGGTAACTGTTACTGACCGCAGACCTTCCGAGAGCATCTGGTATACAGAGGGCGGTTATACGGTAAAGAGTGGTGATACGCTTTCCAGGATCGCTAAGAGAAATCACATGACTCTGGCACAGTTGCTTCGCAGAAATGTACAGATTACAAACCAGAATGTGATCAGAGTTGGTCAGAAACTGAATCTGGACTGATCGTAAAAACTGTAAGAGATAGAGAAAAAGGACAAGACGGGAAACTGAAAAACGAGAAAAACGGATGGCTTGGGAGGGCCATCCGTTTTTTGTGTATACGATGAGTCAGCCTATTCGATTGGAAATATTTTATTGCACCTGATTGTGGTTCTTCTTTCCACTTTCGAAATCCAGAGCATTCTGCAAGGTAGTCTCTGCAATGGCTTCCAGTGCTTCTTTTGTGAAAAATCCCTGATGGGATGTGATCATGACATTGGGGAAGGACAAAAGCCTTGCGGTGGTAGAATGCTCCAGAATCTCATCGGAACGATCCTCGAAGACGTTTTTCGTCTCTTCTTCATAGACATCCAGACCGACCCCGGCGAACTTGTGCAGGCGGATGCCCTCGATAAGATCCTCGGTCTTGACCAGAGCACCCCGGGAAGTGTTTACCAGAATGACGCCATCCTTCATTTTCTTGATGGTGTCAAGCTGGATCAGGTGGTAGGTGGAATCCATCAGCGGGCAGTGAAGGGAGATCAGATCACTTTGCGCCAGTAATTCGTCTAAGGTCACATAGGTGACGAAATCTTTCAGATCCGGGTTCTCGTAGACATCGTAGGCGATGACTTTCATGCCGAAACCGTTACAGATCCGGCACATAGCTGCACCGATCCGGCCGGTTCCGATGATTCCGGCAATCTTACCATAGAAATTGAAGCCCATGAGTCCGGCGAGGCTGAAATCATTTTCCCGGACCTTGTTATAGGCTTTGTATAAGCGGCGGTTGCAGGCCAGAGCCAGAGCCATGGCATGCTCTGCGACAGCTTCCGGAGAATAACCGGGGACACGCATGACACATATGTCATATGCAGCTGCCTTTTCCAGATCCACGTTGTTGTATCCTGCGCAACGCAGCAGGACCAGACGGACACCTTTTTCGTGGAGAATTTTTAATGTGGCTTCGCTCACATTGGAGCTGACGAAAGCACAGACGGCATCGAAGCCGTCAGCCAGAGCAGCAGTACGGGGATCCAGATCCGACCGGATGTAATCAATCTGGATGCCGGGATATTTTTTCAGAGTTGCCTCGAAAGATTCTTTATCATAGCTTTTGGTATCATAAAATAATATTTTCATAACAGTCCTCCTCGGGTTGATTTTTATAGTATGTGTATCGTTATTTTTAATCATACCCAGATTTGGCTTTACTATAGCTCAAAATATGGGAATTGTCTATCATATTTAAAAAGTGAAATCGAGAAAAATTATAAAAATGATGCAGATATGATGCAATCGGCAGATATACTGGCATCAGGAGGCGAGGATTATGAAAAAAATATTTTTTGCAGCAGTATTTGCAGGAGCACTGTTAGGTTTTACATCCTGCGGAAACCGGGAGATGGTGACGGATCCGGAGATGGAGACGGTTATAGACAGCATCAAGGAGACACAGAGCGGTCAGACGACGGAAGAGACGACGGCCGGGACTGAGGAGACTGCGGAAGTGTCCACACAGACGGAACCGACAGAAGGCCAGAGTGAAATACAGGGAAGTGAATGGGTGCAGTTTACCACAGAGGATCACGAGGGTAGCAGTGATCCCGAAGACAAGACCAGAAGTTATACCTATTACTATCCAACAGTTACAGTGACGATTCCGGGCAATGAGACGGTGCAGATGAAGATTCAGAAAGAGCTGGATGAATATGTAGACAGTTTTGTAGAAGGAATCAAGAACGGGGAGTTTGGTACACTTTATGAGGATATGCCGGTGTATGAGCAGAGCTATGAGGATCTTACTTTCCATGTGATCCGCGCGGATGATAAGGTGATCAGCCTGTCGTGGGGGCTGGAAGGGTATGATCAGGGGGCTCATGGATGGTATACTTTGTACTATATGAACTATTATACGCAGACCGGAGAGAGAATTACTTTTGACAGTCTGGGGAGCGGATTCCGCGACAAAGCACTGGAACTGGTGACAGCAAAGGCAGCGGAAATGCAGGCAAAGGAGGACTGCTTCTTTAACGATTACGAGAAGAGTATCAAACTGGTGGTGTTGGATGGTACGGAAGATTTGAATGCTATCTATCAGGAAATTTATGGGCCGGACATTGCAGGTACGGATAATGGCCCCGCAGACCCTACATTCTACATTACAGAGGACGGCTTTGTATTTGAATCCGGCCAGTATGTATTACAGTCCTATGCAGTTGGAATTGTTGACTTTGAGATTCCGGCAGCAGACTTCGGGGATGATCTCACAGCAGATATTTTTTAATGGAGCACAGGATGCTGGCGGGTATATTTGCAAAATATAGGACTTTACATGGGCGGGCACCGTGTATATAATAAGAACATCGGGAATGAGGTTCTCCCGGAAGCACAGGCTTCGAACCGCCGGAATTTGAACATACGAATTCGATTTGGCTGATGACTTCTGCAGAATATGCAGGGGACACCAGCCTTTTTTGTTGGAATTCAAAATGCCCTGCTGCGAGAAAACGGAGGAATTTTTATGCTTACATCACTGGGACTGATCTTTTTACTGGGATTACTCATGGCGGCGGTCTGCCAGAGGATTCACCTGCCCCGTATTATCGGGATGCTGCTTACGGGTATTATTCTGGGGCCTTATGTGTTGGATCTGCTGGATGTGTCAATCCTGAATATCTCATCGGAACTGCGGCAGATCGCGCTGATCATCATTTTATTGAAGGCCGGATTATCATTGGATCTGAAGGATCTGAAAAAAGTGGGCCGCTCCGCAGTCATGCTGGCTTGTGTTCCTGCCACTTGCGAACTGTTGGCTTTTGTGATATTTGCACCCATGATCCTTAACATCAGCAGAGTGGATGCAGCGGTCATGGGAGCAGTTCTGGCAGCAGTGTCACCTGCAGTTGTGGTGCCGCGGATGGTACATCTTATGGAAAGTGGCTATGGTATGGAGAAAAGCATTCCGCAGATGATTCTGGCTGGGGCATCCTGTGATGACATCTATGTCATAGTATTGTTTTCCACTTTTGTTGGAATGGCACAGGGTGGACAGGTCAATGCCCTGGATTTTGTGAATATCCCGGTATCGATCCTGACGGGTGTGTTGTTCGGTGCATTGGTGGGTTGGCTGCTTGGGCAGCTTTTTGAACTGTTGTACCGAAAGGGCAGTTATGTGCGCAACAGCATGAAAGTTATTATCATCATGGGTTTGTCCTTCTTATTAATGGCTTTGGAAACCCTGTTAAAGGGGACCGTGGCGTTCTCCGGCCTGTTGGCGGTGGTGAGCATGGCCTGCGCGCTGAAAATACGGGCACCTAGGGAAGTCACCGGCAGACTGTCTACTAAATTCGGTAAACTGTGGCTGGCAGCGGAGGTAGTACTGTTCGTGCTGGTGGGCGCGGCAGTGGATATCCGCTATACTATGGAAGCCGGACCGGCAGCGGTGGGGATGATCCTGCTGGCGCTGCTGTTCCGTTCCGCCGGTGTAGCACTGTGCCTGTTAGGAACGAATCTGAATAAGAAGGAGCGTCTGTTCTGCATGATCGCTTATTTACCGAAGGCTACGGTGCAGGCTGCTATCGGCTCTGTGCCGTTATCGATGGGATTGTCCTGCGGCAAGATCGTTCTGTCCGTGGCTGTGCTGGCCATCCTTATCACAGCCCCGCTGGGAGCACTGGGAATGGATGCCACATACCGGAAGCTGCTTCAGAAAAATGGAGAAAATAATATCATTTGACAGCCATCCGACACGTGATCGAGTCCCGGAAGGAAGCCGCAAAAACGTCCACAACATCTACACCATAAGAACCGCAGGCACGCTCTCGCTCTGGCGCAGAACGTAGCGGTACATAATTGACCCCAATACGGTCAATAAGTACCGACGTCTGCTTACGGCCTGCTTGTCCTTATGGTGTAGATGTTGTAGCGCAAACTACGAATATCCAATGCAAAACCCCGGCAGCTACAACAACTGCCGGGGTTTTAAGGAGGATAGAAATCGTTTTAAACTATGTACATCAGGTTTATTAACCCATGGTAATAACTACGTTGTACTCTTCTTTGCCCTTTTCGTAAGGAATGATGTGTCCGTCAACAGCCTTGCCGTCCACGGTCATGGATACGACACCCTTTTCCACGTTCTGAGGGTTCTTCACCTGAATGTGATAGATGCCCTCACGGAACTTACGGGTGATGGAGAAATCACCGAAGCCCTTGGGAATACAAGGATCTACGGACAATCCCTGATGAGTGGGATATACACCCAGTATGTATTGGGAGATATTTACGAAAGTCCATGCAGCAGTACCGGTCAGCCAGCTGTTCTTTGCCTCGCCGTAGAATTTTGCATCCTTACCGGCTACCATCTGGGAATATACATAAGGCTCGGTACGATGGATCTCGCTGATATCCTCAATGTATGCGGGACAGGTCTTGCGGTAGATCTCGAAAGCTCTGTCACCTCTGCCCAGAACGGTCTCTGCGATGGATACCCAGGGATTGTTGTGGCAGAAGATACCGGCATTCTCCTTATATCCGGGGGGATAAGAGGATACTTCACCAAGTTCGAGGTGATACTCCGTGTATGCAGGTTGTAAGATCATGACACCATACTTGGTATCCAGTCTCTCTTTTACAGAATTCAATGCCTTTTCGGCAAGTCCTTCCTTCACACCGACACCGGCCAGTACGCAGAAGCCTTGAGGCTCGATGTAGATCTGACCTTCGCGGCATTCCCTGGAACCTACTTTGTGGCTGTAAGCATCGTAAGCACGTACGAACCAATCGCCGTCCCAACCATCCTTCAGGATCGCATCGTACATTGCCTGTACTTCCTTACGTGCGCGGGCTGCTTCGGCATCGTCACCCATCAGCTCGCACAGCTGAGCATATTCTTCGCCGTATTTTACGAACATACCGGCAATGAATACGGATTCTGCAACGGGTCCTTCACTGGGACCGAAGGTCTGGAAAGATTCTCCGGGATGAGCGGAGAAGCAGTTCAGGTTCAGACAGTCATTCCAGTCGGCACGGCCGATCAGAGGCAGATTGTGAGGGCCTTTGTGGTTGATGATATAGTCTAAGGAGCGTTTTAAGTGATCCATCAGAGGAGCAGCTACGCTCATATCGTTGTCAAAAGGAACCATCTGGGTCAGGATGGAGGTATCGCCGGTCTCTCTTACATAAGCACTGGTACCTGCAATGAGCCACAGGGGATCATCATTGAAGCCACTGCCGATATCGGAGTTGCCTTTCTTGGTCAGAGGCTGGTACTGATGGTAAGCACTACCGTCCTGGAACTGGGTGGAAGCGATATCAATGATACGCTCTCTTGCACGGTCCGGAATCAGATGTACGAAACCGAGCAGATCCTGACAGGAATCACGGAAACCCATACCACGGCCGATTCCGGATTCGTAATAGGAAGCGGAACGGGACATGTTGAAAGTAACCATACACTGATACTGGTTCCAGGTGTTGACCATACGGTTGACTTTTTCGTCAGCGGAATCTACCGTGTAGCGTGCCAGCAACTGTTTCCAGTAAGCCTGTAATGCTGCAAAAGCCTCATCTACCTGTGCATCGGTCTGGTATTTTGCCAGCATTTCTTTGGCACGGGTCTTGTTGATCACACCGTAGGATTCCCATTTCTCGTCTTCGGGGTTCTCGATGTAGCCCAGAACGAAGATAAAGGTCTTGGTCTCACCGGCTGCCAGATCCACGTTGATCTGATGGGAAGCGATGGGAGACCAGCCGCTTGCCATGGAATTCGTGCACTTGCCGTTCTCTACAGCTTCGGGAGAATCAGCCCCCCTGTAAGCACCCAGGAAAGCATCTCTGCTGGTATCGAAACCGTCAATCTTCGTATTTACGGAATAGATCGCATAATGATTACGACGCTCACGGTACTCGGTCTTGTGATAAATGGTGGAATCCTGTACCTCGACCTCACCGGTGCTTAAGTTACGCTGGAAATTCTTCATATCATCGTCAGCGTTCCACAGACACCACTCTACATAAGAGAATACGGACAGCTTCTTGTCCTCGGAGCTACCGTTGGTCAGGGTCAGCTGGGAGATCTCGCAATTATCGTTCAGAGGAACGAAGGAGAGCACGGAAGCCTTGACACCGTTCTTGGAAGAGGTGAAGCGGCTGTAACCGATACCGTGGCGGCACTCGTAGGAGTCCAGTTCAGTCTTCGTAGGCTGCCAGCCGGGGTTCCATACGGTATCTCCGTCCTTAATGTACAGATATTTACCGTTGATGTCGGCCGGTACGTTATTATAACGATAACGGGTCAGACGCAGCAGCTTTGCATCTTTATAGAAAGTATATCCGCCGCAGGTGTTGGATATCAGACTGAAAAACTCATTGCAGCCCAGGTAGTTGATCCAGGGAAGCGGAGTCTTGGGAGTGGTGATGACATATTCCTGATGCACATCATCAAAATGACCATACTTCATAAGAAAATCTCCTTCTTTCATGTTGTTGTATGTTGAGTGTTTGTTTTTTTCGCTGCGGAGTGCTTAATGTTAAGTAAACGATTAAGTGCTCCGGATTTCTGATTTGTATTATACAGAAGCAAAGGGAAAAATGCAATACGAATCTTGAAAAAGCCCGTAAAATGCGCAATGTATACAAAAACAGTGGGGAAACATGGGCAGAAGATACAAAATGAAAGAACCTTCGAAACACCGGTTTTACGAAACAAAATAATAGCAAACGTTATCGCACACTTTGCCTTTATATAGAAGAAACACAATCTATGTACAAGCCAAATGTACAAAACAGCCTATCTGAAATTGTTAATTATAGACAAAGTGGATACTTTTTGAAAAAAACTGCAAAAAAGTATTGCAAAATGCTCAAAGATGTTATATATTAAAACTACGAAAACGATTAAGTTACAAAACAGGTCGGACGGAATGACGAAGACATGGAACAGGAGAAAGATATGGCATCACTGAAAGACATTTCCAAGATTTGTGGAGTCTCCGTTGCAACTGTCAGCAAGGCACTGAACGACCACAAGGACATTGGAGAAGAAACAAAAGCAACTATCAAAAGGGTCGCAAAGGAAATGGGATATTCCCCGAACCTTTCCGCAAGAGCTTTGAAGACGAACAGGACCTACGGCATCGGAGTCCTCTTTGCAGATGAAGCCAGAAGCGGTCTTACCCACGATTACTTTTCCAGTGTGCTGGACAGTTTCAAGAGGACGGCAGAGAAGAGCGGTTACGACATTACATTCATTAATAGCTGCAAGAACCGGCCGGATCGGATGTCCTACCTGGAACACAGTAGGTACAGAGGCTTTGACGGAGTGGTGCTCGCCTGTATTGATTTCGGAGATCCCGAAGTCATCGAACTGGTACAGAGTTCCATCCCGGTAGTCACCATTGACTACCTGTTCAACAATCGTATCGCAATCATGTCGGACAATGTTGCGGGAATGAAAGAACTGCTGGAGTACATATATAGTAGAGGACATAGGAAAATTGCTTATATTCACGGAGCAATGTCAGCGGTTACCTCGGGACGGTTGTCCAGCTTCTACCGGACGGCGGAACGTCTGGGACTGGAGATTCCGGACGAGTATATCAGAGAAGCAGCTTACAGAGACACAACAACAACCTATCGTGTGACCAATGAACTGCTGGATCTCCCGAATCCACCGACATGCATCATCTATCCGGATGACTTTGCTTCTTTCGGAGGCATCAACGCTATCAGACAGAGAGGATTACAGATCCCTGAAGATATCTCGGTAGCAGGCTATGATGGCATACAGGCAGCAAGGCAGTTGGAGCCCAGACTGACCACAGTCCAACAGGACACAGAACAGATCGGCTGCCTGGCAGCCAGAGAACTGATCAGTCTCATTGAGAGACCCAAGACCACCATCATAGAACAGGTCATCGTACCCGGGAAAGTTGCTGAAGGCAAGTCGGTGGCCAGAATTCCGACAGACAATTAATCAGGCATTTATATGGAAGCGACGCAACCGCCGACATATGAATATAAATGCAACAAACACTTACAACAAACATTCAACAAAAAATGGGAGGAAACAAACATGAAGAAAAAAGTACTTAGTGCTTTACTTACAACTGCTATGCTTGCCAGCATGCTGGTAGGTTGTGGCAGCAGCAATGAAGCTCCTGCAGCATCCACCGATGCGGCACCCGCAGCTTCCACCGAAGCTAAGACCGAGGCGCCTGCATCCACCGAGGCAGCAGAGCCTGCAGCAGCAGAGGAAGGCAAAGTCTTCAACATCTACTGCTGGAACGAGGAGTTCAAGAGCCGTCTGACAGATCATTATCCCGGATATGAAGAAGTAGACGGAACCACCGGTAAGATCGGCGACATCACTGTAAAGTGGAACATCACTCCTTCTGATGACAACGCTTATCAGAACAATCTGGATGAAACACTGTTAAAGCAGGCTGATGCAGCAGCTGATGACAAGATCGACCTGTTCCTGATTGAGGCTGACTACGCATTGAAATATGTTGATACCGACTACACAATGCCTGTTAAGGATCTGGGCATCACCGATGCAGATCTGGCTAACCAGTATCAGTACACCAAGGATGTTGTTACCGACTCCAACGGCAATCTGAAGGGTGTTTCATGGCAGGGCTGCCCCGGCGTTCTGATTTACAACCGTGAGGCTGCTAAGGCTGTTCTGGGAACCGATGATCCTGCAGAGGTTCAGAAGTCTGTATCTGATTGGGATACCTTCACCGCAACCGCTGAGAAGATGAAAGCAGCCGGTTACAACATGGTATCTTCCGTAAACGATACTTATCGTGTATACTCCAACAACGTATCCAGCAAATGGGTACAGGATGGCAAGATCGTAATCGATGACAACCTGATGAAGTGGGTTGATGACTCCAAGAAGATGGTTGACGCTAAGGAGACCGGTACCTTCGACCTGTGGTCTGATGACTGGAGCAAAGGCTTCTATCCCGATGGCAAAGTATTCTGCTACTTTGGACCCGCTTGGCTGATCAACTTCTCCATGGCAGCTGATACCGATGGATCTATCGCAAATCAGGGTGGCTGGGGCGCTACTGAAGGACCTCAGGGCTTCTTCTGGGGCGGTACTTGGATCTGCGGCGCTACCGGAACTGACAACGCTTCTCTGGTTAAGGATATCATCCTTAAGATGACCGCTGATGAAGACATCATGAAAGAGATCGTTGTAGCTGATGATGATTTCGTAAACAACAAACCCGCTATGGAAGCTATGGCAGCAGATACCTCTTATCAGAGCAAGGTACTGGGCGGACAGAACCCTCTGGCTATGTTCTGCGCAGGCGCTGAGAAGATCGATCTGAGCAACCTGTCTGCATATGATCAGGGATGTAACGAAGAGTTCCAGCATGCTATGAAGAACTACTTCGATGGCAAGGCTTCTCTGGATGATGCACTGGATCTGTTCTACAAGGGTGTTGAAGAGAAGTATCCTGAGCTTACTCACTAATCTGAAACGATAAGCGAATAGCGAAACAATAAGGAATTGAGAACCGTGCCTGCCTGGCTGGTCAGGTAGGCACGGTTTTTCTCTCAAAATTCCCGGTTGGCAGAAGCTTTTTTCGGAAGAAGATAATTAAGAACAAAAAGAAGAGAGCTGCTGCGAGCCTTATCGGAAAAAAGATGGCACGAAAAAACGTAAAGTCGCTAAGAGAGTATGATGGCAAAAGGGAGGAATCATTATGGCAAAGGTAAAACGCGGAAAGGTGGTACGCTATAATAAGTGGGGTTATATTTTCCTGATCCCCTTTGTAGTAGTGTATGTATTATTCCAGTTGATCCCGTTGTTCCGGACATTTTATTACAGCTTTTTTGAAAATTACCGTTCCGGACTGACACAGATCGGACCGAATTTCATCGGATTTGGTAACTATGCAAAGATGTTGTCCAATCCGGACCTGTGGATGTACACCAAGAATACATTGATCATGTGGGTACTGGGATTTGTACCGCAGATCATCATATCTCTGCTTCTGGGTGCATGGTTCTCGGATCCCAGCCTTAGATTAAAGGGACAGAGATTCTTCAAGACAGTTATCTATCTGCCGAACCTGATCATGGCTTCCGCATTTGCAATGTTGTTCTTCACGCTGTTCTCTGATGGTGGTCCTATCAATGAAATGCTGATGCAGATCGGAGTCTTAAAAGAGCCATATCAGTTCCTTACAAACGTATGGAGTACAAGAGGTCTGGTAGCATTGATGAACTTCCTGATGTGGTTTGGTAATACAACGATCCTCCTGATGGCAGGTATGATGGGCATCGATACTTCCCTCTTCGAGGCAGCCGAGGTAGACGGAGCAACCTCTACCCAGGTATTCTTCAAGATTACATTACCTTTGTTGAAGCCGATTCTGATCTACGTAATGATCACATCCCTGATCGGTGGTCTGCAGATGTTCGATGTACCTCAGATTCTGACCAACGGTAAGGGCGATCCTATGAGATCCAGCATGACCCTGATCATGTACCTGAACAACCATTTGTACAGTAAGAACTACGGAATGAGTGGTGCGTTGTCTGTAATGTTGTTCATTATCACAGGTATCCTGAGCTTGATCGTATTTAAGTTCTCGAACGGCAAACAGGATAAGTAGGAGGTGGCAGAAATGTTGAGCGTAGAAACAAACGAGACAAAAAAAGGTCTGGGCATTCATGCCAGAAGAGCACTTGCATATATCGTACTGGTTATTATGAGTTTTCTCTGCCTGTTCTGGTTCTATATACTGTTTGTAAATGCAACCAGATCCAAAGGTGAGCTGACACAGGGATTTACCCTGCTGCCCAGCACACATCTGATCCAGAACTGGAAGGGCGTCATGGCAGGAACCCTGCCGGTAGTCAGAGGCATGATCAACAGTTTGATCGTAGCAACCTGCAGTGCAGTGTTGTGTACCTACTTCTCTACCATGACCGCATATGCGATCCATGTATATGATTTTAAGTTAAAGAAGTTCATGTTTACCTTTATCCTGGCAATCATGACCATTCCTACCCAGGTTACTGCACTCGGATTTATCCAGTTGGTAGCTGATATGAAGCTGGAGGATAACTTTATCCCCCTGATCATCCCGGCAATCGCAGCACCTGCTACTTTCTTCTATATGAAGCAGTACATGGAAAGTGCATTGCCCCTGTCTCTGGTAGAGGCAGCCAGAATCGATGGTTCCGGTGAGTTCCGTACATTTAATTCCATCGTATTGCCGCTGATGAAGCCGGCAATCGCAGTGCAGGCGATCTTCACTTTCGTAGCGAACTGGAATAACTACTTCACACCGGCACTGGTTCTGCATGATGACAAGATGAAGACATTACCTATCCTGATCGCTCAGCTGCGTTCCGCAGACTTCCTGAAGTTTGATATGGGTCAGGTGTATGTAACGATTGCATTCTCTATCTTCCCTGTTATCATCGTATACCTGTTCCTTTCCAAGTACATTGTCCAGGGCGTGGCAATGGGAAGCGTCAAGGGTTAATATTTCGCCAGCAACATTCAATACATAAATCTCTCCTGAAAAGCGGCACTCTTCCCCGGAGTGGCGCTTTTCGCTTGCAAAAAAACGGGGAAACGGGTATAAAATAAAGAGAAGAGTGAACGTGTATTTTGAGGAAGAAAGAGGTAATTGCCATGCAGATGTATGAGGTGACAGCACTGGCACCGGAAGGACCGGAGGAAGTCTATCAGGCGATGGTGTTTGCAGAAGATGAAGATGATGCCTTGAACCAGCTGGAGGAACAGCTGAAGGAGCAGGGTATTGCCCATGGAATGTGTATGGCGGAAGAAGTGTAGTGTAAAGTGTGAAAAGAACTTCTAATCACTCAGAGCAAAGGCTCTTTCGCGAAGAAGTTCTATGTTTCACACGCAAATTTGCGCCAATGCGCAAACTTTGCAGGTTATGGAAGGATGTGAGTGTTGCAAATGGAAAATTCCTATCGTTTTTTTGAGAATAAAGATTGTAAATATTTCCCTTGCCACAAGGGACTTGCAGATTTCAACTGCCTGTTCTGCTACTGCCCCATGTACCGCTTGGAGCACTGCCCCGGGAATCCCAGGTATTTCGAGAAAAATGGCAGACGGATCAAGGATTGCTCGGGCTGCACCTTCCCGCATGATCCGGAGCATTATGATACGATCATGCAGATTCTGCGGGAGGCATAACACATTTTTCTGGAAAATAAACACGTTTTTTTGCACATTTTTCTAAAACGAAAAGCCGATAGTCTGTTTTGACAGATTACCGGCTTTTTATGTGCGGAGACGGTGGGATTTGAACCCACGTGCCCCGGAGGGCTAACGCATTTCGAGTGCGCCCCGTTATGACCACTTCGATACGTCTCCAAAAGATTACAACGTAGATTATTTTATCTGAAAAATAACCGTTTGGCAAGGGGAGAAACGAAAAAACCTAGTAGTTTCTATTGTTTGCGATGGCATTTACCACCTGGCAAGGGAATTACGCTTTTGTAGCGGTAATTTAAAAAAAGATGTTGACAGAACAACATCTGTGTAGTATATTGCATTTAAATACTTTGATAGTCAAAATATTTTACCGACGGTAATATGGAGAAAGCATAAGACCGGTGTTGCAAACATTTATGAATGAAAAGTGAACACGCCGGAGACGACAAAGTAGTAAAGCAAGGTATCAGAAACACAATAATGAAATGCATAAGGAGAGCAAAAACATGTTAGAAAAAGTAGCAGCCATCATCAGAGAACAGTTAAATCAGGAGAATGTAGAGATCACAGAGGCAACCCGTTTCAAGGAGGATCTGGAAGTAGACTCCCTGGATCTGTTTGAGCTGGTAATGGCGTTTGAAGAGGAATATGGTGTATCCATTCCTTCCGAGAAATTGGAAAATATGGCAACAGTAGGTGACGTTATCAGATATATTCAGGAGCAGGCATAAGGACTGCATATCTGCCCTCATGTGGGCTTAGACCTTTTGACCTTGGTATCATCAGAATATGTAATATAACGCAGAATGACGAGAAGGATCAGAAAGACAATGAAAACAAAGATCACGGAACTTCTACAAATAGAATATCCCGTTTTCCAGGGCGGTATGGCCTGGGTGGCAGAACATAAGCTGGCGGCAGCGGTATCAAATGCCGGAGGCTTAGGCATCATCGGTGCCGCTTCCGCTCCGCCTGAGGTTGTCCGGGAGGAAATCCGTAAATGCAAAGAACTGACTGACAAACCCTTCGGCGTGAATATCATGCTGCTCAATCCCAATGCGGAGGATGTAGCGAAGATTGTCGTGGAAGAAGGAGTAAAAGCGGTAACGACTGGTGCTGGAAACCCGGGAAAATTCATGGAACTGTGGAAGAATGCCGGAGTGAAAGTCATTCCGGTGGTAGCCAGTGTGGCTATGGCGAAGATGATGGAGCGCGCCGGAGCGGACGCTGTGGTGGCGGAAGGCATGGAAAGCGGTGGACATATCGGTTCCACCACGACCATGGCGCTGGTTCCGCAGGTAGTGGATGCGGTATCTATCCCGGTGATCGCAGCTGGAGGTATCGCCGATGGCAGAGGAATGGCGGCGGCTTTTATGCTGGGAGCGGAAGGTATCCAGATGGGCACCCGGTTCGTCGCATCAAAGGAATCCATCGTCCATGAAAATTATAAGAATCAGATCATCAAGGCAAAGGATATTGATTCTGTAGTGACGGGAATGTCTACCGGACATCCGGTGCGTTCTTTACGTAATCAGATGACCAGGGAGTATCTGAAGCTGGAAAAAGAGAATGCCGATTTCATGGAACTGGAAAAGCTGACACTGGGATCTCTCAGGAAGGCAGTGCAGGACGGAGATACCGTAAACGGAACACTGATGGCGGGACAGATTGCAGGCTTGATCCGCAGAGAACAGACCTGCCGTGAGATTATTGAAGAAACAGTACAGCAGGCGCAGGAGTGCATAGCGGCACAAGGACAGCATAAATAAAATATAGCGACAGGTAACCGCTGACAACAGATTTCGAACAGCGACAGGCGGCGTAGTTATATGGAAAACGGCGCATTATAAAAAATGTGCTGTAACCGAGGAGAACAATAGCATCACATAGTAATTAGGAGAAGACAAAATGAGCAGGATCGCATATTTATTCCCGGGACAGGGCTCCCAGTACATAGGAATGGGCAAGGAGTTCTATGATACTTACCCGGAAGCACAGGCGGTATGGAAGCTGGCAGACAAGGTGCTCCAGAATCTGTATTGGCAGGACAAGCGGGAAGTACAGGCGGAAAGCGGACATCCGTACTCCATGGAACAGCTGACCTTTGAAGAAAATCCTTATATCAACATTACGGAATACACACAGATCGCCATGCTGACCATGGAAGTGGCAATTCTGAAAGTATTGGAGGCAAAGGGACTGAAAGCGGAGATGGCAGCAGGCTTAAGCCTGGGAGAATATGGGGCGCTGGCTGCCGCTGGTGTGATGGAGCTGCCGGATCTGTTCCGGATCATCCGGATGCGTGGTATCTATATGCAGGAGGCCTATCCGGAAGGCGGAGCCATGGCAGCAATATTAGGACTGGACGGAGATACCGTGGCAAAAATCTGCGGACAGACAGCAAAAGAAACCGGCAAAGTCGTCTCGGTGGCAAATTATAACTGCCCGGGGCAGATCGTAATCACCGGAGAGGCAGATGCAGTAGCAGCAGCATCGGAAGCGCTGAAAGAAGCAGGTGCAAAACGCTGTGTACCCTTAAAGGTCAGCGGACCATTCCATTCAGCTTTGCTGAAAACTGCGGGAGAACAGCTGGCAGAAGAATTGAAAAGCGTCAAGCTGTCACCCCCTTGGATTCCTTACGTGTCTAATGTAACAGCGGATTATGTGACAGATGCGTCACAGGTTGCGGAACTGCTGAAACAACAGGTATCCAGTCCCGTTCATTTCACCCAGAGTGTAGAGCGGATGATCGCAGATGGCGTGGACACTTTCATAGAGATTGGCCCGGGGAAGACACTCGGCAGCTTCGTACGGAAAATTGACAGAAATGTCAAAGTATACAATATCGAGAAACCGGAGGATCTGGACCGGGTGATGGAGGAACTGGCATGTTGACAGGAAAAAGTCTGACAGGACGAGTTGCTATTGTCACAGGGGCCTCACGAGGCATCGGAAAAGCAGTGGCAAAGGCGCTGGCATCAGAAGGAGCCACGGTGATCATTAATTATAACGGCTCTGCAGAAGCAGCGGAAGCGGTGGCGGAGGACATCCGAAGCCAAGGCGGCATGGCGGAGGCTGTGAAATGCAATGTTGCAGATTTTGCAGAGAGTGAAGCCTTTGTAAAGGCAGTAACAGAGAAATACGGCAGAGTTGACATCCTTGTCAATAACGCCGGGATCACACGGGACAATCTGATCGTGCGGATGACGGAAGAAGAATTCAATGCAGTCCTGGATACGAACCTGAAAGGCGCATTTCACATGATCCGGCATCTGACGAAGACCTTTATGAAGCAGAGATATGGGAAAATCATCAATATCTCTTCTGTCAGTGGCATCGTCGGGAATGCAGGGCAGGCTAATTATTCCGCCTCCAAAGCGGGACTGATCGGTCTGACGAAAAGTGTAGCGAGAGAACTGGCATCCCGGAATATCTGTGTGAATGCCGTGGCACCCGGATTTATCCGGACAGATATGACAGATAAGCTTCCGGAGGCGGTACAGGATAATGCGGTTGAACAGATCCCGCTTAAGAAAATGGGAAGACCGGAGGATGTCGCACAGGCGGTTCTGTTCCTGGCAAGAGATGCCTCGGACTATATTACCGGCCAGGTGCTGTGCGTGGACGGCGGTATGGCGATGTAAAACTATGTCCGGCAACAGTAAAACAGAATAGAAAATATGTCCGCTAACGGTACAGCAGGATAGAAAATAAGTCAGGATGCGAGGGAGTATATCTGTATGGGTAAAAATAGAAGAGTTGTAGTAACAGGCATGGGAGCCATCACCCCTATTGGCAACAGCGTAGAGGAATTCTGGAATGGTATCAAAGAGGGCAAGACCGGATTCGGTCCTATCACCTATTTTGATACTGCGGATTACCGTTGTAAGCTGGCGGCGGAAGTGAAGGATTTTGATCCCGCACAATATATGGACAAAAAATCCGCCCGCAGAATGGAGCAGTTCTGCCAGTTTGCTGTGGCGGCTGCCGGACAGGCCATCTCGGATGCTGGTCTTACTATGGAACAGGAAGATCCTTATATGGTGGGCTGCAGTGTGGGAAGCGGCATCGGAAGCTTACAGGCCATGGAGCGGGAATATGACCGCCTGAAGGAAAAAGGCCCCGGCAGGGTAGGCCCCATGCTGGTGCCTCTGATGATCTCCAATATGGCAGCAGGCAATGTCAGCATTGCCTATGGGCTGAAGGGCAAGAGCCTGAATGTGGTTACTGCCTGCGCAACCGGTACACATTCCATCGGAGAAGCATACCGTACGATCCAGTACGGTGATGCGGATGTAATGATAGCGGGAGGAACGGAAAGCTCCATTACACCCATCGGCATTGCCGGATTTTCCGCACTGACAGCATTGTCATTTAGTGAGGATCCGGAACGGGCATCCATTCCTTTTGACAAGGAGAGAAACGGCTTCGTCATGGGAGAGGGTTCCGCTATCGTGGTACTGGAAGAGCTGGAGCATGCAAAGAGGCGCGGGGCGAAGATCTATGCGGAACTGACCGGCTACGGCTGTTCTTCGGATGCTTATCATATTACATCCCCTGCGGAGGATGGCAGCGGAGCAGCCACCGCCATGCTGAATGCCTTAAAAGACGGTGGTGTGGCACCGGAAGAGCTTACCTATATCAATGCCCATGGAACCAGCACCCATCATAATGACCTGTTCGAGACCAGAGCGATCAAGCTGGCATTTGGAGAATATGCATATGACCTGAAGATCAATTCCACCAAATCCATGGTGGGACATCTTTTAGGAGCAGCAGGTGCAGTGGAGTTTGTCACCTGTGTAAAAGAAATTCAGGAAGGCTATATCCACCGCACCGTGGGACTGCGTGAGACGGAGGAGGAACTTGACCTGAATTACTGCCGGGACAGCTACAAAGAAGAGGTGCCTTATGCATTGACCAATTCGTTGGGCTTCGGCGGACATAATGCGAGTCTGTTGTTGAAGAAGTACACAGAATAACCGCAGCAGATGTTCAAGACACAGGATAGAAGGCAGAGCATCAACAAGGACGATTGCACAATGCGAGGAAGTAGTTGATACGACAGCATTCGCGGAACGGAGGAACAATGTCAGTTTATAATACACAGGAAATCATGGAGATTCTGCCCCACAGACATCCCTTTCTGCTGATCGATACTATCGAGGAGCTGGAGCCCGGTGTGCGGGCAGTGGGACGCAAAAATGTGACCTTTAACGAACCGTATTTTGCCGGGCATTTTCCGGGGAATCCGGTGATGCCGGGCGTGTTGATCATGGAAGCACTGGCACAAACAGGGGCTGTAGCAATTCTGTCTCTGCCGGAGCATCGTGGCAAGACCGCTTATTTTGCCGGGATCGATAAGGCAAAATTCAAGCAGATGGTGCGCCCCGGAGACACCTTGGAGCTGGAGACCACCATTATCCGCAGTAAGGGACCGGTGGGTGTCGGGGAAGCGATCGCCACGGTAAACGGAAAACTGGCAGCGAAGGCAGAGCTTACCTTTGCGTTGAAATAAAAATAGTCTGCGGAAGTGATTTCTTATGGGTGGGACAGAGAGATAAGAGTGACGCAGAATAAGAGGTGCAGGTATGGGAAGTGTAGATACAGAAACAGAGATCAAATGCCCGAAATGTAAGAAAATGATAAACAGAGACCGGGCAGCGAAAAATAAATATGTCTGCTATGAGTGTGGTTATTATTTCCGGGTGAAGACCCACAACCGGATCCGCATGGTGGCAGACCGGAAAAGCTTTCAGCCCTGGTTCGAGGAGATAGAAGAGAGCAATCCACTGAAATATGAGGGCTATGAAGAAAAGCTGTCGGAAGCCAGGGAAAAATCCGGCGTAAAAGAAGCTGTGACCGTAGGTGAATGCGAGATCTACGGGGAAAAGGCTGTGATCGGCATCTGCGAATCCAAATTTATGATGGGCAGTATGGGGCATGTGGTCGGCGAGAAAGTCACCCGGGCAATTGAAAAGGCGACAGAATTGCGGCTGCCTGTATTTTTGTTCTGCTGTTCCGGCGGTGCGAGAATGCAGGAGGGAATCGTGTCACTGATGCAGATGGCAAAAACCTCCGCAGCGATCAAACGGCATGGAGAAGCAGGACTTCTCTATGCGACTATTTTGACAGATCCCACCACAGGTGGTGTAACGGCCAGCTTTGCTATGCTGGGAGATGTGATCATGGCGGAACCGGGAGCCTTGATCGGCTTCGCAGGACCGAGAGTTATTAAGCAGACTCTGGGACAGCGCCTCCCTGATGGCTTCCAGACAGCGGAATTTTTGCAGGAGCATGGTTTTGTGGACGGTATCGTCCGCCGGGAGAATCTGAAGAAGACCTTATATTTCCTGATCACGACGCATCGGTGCAGTGAGGGGAATTATGCGGATTTTAAGAAAAATTTTGACTTCCATTTTGAACCTACGGAGATCGTGAAGGAACGGTCAATACTGACACTCCCCAGAACGGCATGGGAAAAGGTCAAGACCGTCCGGAGAGTGGACAGACCGGCAGCAACCGACTATATTCCCTACATTTTCGATTATGTAGTGGAGGCTCACGGAGACCGTTATTATGGGGATGATAAAGCACTGGTAGGTGCAGTGGCATTCCTGGACGGGCAGCCGGTGACAGTGCTGGCAGATGTGAAGGGCAAGGATTTTGCGGAGTGTGCCAGACGCAATTACGG
>ERZ1673740.978-NODE-978-length-25772-cov-188.064471_pt1 | contig 25772 bp, 19 predicted proteins | sample MGYA00580221_ERZ1673740 | MGnify/ENA primary metagenome ERZ1673740 (study PRJEB41218, sample SAMN15661786) | gut metagenome | host: Homo sapiens | place: Canada: London | collected 2015-08-20/2019-03-30 | study: EMG produced TPA metagenomics assembly of...
ATACAACCTTTTACTCATATTTATCAACTTAAATTAATTCCGCCAACGGGTTAAAGAATCGTATTACTTACGATAGTAAATAAGCCTATTACTTGGCGTATGTGATTACGATCTTGTTTATACGCAACTGAACGCCACCGCCAGAAGCCTCTTTGAAGACGTTTGTATAAACAATCTTCTTGCCGTCGATAACAACAGTAGCTGTCTCGTTGCCGACGCAATTGACATTCTTGTTCTTGTCTACATCGCAGATGAACTCTATCTTAGCGATTGCCTTGCTGCCCTCGAATGTAATCATGTTGTTCTTGTAAACACGGATGTTAGAGTAGTTAGCACCTGTGTAATACTTCGGACCATTCTTCTCGCCGTTTGCGTCGAAGACGATCTTTGTGCCGTCCTTAAGAGTGATGGTTGTAACCTCAGTACCATTCTCTGTATAGAAGTCGCCAGGAACCATCTCTACTGTTGTTGCACCAGCCTGAACACTCGGGTTAGAGAGTGTGAGTGTTGTGCCGTCGATAGCGATATTGCCATTGCCTGCAGGCTTATCCTCACCAGTGCCCGGCTTGTCCTCGCCACCAGTAGAACCACCCTCTGTCTTACCGTTTACAGAAACAAGGTATGTAGTGTTCTGAGCTGTTTCAAGAGTGTTGCCCATGTAGTTGGTGAGTTTGCCGTAAACTACAACCTCGTCGCCAACCTGAATGTTTGCCTGACCCTCTGTCCACTTCTGATTGCCGAGGTAGAGTGAGCGGAACACGAGGAACTGACCATCTGCCTTGCCGTCGTCAGAGATATAGAAAGAAGCATTGCCATACTGTGCAGAGAAAGCCTCCTTCACAGAAACTACCTTACCCTTGATGTAGTAGCCCTGCTCAGACACTGCGTTTGCAGCCAACTTGGCTGCCTCTGTATTAGCAGCTACACTATTGAACGGATCGTCCTTTGTACCTGTGCCCTTCGGTGTGCCTGTGATTCCGGTGCCACCACCCTCTGTGCCAGGCTTTGCACCGAACTCCTTGTCGCCGAGCTTAGCCCAGACAACCGACTTCAGACCGGTCTTGCCGAAGTAAGCCTCGATGTTACCGCAGAGAACTACTTCCTGCTTGATGTTTGCAGGATTGTCCTTGAGGTTGATAGCATTGCGCACATCACCGACAGGCAGCTGTACTGGCATTACATTATCAACTGATGTCTCGTCAGCAGAAGCTGCGATGAGCACGTTGCTTACAGCCTCACAACCCTCGGCTGTGAACTTTGCGTCGTCGATAGCCTTTTCAGGAACGAAACCTACGATGTAAGCCTTTACGAAGACATTGCTGCCTGTTGCGCCATGCTTCTTGATGTCCTCTACAGTGTAAGGATTCTCTGCAGTACCGTTGCCAACCGTTTCGGTTGAACCACCGTTACCGCCGTTACCACCGCCTGGAATTTCATAAGCTGCAGGAACGTCCTCGCAGCTTGTGAATGTGAATGCTGTCATTGTTGCGACGAGCATTGAGAAAAATATCTTTTTCATATTCTTTTGTTTGTTTGCTTGTTATATAATATATAATAATGTAAGATAGCCTTACTTCTCTTCTGCCGGCTGATTCTTCTCTGGCTCGAGCACTTCGATGTCGGAGAGTGTGCGCAGCACGAGCTGCACTGTTGTGCCGTAAGACGATGTTGCGCTGGTCTTGTAAACGGTGAGGATACCGGTTACGTTGAGTTTGCCCTTCGGCAGTTTCTCGGCAGCGAACTTAGCGTAGCAGCTTGTACGGATACCGATCTGCTTCTTCTGACCAGTGTAACCCTTGAAGTAGCGTGTCACGCCGTGGCCTGTAGTGGCACCTTCTGCCTCAGGAGCGAATGTGACGGTGCCGTCGGCTGTGTCGAACTCCACACCCTTCAGTGTCACAATCTGTCCAGAGTACTTCTGTGCAACGGTCTCATCGTTGAGTGTGCTGATTTCAGAAGTCTCGAACACGTGAGGTACCACGAGCGAAGCGTCGGGCTTGCCGAGAATCTTGAAGCGTGTCTGCCATTCTGCACGGCTGATGCGGCTCGGGTAAGTCTGGTTCTTCTTGAAGTCGGTGTACGGGATACCCAGCTGTGGTTGTGTGCGATATACGCCATAGTAGAGTCCGCCAAGGTCAACGAGAATCTCCTGACCAACCTGCAGCTGACCGTTGATGCCGCCCTGAGCAACGCTGATGATGATACCACCGGTAGCATCCTCGATCATAACCTGGCTATAGATATTGCCAGAGATATCGTTGCCTGTGACGCGACCCTTGATCTGCACACCGTCGGCGATGCGCACTGTGTCGTTCACTACATCCTTCAGTTGTGCACCGTACTTTGCCTTAAGATCAGCAATAGAAACGACATTGGTCTCCTGAAGCTGGTTGTTGCCGAACGGTGCCACCTCGCCAGTAGGGTCGGTCCAGTCCTCATCCATACATGATGTAGCAGAAAGACCTATAACAAGCGCGAAGAGCGCGAGTTTCAGATATTTTATACTTTTCATTTTCTTTCTGTGATTTAGAATTTATAAGTAATGTTCAGCATACCGTTTGTACCTAAGGCGTAGAACTTGAACGGGTTCTTCTCGAATGAGTAGCCACGTACGTTCAGGCTCTGTGTGTAGCCGCTTCGGCTCTGCTCGTAACCGCCTGTAACGATGTCGCGGTTGTTGAGGATGTTCTGAACCATGAGGTTGATTGAGAGCGATCCGTGCTTGAGGTATATACTGCGACCGATTGAGCCGTCGAGCATGAAGCCACCGTGACCCTTTGCCTGATCGAGTGCTCCTGAAACGATTTCGCCGGTCACGTCGTTGATAATCGGCTGACCGAGTGCCTTCATCACATCGTTACGGTTCACCACGTTCTTGTGGAAACGGTAGTTAGGCGAGTACGACAGGTAGATGCGGTCGTAGTAGTTGCAGTTGAGGTCGATGAACCAACCTTTCTGATGATAGCTTACGCCGAGGCTGAGAGCGGTGAGCGGTGTGCCGCTGTCGCGCATACCCTTGTTGTGGATATAGTCGTAGTTGTCACCTGTCTGGGCGGTGCCGTACAGTGTGGCATCTGTAGACTTCATGTAGCAGAGCTTAGAGTTGTTCGTAATCTTGGCCTCGCTGATTGTACCGATGAGCTTAATGTCGAGGAAGCTTGCGAGCTTGAACTTAGCGCCGAGCTCTGCACCATAGTACGACTTGTTCATATCGGTCATAGACACATAGATGAACGAGTTGCTATCATCGTTATAGAAGTTCTGCCAGTCGGATACGTTAGTCATGCGGCTGTAGTAGCCCTTCACGTTGAGGTGGAGCCATGAGTTCTCGTACATGTAGCCGAGTTCTGTGCTGAAGATGCGCTCGTTCTTGAGTCCCTGAACGAAGTCGTTGTTAATCTCTGGCGACATGAACGCTGCACGTGCTTCTGGTGCGCGGTGCTCATAGCCTACGCCGAGCGAGAGTACGTTGCCACGACCGAGTGTGAGGTTAGAACCGAACTTGAAACCACCATCAACGAATTCTGCTCGCTTGCTCTTGCCGAACGAGTTGTCGGCAGCCAAACCGTTACGCATCTTGCCGTCGCGCTGGAAAGAGGTATAGCCGAGCTTAGCAGCTATAGTATAGTTAGCCCAACCGAAGTTCTCGGTGTACGAGCTCCATACCTTGCCCTTGTTGATGAGCAGGTTGTAGTCGTAGCAGAAGCGGTCGCCTTCCTTAACGACTGCGTTAGGATGGTTGAGGTCGTACTGTGCTTCGGGCGAAGTAGCTGTGTACTTATCTGATATAAGATATGTATTGATGTTATGGAACTGGGTAGCACCGAGCAAGTCCTCCATTGTCTGGTAGTGCATTGCCTTATTGGTAGCTGCAAGTACGCCTACGTTTACCTTCTTGTCCTTGTCAATCTGGTGATTGAATGTAGAGGCAAACGAGAGCATCAGGTTGTCGTTGTGCTTAGCCTGGATGTAGTACATAGCGTCGCCGCCCTGTGCTGCTGCGTTCTTGTTTGAGTAGTAGAGGCGATCCCAGTTGATCTGACGATTAGCCTTTGATGCACGCCAATAGTTGTATGATGTCAACCAATCCTCGTAAGCCTGCTCTGTGCGATATGTAGAGTTTTCGCTATTCCACACGTCGTAGTAGCTTGACGGCATATTCTTCCAGTAGTTAGGATGCGGATTGTCAGCATTGTTGTAGTTGAGCTTTGTGCTCTTGTACATAGAGTACTTGCCGAAGAACGACGTAGTGAGCTTCGAGTTCTCGTTGAAGTTCCAGTCCCATGTGAGGATTGCACTTGGAGCGTAGTCGTTCACCACGCGTGAGTTGCGCTTCTTACCGTTCTGATAGCCCCAATAAGGGTTGTAGTAACGGTTGTTGGCGAGCCAATACATCTCGTCTGTACCTGCGCCCTGTGTAGAACGCTCGGTCGGGTTGCCCCATGTAGAGAGCGAGAGGCTGTGCTTGCCAATCACCTTCTGCACGGCGAGGAAGTAAGAGAGCGAGTTGTAGAATGTGCCCTCTACGTAGCCGTTGCGTGCCCAACGATAGCTCACGCCACCAGTGAACGCCCAGCCTTTCTCTGAGAGACCAGTGCTATAGGTGTACATGCCACGCAGAGTGTAGTTGCGGTTAGCACCACTGAGGGTCATACGATGACCTACAGGCATTGCCGACGGACGGAAGTTGTAGTTGTTGGAGCCACCCATGCCCGACATGGTGAAGTTGTTGCCTTCAAACGGAAGGGCGAACTCCTGATTGCGGGTCATGTTGTTCAGACCGCCGACCTGAGAGTAACGGAACTGTCCGCTCTCCATGTCGTTCAGCTGCAAGCCATTGAGATAAACCTCGTTGTACTTCTGGTCGAAAGCACGATAGCGGAAACGTGCCGGTGAGAACAGATAGCCCACCTGGCTGGCATAGATATCGGAGTTGGAGTTGACGATTGTCACATTCTGTGTCATGTCGTCGTCCTCACCGAGCTGTGCCTCAGTGAAAGTGAAGGCAGCCTCGCTTGCGGCTTCGCTATGATAACCGATAGAGTCGGTCTGTGTCTGAGCGAAAGCAGACGGAGCGCAGCACATTGCCAACACTGCTAATTTAAGCTTCTTTTGCATGTAATGTTTATAATTAAGTTTTAAATTTTCGTTTCTAAATCAACTACTACTTTTTTTATTTCATTCAATTAGGGTAGTTTAAGAAATAGATTGCAAAGTAACACATTTTTATTCAATTAATGAAACATTTCCATATTTAATTTTTATTAAGTATATGTTTCAATGCAGAACATGCCAACGGATTGGAAAACAATCGCAATTTCATGCAAAAAAAACACGAAATAGGGCACAATGATAACAAATTACTGTAACTTTGTAGGCGTGTATCACGTACACGCAGTGTGTAACGAATAAAAACAAAAAAACAAATAACTCAAATGAAAAAAAATCTCTTTATCCTCGCCTTACTCCTATGCGTGACATTTGGAGCATCGGCTCAGAAGAAATTCAATCTCTATGCCGTAGGTTTCTACAACCAGGAAAACCTCTTCGACACTTGCCACGATGAGGGCAAGCGCGACTACGACTTCCTGCCTAACGGCGCATACAAATGGAACGGACTGAAATATAGCCACAAACTACGCAATATGTCGCAGGCATTAGCCGACCTTGGCACGGACAAGCTGCCGGGCATCGGATGCGCCCTCATCGGACTCTCGGAGGTGGAGAACTCGAAGGCACTCGACGACCTCACAGCACAGCCTGCTCTGAAGCAGCGCGGATATAAATATGTACATGTAGAGGGTCCAGACCGCCGCGGCATCGACTGCGCACTGCTCTACAACCCTCGCTTCTTCACCGTGAAGGATGTGCGCCTCGTGCCATACGTTCCCGAGGAGAAGAAGGACTCTAACTACGTGACACGTGGCTACCTCACCGTTAGCGGCACGCTCGCCGGCGAACACGTGGCTGTAATCGTGTGCCACTGGCCGAGCCGTTTCGCCACATCCTACTACCGCGAGGTGGCTGGCAGACAGGTGCGCGTGGTGAAAGACTCGCTGCTGAACGCCGACCCCAACTGCAAGGTGTTCGTAATGGGCGATATGAACGACGACCCTACAAACAAGTCGATGACCGAAGGACTCTCTTGCAAACCGTCTATCGAGAAGACGGGCAAGGACGACATGTATAATCCGTGGTATAACATTCTCACAAAGCAGGGCAAGGGCACACTGTTCTACAACGGATCGTGGAACCTCTTCGACCAAATCGTGATGACTCCGAACCTGCTCAACCCGAAGGGCGTGAAGGACTTCTCTACTCTGAAGTACTTCCAGCATCAAATCCACATCCGCCCGTACCTCATACAGAGCGAGGGCAAGTACAAGGGCTCGCCGAAGCGTACCACCGCAGGCGGTGTATGGCTCGATGGCTATTCCGACCACTTGCCGGTAGTGGTGTATCTGGTGAAGGAGCAGAAGTAATGAATACCGAACGCCATCCCTTCACCCCGTTTCTCCCCGACGGCTGCCGGCTGCTCATGCTCGGCAGCTTTCCGCCGGGCGAACAGCGCTGGTCGATGCGGTTCTACTACCCCAACTTCACCAACGACATGTGGCGCATCTTCGGGCTATGCTTCTTCAACGACAAGCTGCACTTTGTCGACACCGAAGCAAAGACGTTCCGACTCGACCGCATTATCCCGTTCCTCAACGAACGTCGCATCGGCATGTACGACACGGCGACGGCGGTGCGCCGACTAAAGAACACGGCATCGGACAAGGACTTAGAGGTGGTGGAAGCAACAGACCTGAAGGCAATGGTGCGCTCCCTACCCTCGCTCACCGACATCGTGACCACCGGCCAGAAAGCCACCGACGTGCTCTGCGCGTGCTTCGACATAAAGGTGCAGCCGAAGGTTGGCGAGAACGTGCAGTTCGGCTTCGACGACAGAACACTGCGTCTATGGCGTATGCCGAGCAGCTCGCGCGCCTACCCCATGAAGCCCGAACGCAAGGCAGAGTTCTACAGTCGCATGTTCAGCACATTATACGACCAAGCTTAAGAATATGACAAACAACAAGATAACAATAATTGGTATTGCCGGTGGCACAGGCTCCGGCAAGACCACTGTAGTGAAAAAGATTGTTGAGGCACTGCCGCCGCACCACGTGGCTGTCGTACCACTCGACTCGTACTATAACGACACGTCGCACATGACCGAAGAGGAGCGCCGGGCTATCAACTTCGACCATCCCGATGCGTTCGACTGGAAGCTACTGATAAAGCAGATTAACGAGCTGCGCGAGGGCAAAGCTATCGAACAGCCTACGTACTCGTACCTGAAGTGCAACCGCGAGAAGGAGACGATACACGTGGAGCCTAAGCCGGTGATTATCGTGGAGGGCATTATGACACTGCTCAACAAGCGTCTGCGCGACATGATGGATCTGCGCATCTTCGTCGACTGCGACCCCGACGAGCGACTCATACGCAACATACAACGCGACACTATCGACCGCGGACGCACCGTGTCTATGGTTGTCGACCGCTACCTGAAGGTGCTCAAACCTATGCACGAGCAGTTCATTGAGCCGACAAAGCGCTTCGCGCACGTCATCATACCAGAGGGTGGAGACAACCTGAAGGGCATCAACATGGTGTGCAAGTACATCGAAAGCATCGTTGAGAAATAGTCCGCAAAAGTTGCAGGATTTGACAACTTCTATTATCTTTGCATTATGGAACGGCGGATATTTACATACGGCGGTTATTTCGAGGCATTTATGAGTACCTTGAAAGAAAAGGAGCAGGAAAAGATTCAGTATGGGCTTCTTCTACTAAAGACACAGGACAGACTCTCCACGAAGTTTATAAAACTTATTAAAGATGGTCTGTATGAATTGCGTACAGAATATGGAGGAAACTATGCAGACAAACAATCATCAAATCGTTGATTACGATCTCGTTCTTGACAAGAAGTTCGGCAAGGAAGGCACTCCGGAGCGCATGAAGGCCAAAGAGGATGCGCTTTCCTTCTATTCAGGACAAATACTGCTTGATGCACGCAAAGAAGCCAAAATCACACAAACAGAATTGGCAAAACGCATCAATTCTACCAAATCGTATATTTCAAAAGTAGAAAATGGAATTATCGTTCCAAGCGTTGGCGCATTCTACCAAATCATCAATGCTCTTGGAATGAGAGTCGAAGTTGTAAAACCAATATACTAAGCACAAATAAAAGTTAGGTCTGAATTCCTCATTTGGAATCCAGACCTAACTTTTTACTTTTAAATGCTTTGCTTGTGGGTACGTGGTATGGGCAAGATACCCATACCTCCTAACCTTTTTACTTTTTTACTCTTTTACTTTTTTACTTTTAAACTAGTTCGAGCCCTAACGATTCGACGAACGCTCGCACTTCCTTTTGCTGCATCAGTTCGTCGTACACCTCTTTCTTTGTCTTTCGGCGGCTTATCTCTTCTGCCTCGGCGAGGCGGAGCGATATTGACACATTTCCGTTGTGCAGTGCCTTGGCGAGCGTGACGCGTATGCGACCTTTTATCTCGTTTACCTGGTCGAGCAATATCTGGTTGTCTACCAGCACCTCGATATCGGGGAAGGTGGTGATACGCGGTTGCATGTTCTTCATTCGGGAAGCAAGCCCCACCATCTTCTGCGGCATACGGTTGCACATCGAGAGCCATTGCAGATCGAGGAACTCCTGCGTGAACTGCTCGTTCTCATCCTTGTTTGTCTCTTCCGCCTCTTTCTTTGCCGCCACCGCATCCTTGCGCTGCAAGCTTTGGAAGGTCATGCCGAGCGACGAGAGCTTCAAGCGTGGTACGCCGGCAGACAACTTGTCGGAGACGGCTGCCGAACCCGATGCGGCGGTCTGCGAAGGAGAAGCCTCAGCTGAAACATGGCTCACCGAGGCATGGCTTACCGGAGCAGCCACCTGCTGAGCCACTTTCGTCCGGGTGAAATCAAGAAGTTTGAACAGGGTTTTCAGCTGCTTGGGGCTACGCCCCGCACTGTCGGCATCCTCCGGCTGCGTGATCTGTGCCACCTGGATGAGTGTCAGCTCTACGAGCAGACGTTTGTTGCTGCTTTGACGGTAGCTTAGGTCGCACTGGTTCATCAGCTTCAGCGCCTTGTAGAGGAACTGCGTGGGACACGCCTTTGCCTGTGCGCTGTACTTCTCACGCTGTTTCTCGCTCACCTCAAGGAGCCTCAGCGTCTGCGCATCCTTAGCCATGAGCACGTTGCGCACGTGCGAAGCGAGTCCGTTGATAAGATTACCACCGTCGAAGCCTTTCTCTATTATCGAGTTGAGGAGCACCATGCACTCGCTCACCTTGTTCGCCAACGCATAGTCGACGAACTTGAAGTAGTTGTCGGTGTCGAGTTCGTTTAGGTCCTCAATCACCTTTGCGTATGTGATGTTGCCCTGGCAGAAGCTTGCCGTCTGGTCGAAGATAGAAAGGGCATCGCGCATACCGCCGTCAGCTTTCTCGGCGATGAGTGCCAATGCCTCTTCCTCGTAGGTGATGCCTTCCTTCTCTGCCACATACTTCAGGTGGTTGATGGTGTTCTCCACGCTCATGCGCTCGAAGTCGTAAATCTGACAACGCGAGAGGATGGTTGGCAAAATCTTATGCTTCTCGGTTGTGGCAAGAATGAACACCACGTGTGCAGGCGGCTCCTCCAGTGTTTTCAGGAAAGCGTTGAACGCTGCCTGCGAGAGCATGTGCACCTCATCGATGATGAACACCTTATACTTGCCCACCTGTGGCGGTATGCGTGTCTGCTCCATGAGCGACTTGATGTGCTCCACGGAGTTGTTGCTGGCTGCGTCAAGCTCGAAGATGTTGTACGAGCGTCCTTCAGCAAACGCTTTGCAGCTTTCGCACTCGCCACATGCCTCGCCCTCCGTAGTAGGGTTCATGCAGTTGATTGCCTTCGCGAAGATGCGTGCACACGTCGTCTTGCCCACTCCGCGCGGTCCGCAGAACAGGTAGGCGTGTGCCAATTTGCCACTCTTCACGGCATTCTTCAACGTAGCGGTGAGAGCAGCCTGCCCCACCACCGAGTCGAATGTCATCGGGCGGTACTTACGCGCCGATACTATATATTCTCCCATATCGTGATTTTACTTTATACTTTCTACTTCTTCTACAGTCAGACCACTATATTTTGCAGCCTGCTCTACCGACAGACCATTGCTCAACATAGATTTAACAATATCCTTCTTTGCTTCTGCACGACCCTCTGCACGACCCTGCGTAAGTCCCTCAGCACGACCCTGCGTAAGTCCCTCGGCACGACCCTGCGTAAGTCCTTCAGCACGACCCTCGGCAAGTCCTTCTTCGCGTGCATTGCCAAGCACATCATTCTGTATCATCACAGCGTTGAGGTGCTCATCATAAGCATAACGCTCGGCATCGGTCATCGAGTAATACTGCAGTTTTTTGCGTGCCTCCTGCAATCCAGGAGCAGTGGTGTTTTCCTTTATTACTCCACTCTTCAAGTAAGCAACCCACTCCTCCAACGGAGTCACTGCTACCTTGTCGAACTCGTTGACACGCACAAGAATGTACTCGGGGAATATCTCTGCCGGACTCTTCTGCACTAAAGCACCTTTCTCCTTAGCCGTTATGACGAGTTGGTCGTTTGTATGCACACCGATGAACTTGTTCTGTCCTACATACAGGTAGTCGGCACCCTTACCTATATCGAAATAGAGGATGCTTATAGAATACACCTTCTTCACCTCCTTGTATGTATCACCGAGATGGATGTGCTCGGTGATGGCTTTCGCTACGCCATACAGGATGCGTTCCAGATAATAAAGCTCGCTTGTATTCTGCACCTCTACAAGTATTATCTCACCCTTCGAGTTTCGTGCTTTGATGTCCACACGGTTGAACTTATCGTCTTGCGTTTGCTGATTGCCCTCACTCTCGAGTATCTCCACAATCTTCACCTCCTCACCGATAAACACGGTAAGGAAACCTTCCAACACGTCGAAGTTGGCTTTCTGACGGAGCAAGCGCTTGATAGCCCAGTCGAAACGTATGTATCTATCTTTCAGTCCTCCCATAATACAATAAGTTTAATGCTACTTTACAAAGTTACAATTATTATTCTGAAAACACGGCATGAAGCAATTAATTTTTCTAACTTATGAAAAAAGAGAGCTGAAACAACGGAATAATAAAAAAGGCTATGACATTGCTGCCATAGCCTTGTATCTGATGCGAAGTTATATCTTCATCTTATAGTTTAACCTTATACAAGATTGCGATGTTTCGCTTGACTGTCTCGTTGTCTGGGTCGAGCTCGTGCCAACGCATAAAGTATTTACGAGCCAACTCCTTGCTCTTCTTCACATTGAAGTAGTAGCCTACCAAATAACGAGTTGCCATCAACTGCCAAGAAGCATTTGCAGAAACGCTATTATACAACTGCAAAGCAGGTCGTAATCCAACGCCTGCCTCTTGATCAGGGTCGATTAACGGACTCAACTGAAGCTGATTGATATAGCCATAGTCTGCATAATCAGGGAATCGTTCTGCAGCCTGTCCATATATATCAAAGGCTTTCTTATAAGCTGCCACCTGCTCCATTCCAACACACTCTTCCGCCTTATCCTTATACATCACAGCATAGTTCTGCAGATGGAAATAGTTCAGCTTACCATTGCTTTCAACAGTATTGATATACTCTTGATAAGCCGTTTCTGCCTTATCGTATTCGCCCATATCCTTATAGGTGTTACTGATAACACCCATTGCAGAAGCTACCTGATCATCTTTGATTGTCGGGCTTTTTAGCAATTCCTTCAACACATCTATTCCCTGATTTAACTTATTATTATTAATAAGTGCCTTACCATAGTTCAGATAGTCCAAGTCTGTAATTAACGTATCTTTACTTGCAATCAAAGTTTCACTATACTCCAATGCTCTTGAAGCGAACAACTTCTTAGACTCGTATAGAGCTTCTCCCTGCTGCTTCTTCACCAATTCGTAGCCCATATTAGCATATTTGGCACCATTGGCAAGAATATAATAGTCTGTAGGATATTTTACCAAACCACTATCGCAAATATTCATCATGTGTGTATAGGTCTCCAACTTTTTATTACCATTGGCGTTTTCCAAAAAGGCAGATACCATTTGGACCTGGTTTATATAGTCGCGAGCCTCTAAAGAGTCCTTTTGAGCTTCATTATACAACTGAATGCCCTTTTTATACTCATTTGTAGAAAGACCATAATCAGCATACAAACGTGCGCAATTACGATTATATGGGTATGTAGGATTAGCTTCCTTCGCCATTGCGTAGATGTTTTCCAGCTTTGCTCTACGTTTACGTACTTCTTCTTGAGCCCCTGTATCGCCCGCAAACGCACGCGCTGTCACCTTGTCCAAACCCGCCTCTACAAACGCTGCATACTTACGATACGTTCTGAAGTCGTTGGGAGCCATCTCTATCGCCTTCTTATAGTAGTTTACAGCTACAGTAGTGTCGTCAGCCCACTTGTAGATGTCGCCTTTGAGCATATAAGCAGGACTATAATGGGGGTCGAGTTCTATTGCTTTGTCGATATATTTCAAAGCGTATGTGGTATCGCTGACACCCGATTTGAGCCAAAAGGCATTGGCTGCGCCTACGTAGATACGTGGGCACACGCTTTTCTTGGTCTGTTGCGACTCGCAAATCTGCTGCACAATAGGTTCCACCTCAACGAGTGTGTGCGACACAATCTTCTCTATACCCAAGATTGCGGCTTCTACATCGTTGATGGTCTGCACCTTGCGTGGCGAATTGGAACTTGACGCTTTGCTGGTCTTTGTTTTATTGTCGACCTTTGCTTTCTTTTCGGTCTTCGGTTTCTTCTCCTTCTTGTCCTTCAGCGAGACAGAAGCAATCGAAGGCGCAACAAGTGCGAAAGCGAGCAAGCCTATAGCGATTTTTCTCATGTTCATATCTTGTATAGCTTTAAGAGTGGCGAAGGTGTTGGTTCCTCCGCCCTATTATTTACTTATAATACGTACTGCACACCGATTATAGTGTGTACTGCACACCGAGGTTGAGTGTCTGGAACGTGCGCAGCTTCAGCATATTAACGCCAAGCATGTCTGGGTTGTAACGCACTACGTAGAGTTGCGGTGTGAGCGTCACAGCGATGTGCTTAGCCACGTTCATCTTTATCTTGATACCTCCATTGGCACCCATAAGCGGGCTGGTGTTGTACTTTCTTTGTGAGTACGACATGGTATGCGAACTGTTCACCTTTATCGAACCATCAAGTTCTGTGCTATTGCCTAACGACAGCAGCAACGCCGGACCTGCGAACAACTCTGCTTCAAACATACGATTGCTCTGGTAGCCTGAGCAGAGGTTGGTGACATTCAGCAAATAGTTGAGTGCCACGAAGCCTCGCTTGTAGTTGTTCTTGAAGAGTCCAGTAGTGGTGTATTCTGTACCATACTCGGTTGTGCCAGTATAGTTGTCCGGCGCAACGCTATTGATAGACAAGTATTCGAACGAAGCACGTACGCCATGCACCTTACCGAAATGTCCTTCAACGAAGGCCTGTGCATTATAGTTGAACGCTGCGCCCTCGTATGTCTTCTTGGTGTTGAACAGCATCGTACCTGCGCCCAAACCGAAGCTAAGCGGAATGCGTGGTGCCTCATAGTCATCTTGCTTCCTCATACGATAGTTTGTAGCACGTGTATAGGCTGTAAAACCAAGACGAACCACTATTCTTTGGGCGTTGAAACGCTTCACTGCGTCTATGTTGCGATACGGTATTCGGTAGTTATAGTTGGTGAAGCTCGGTTCGAGGAACACCTGCAAGTCGTTGCTGAGGTTATACGAGAGGTGTAAGCCTGCCGTGTAGAACGTACTAATGGTGCGCAGATGGGTCTTCTGCTCTCGCATAATCCAACTAAGACCGCCACCGAATGCTAACGCCACGTTGAACGGTTGGTCGAAAGAGTAGTTCTTCATAAATCCTAACGGATTGATAAGAGCCTCTGCGGTTGCATCAGCGGTCATATCATGCAGGTCGACAACAGCATCGTCTTGCACTGGTATGCTTAGCATAGCGCGTCTATCCTCGTCCTGTTCGCCCATTGCCTCATGGGTTTTGTCCCATGTGGCGGAGGTGAGTCCTAAGCTAAGGCGCACACCTACCGACGGCGAGAACCATCTACCTACAGACATCTTCGTAGAGTGTCCCATCTTTGGGCTCACATTTTCACCTCCCACGCACCATGCCATGCCTCCTGAGAGCTCGGCAAACCATGGTGTACGCCATTTCTGCGGATGCCACTGCATTGTGCTGTCCACATATTCAGGGCGGTTCTTCATATAGCGCATACGGTCCTCGATAGAGAGGTTGTTGTGCAGATAGTACACCATACCGATGTTTACACCATAGAAGCCTCCGAACTTATTATGCAGGTGTCTTGACTTGACACCTACATACGGCTCTATAGTGAGGTATCCTTGCGGACCGGTGAATATCTTTCCCTGCACACCTCCACGTATTTCGTATCGTGTGCGATGGTAGTCAACTATGTTTGTTGTGTTGTGACGCACGCCAAAGCCAAACACTGTTGACACATCGAGCAGTCGAGACGGACAATAGCCGTCCATCAACGTCGAAAGACTATATATCCAGTCGACAGAACCTTGCCACTGTTTATAGTTCTTCTTGTTACCCTCATAGTAGCCATATCCCAATCCGGCTGTAAGGCGCACTGTATGGTAAGGGTTGAACTGCTTACCCACACTCACGTGCGCCATCGTAATTGGCGAGAGGTTATAGCCTGCATATTCTAAGTCTTTATGCAATCCTCCGCCGAAGCCTAAGAAGAGGTGGTCGTACCACTTCTTTCTGAAGGTGTCGTCATAGCCACGATAGCGGTCCTCAAGCACGTACTTGAGGGCATTGAACTCCGTAGCGTAGTTGTGGCGAGTTTTGCCAATGGTGTCTTCGTCGCCCGACTCGTCCCATAGTGAGTCGGGCACCTGTGTGATAGCACGTGGAGCGACACTGAACGTTGTCGTTCTTGCTACACTACAGCTCAAGCCACCTATCAAACAAATCGCTGTTGCGTAAAGGCGTATGATGTTAATGCTCATTGTTCTTGGTCTTATTTGTTATCGTCAGCGGTGTTATCCTTATTATCTGCCGACTGCACTTCTTCCTTTGTCTCACTTACAGCTCCGCTTTCCTCAGCCTTCTTACGGTCGGTGTAGGCTTTGAGTATCTCGAACTTCTTTCGATAAGCCGGAATATCTTTTCGCATATACTTCGACTTCTTACGGATGTCATCGTTCACATTGCCCTCGTTGCGATACAGGCGTATGAACTTAGGCTCCAGATCGAAGCTATGCTGGAAGTAGGCGAGGTAGAACGGCACTTTGCTTACGTCAAGCTGCGGTCCGGTGTTCTGCTTTTTATACTCGTCAAGCTGCTTGTAGTACTCTTCTGCCTTCTCGGGGTCGGTGCGTAGCAGTTCGTTCTCCTCTTCTTCCGTGAGTTCCTTAAAACCGCTGTTTTCTGCCGAGTAGTCATCTATCTGCGGTTCACGTCCCCACTCGTCAGCCCATATAATGCCTTTCAGATACCACTTCTTTGGGTTATCGTCGGGCATACGGTCGATAAGAGCTTCGCATTCTTTGCGCGATTTGTTAAGATATCCGTGCAGTTCGGTGTAGATGATAGCACGGTTGTCGTCGCCCGTACTGAACACGTAGCGCTCTGCTTCCTTTATCTTTGCCACCTGCTCTGGGTCGGTTATCAAGCCCTGTATATAGAACGGGTAGCCTTGCTGGAATGTGATGAGCATACGTAGGCGCTTTGTAGCCTGCAGCTGCACATTCTTTTTCTCCAACATCTCAATGAAGAACATCGCGGTGTCGAGCTTTGCCTCCTGGAAGTACATCACGGCTTGGTTGAGCACAATCTGCTCGCGGTTTATCTTCACGGGGTTATAGCGGTCGCTCATATCCATTTGGTTCACACCCTTACGGAAGTCAATAAACGGCTTCAGGATGTTCACATCGGGCATACCTCTGCGACTTGCCATCAGTGCCATTTGGTTAGCCACGTATGGGGCAAGCTTCAGACGTGTGTAGTCAGACTGCGCAATGATGTGCTTGTAAGCAAGTGTTGTGATGGTGTCGAGCTCTAAGCTATCAGTGACTGTAGCCAAGAGGTTGAAGTAGTCACCGTTCGACATCTTCTTCTCGCCCGAGATATATTCGCGCTTGTGTGCGAAGTAGTTCTCCACTGCCTCTTCTGCGTTCATAATATGTTTTATCTCGTAACGATATTTCACAACCATGATACGCAGGTTTTCAAGAATAGGTACGATGTCGCTCTCGAAGAACGGCTGTAGCTTCAACATTCCGAACACTTCGTTCGGTTTGTATGTCTCGATGGTGTTCTTCACTGCGTCGTACACCTCCTGATTGCCATTCTTGCCAACTTGCTCAAGCACGTCGTCCCATGTAAACACGCGTGGTTCGAGTGTCGACACACGTATATCCGAGCTCAAGTGGCGCTTCAGAATATTGCGAGCCACAGCCGCACGCTGTGTAGCAAGTCGGGTGTTGAGCTCCACACTACCCTCAGGCGAAGCACCGCCCTGTACCTGTACGTCCCAAAGCAAATCGCCGTACGACTTCAGCTCCTTCACAATGGCTTGTTGCTCTACTATGTTCATCGAGTCATTGAGCAACACGTCCTTACCAACGACGAACTTCAGTCGCAAGTCGCGGGTCACGTTAGCCATATTCTCCTCTGCTGCCTCCTGGAACTCGCTTGTGAGTGGCATATCGGCAGCCGTCACTGAGAAGTCGAGAAACTTCAATGGTTTGAACGCAAGGCACGAGCCAGTTGTCATCTCTCCGCTATCCCATGTGCGATGATGATAATCCTCAAGCACAACGCGATAGCTTCCTCGGTATGTCTTCTCCTTATCGGGCTTCTTAAAGGTGACATTGGTACTGTAAGCCACCTCCTTATCGCGCTCCAAAACGTACGATGGGTCATAGCCACGAGCCACCGAATCGTTCTTCATATAGTTGAAGCCCATACGCTTATCCTGCTTCTTATGATACTCTGCGCCCTCAAGTATTATGGGCTGCAGATAGGCTATAGTGTCTTCGGTCTGACAGTCGACAGCCATCGGTTGGCAGATGATGCGCGACTTCTCTGTGGTGTAACCCTCTGGGATGGTGAAGTTGACATTGAACGTCACTCTATCGCCGGTGTCCATACCAGGCACGGGCTTCATCGTAGGGTTGGTGTTGCGATACTTACCATCGACAACGGTCTCATCAAGAATTTGGTCGCTACTCTCAAGCGTCACCGTGAACTTGTCCTGTCCCGACTTTATCTCTACAGCCTTTGCACCATACTCCTCGTCGAAGACAACAACGCCCTGACCGCTCATGAGGAACTCCTCAATCTCACCATTCGACTTAGAGAGCTTGAATGCTATGCCGAGCGAACGTAGTTCTTTCTCCAATGCTTTAGAATCGCCACTGAACACCTTCGTGTTAGCCACGTTGATACGATTGGCTGCATCAAGAGCCTTGTTGATAGAGCGGAAGGATGTACAATACTGCACTGTCTTTGCAGGCTTTGGCTCGCCCTTCTTACCCATCTTCAAGTACACCTTGATCTTCACCTTACGCGAACCTCCGTCGTCCTGCTGCAGAACGGCAGCCGTAGCGGTGAAGGTGACAAGCAGTATAGCTATCAGCGCGAAGCATATATGTCGTAAAAAGTTTCGTTTCATTGTTATTGTGTGTTATTATATTATTTGAGGATGTAAGCCACTGAGATGCCTATGCGTTGTGGCATGAGGTAATAACCAGATGCGTTCGGTTTGTTGAGTCCGCCTACCACATAGTCGCCGTAGTTATCTCCTGCGAAGTATTCCTTACGATTGTAGCCTACAGCAGCCACTCCGGCGTGGAAGTCGATAAAGAGTCGCTTCGTGACATTCATTACGTAACCAAATGTGATGCCACCACCGTAAGCTATTCCTTTGTACACTTTTCCTTTTATAGAAGCATCGTAAATTGCGCCTACGCCTCCAACGCCAACGAATAAGCTATGCATCGGACGTCCTGAGAAGTAGTATCTGTATTCGGGCTGTGCTGCCAACAACTTTATGTTCTTGCCATACGGCTTATTACATCCGAGCACATTGAATCCGAGGGTCGACCAGTTGCCGACCGTCATCTCCAAACCGACGCTTGGTATCATGCACGCATCCATAAGCACATCGGTGTTGACGGCGAGCTTCTGCGCCCGAGCGGAGAATACTGCCGAGAGCATCAAGAATGTCAAGAGTAATTTCTTCATTTTTACTATGTTATGTTTAAAGGTGCGGCATCGCGCTGCACCAGCGTGTTGCTTTATATATTGTGGGGCTTTGATATTTCTACTTTAGTGGGTGCTGCCCTATCGTGGGCTACACCTGTTGTATGTTTTAGGGTGTTTGTTGGGTGTTGGAGTGTTTTGTCTGAGAAATCATTAAGAGTGGGTATGGCTTAACGCCACACCCGCTCTATAATTATAATGCTTATTCGAGTTCGATTACGCGCTTCTCCCACGGAGTGAGCTCGCCATATGTCTGAATCTGCTCTGGGTCAGAAACTGAAATTACGATATCATACTCGTAACCAGCTTGCCAAGGCTCATCAACACCAGTACCATCAGCTTTCTTGAATACTGGCTTAATCTCGTACTGTGCTGCCTTGTACACCTTGTCGGGTGCGCCTTCGAGGTAGTACTCTACACGCAAGCGGAAGATACCCTTATTAGCTAATTCTGCAGCGTCTGTACCAAGGTAGCCATTGTCTTCATACTTTGTAGAGCCGTCAGCGTTAGTACCGGTCATCAGTGTCGGTACGGGGAGGAGGAAGCCGTCACCAACAGTAACCTGTGCGTTATCGCCGAGGTACGGACCGTTAGTTGGGGTGCCGATAGTATTGCCGTCCTTGTCCTTCAACTCGAAGGCAGTAGCCTCAGTGTTGTGGTCCTTAGCAGTAGTCCAATCGACAACAAACTCGCCTTCCTTACCCTTAACATCGTCAGTCAAAGCATCGAGACGATTGTTGAGGTCAGCAATAGTAAGTGTACCTGCGTCAGCCACATTGAGGAGCTTAGCCGACTTGATACCCAACTTTGCAATACGAGTATTTTCGCCGCTGCCCTTTTTGAGGATGATGTTGAACTTCATGAGCTTGTGCACGAAGGTGAGCTTCGGACGGCTCTCCTTGTGTGTCTTCTCATTCCATGTTCCACCGTTAGCCTCTACGCTCTTCTTCTTGTCGCGCAGATACTTTGCGCTGTAAGCGTCCGCCTTGTCAGGATCATCTGGTTTTACGAACGACTTACCCCAGATAAGATCGGTTGTACCGTCCAGACCTGTTACCTTCACGCTGTACTTATTGCCGTTGTGCTCCACATTCGTTGAGTAAGGATAATAGCCATAGAATGTATAGCTATACTGGCTACCCATCGGGTAATAGTGATTAGTCTGTGTTGTGCCACCATTCTCGTCGAAGAGTGTAAGGTTTGTAACACGCTTGCCTAAGTCGGCATCGTCAGTAGTCACAGCCTTAGCCTGAATATTCTTCAACCAAAGGAAGTTAGGGTTGTCAATGCCTTCCTGCCAAGTAATTTCCTGCTTAGCTGCAATCTTGCCAGTAGCAAGACAGAAGAAGCCGAGGTTCTTGTCGGCAGGCGTATCGAATGTGCCGTCATAGTTGCCATCAGCACCAACATTGCCGAGCGCTGCGCGAGTCTTGTTTGCCTGCTGACCAGCAGAAAGCACGATAGGCACATCAGAGTTCAGTCGCTGATTGTTGTTACCGCCAGCGAGGTCGTCCTCGTTTGTGCAGCTGGTCATAAACATGGCAGCAGCCATTCCCATTAAGAATATATGCTTATTCATTTGTTTGTTGAATTTATTGTTTTTCTAAAAAAACGTTTATTCATTAGGATTGTTGAAACACTCGTCTCTTCCTCGCCTTTTGCAGCGAGGAAGAGAGTTTATATATCTCCAATCCCTTTCTGCAGGGGCAAGCCCCTACGCTTTATATATGCCCCCTTATGCGGTTGCATACTCAAATAGAGATTCTTATCAGATGCTCTGATTAAGGCTCTATTGGCTCTGGAGTTGCAGGAGTCGGCTCTGTGTACTGGCCTTCGTTCGGATTGCGGTCGTCGTCGATATCGATTGAACCACCATCAGCCCAAGGTACGAGAGTAGCTGTAACCTCGATTCCCTCAAGACCGTAAACAGTGATAGTAACCTTGTAAGACTTACCCGGCTCAAATGTCTTTGTATCGTCCATCTTGATAGTAGCCTTCTGCTCGAGAGGCTTAGTAACCTTAACTTCACCAACCTTCTCAAGAACATCCTGAGAAAGATTGATTGTAAGAGGATACTCTGTCTCACCAGGAGCAACAAGGAGAGCCTCGCCTACCTTAATAGCATCACCAACAGTAGCTTCACCAGTAGCAGGCCATGTCAAAGTAACAGGCTTAAGATCAATGAGTGCTGCATTGTTATCTGCTACAGTTTCATCACGCTGCTTCAAAGTGAGAGCAGAAGCATCGCCAGTGAAAGTAAGGAGGTCTGCAGCTGCCTTAGTCTCGCCTGTGTAAGCCACTGTAAGAGTACCAGTTGTCTTTGAGCCTACAGAAACACCAGTTACCTTAACAGCGTCTGTATTGCCACCTGCTGGGAGACCCGCTGTAGCCTTAGATCCTGCACGTACCTCGAATGTGAAACGTGTGAGGAGGTGGTTGAATGTGATGTTCGGCTGAACGCCCTTACGTGCTGCATAAGCAGAGTAGAAGTTATCAGCATAGTTGCCAAGCTTAGTAACCTCATCAGCAGAAGGAGCTGCCTTGCCTGCCATGATATCCTGCGAACCATCGATCTCGATATCAACAACACGCTTTGTAGCTGCATTTGCTTCTACTTCTGTACCTGCGTCATCAACAGTCTTTACAACAGGTGTACCTCCTACTGCAGCATCGTCAACGCGATAACCCCAGAAGTCGTAATTGCCGCTAACTGGGTAGTAAGCGATAGTATTGTCAGCTGTAGTAGCCAAACCAGAATTTGTGTTGTCAGCTGCATTAGGAGCCTTGAACTCCTTGTTATCAAACACCTTTGCGTCAGGAGTTACAACACCGCCAACAGCTGGAGCCTTGTAGTAAGCAAGATCCATGCTACCCTTCTGGAGCATGTACACCCAGAGAGTCTGGCCTGCCCATTTGTTCTCAGCGTCAGTCATGCCACCTACGGTACCAGTACCACGGGTCTGAACCTTAGACGAAGCAACGCCGAGACGAATCTGCTGTTCAGATACGTTCTGTTCGCCATTTCCACCGAGAGTGTCCTCATTTGAGCATGCTGTCAGCATACCAGCTGCAGCCAATGCAAAGAAAAACATTTTCTTCATAGTCGTGAAAAATTTAAATTAATAATAAAGTTATTTTTAAAAGATTGTCTTATTCCTATTTTAATATCCATTGATGTTAGGGTCGTTAGGATCTTTGTCCTGGTCGATATCAATATCTTCACCCTTGCCCCATCCGTCAACGCTTCCGCTGATCTGGATCTTCTCCAAGCCGTAGACACCAATCTTCACATTATATAATAGACCTTTCTCGAAGCTTACTTGCTCGCCCTCTTTCTTAGCTGGCGTGATTTTGTATTCGGTCTTGTGCTCCTTCATCTGACCGTTAGGTCCGTCGGGGAATTCGTATGTGAGCGTCACTACGTACGATTCTTGCGGAGCTACGAGCAAACCAGCACCGAGCTCAACGGATGCCTCGTCCATCTTCTCCTTTGTAGTAGGCACATGTGTAACGCCTGGCACCACTTGGCTCTCGTTGTCCGCCCACTCGTCTTTCCACTTTACCTGATAGCCTTCATCTCTCAGCTTAGGTATAATCTTGCCATAGACATTATGCGTCTTTCCATTCTCATCGGTTTCCTTTTGGAACTCGCCAAGTTTCACCGCCTTTTGCAACACATCAACCCCATTCTCGGGTTTGAACACGAGTTTACAGTCGTCAATGTTACGGCTTGCGACGGTGAGTGTGCCCTTTGTCAGCGTCATCACCGAAATATCCTTTATCACTACGTCCTTAGCCGACGAAGCACCTGGATAAGCAAAGAACTTCAGCATCGTAAGCTGATGCTTCATATTTACGACGGGGTGCACGTTGCGGTGTGCCGCAAATGTGCTATAGTTACCAGGTATATTTAGTATCTTTTGCTTCTCATCTTCGGTCAGACTGGCAGCCTTTTCGTAGATACCACCTTCGGCGAAGTCGGCTTCCGTAAGCGGAGTCTTGGCTGCGCCCACGAGCACGTCCTGGTAGCCGTCGATTTCTATGTCGTAAGATATCTTATTCTGTTCGCGCTTATAGTTACTCAAATCGAGATCGTCTACGAAATAACCGAAGAAGTTGTAGCCCACATCCTGATAGCGAGAGCTGTAATAGATGTCTTTAGGATAGTCTTTGGTGAGCACATTCATTGTGCCGATAAACTGGTCAGGCTCGAACTTGAACGGCATACCCAATTTGTAATCTGGTCCGTCGAGCAGACACGATGTGTTGTGCTCGTCCTTGTTGTCTCCGCTCGCATTTTCAGCATAGCAGTATCTCGACATAGAGGGTGCCTCCGTGAGCACTCCCTGTCCGCCGTTTGGATCGGCATCGTTGTAAGCACGGAATGCGAAGATGTTGAACTTGGCATTCAAGTACTTTTCGCGATTGTATGCCACGGTCTCCATTGGCTCGAACGCACCCGTACCACGTGTGCCCACAGAGCCACGTGTGTCGGACACTACCGAGAAGTATGCCGGATTACTGGTATATAGCAAAATCGATGTCTTGTCGATGTTGACATCCTCATCGTTTGTTGGCGGTTCTCCCTGCGGTAGGTCCAAGTCTGGATAAGAGACATTGCACGACGCCGTGAGCAGCAGTGTTACTGCAGCTGTCAAGATGTTAACAATATGTTTCGTTCGTTTCATCTTATAGGTTATTTTTTAAATGTCGATATTTATATCGGAATCCGTCTGTATCCAACGATCGAGAGCGTCACCACCCTTGTCTATATTACCGACCGTTTTTCCATCAAGAAGTATTTCGGCACTGATGTTTATTGCTCCGTGTTCGCCATTGCGGTACACGTACTTGTTATCAGATGTCGTTTTCATCAGTTTTGCTTGGTTCAGAGTGTTGTAGAGGTTTATGATGCCCTGCCACTTCTGAGGGAAAGTATGTCCTGTTTTCGGGTTGTACACTTCGGTGTATATAACCACCTGCATAATACCAGGGCCGTATATCTTCTTGCGCACATCTGCTAAAGTCTCTCCGTAAGCGCGCTGCACATTCACCACGCCCGTCACATTGATATTGCCGTGGCAAGCTATTCGCTTGTTCTCGTTAGTGTCGTTGCCATTGTCGTCTGGGTTGCTCGGCTTGATGTCGGTCTTAAACAGCATCTTACTTGTCTTCTTTATGTCGAGATAGCCTGTGTTCATCTTTATATAAATAGGTACACCACTTATCTCTGCCCATACCTCCGTCACCTTAAACTGCACCTCGTCCGTATTCTTCACGATGTTGAAGTTGATGTCTATATTCTGCGAGAGTATCTTCGGTTTGAACTCGAAGGTTGTCTGACGATCGGCGCGTACTCGTTGCACTGTTGTTGAGTCGTAATAGAGTGGCTCCACATCGGGCTGTATGTACTTCGCATACGGGTTGAAGTCTTGCCAAGCTAATGGTTTGTTGAGCTTTGGGTCTTTTATGTCATACACCTTATAGCTCAAGCCTACGTTCTGCAACGGGTATTTGTTAGCATCCTTTTCCATGAACTGCTCGAGCTCCGAGTAGTCGATGGCTGGGTTGTCGAGCGGGAATGTCGCAAACTTATAATAGCCACGCGGAATATTTATAGTCGGCGTAAACGGAGGGGGAGTCGTTCCAGTACCAGGCTCGGTTGGTTCAGTTGGTTCAGTTGGTTCAGTTGGTTCGGTCGGCTCGGTCGGCTCGGTCGGTTCAGCCGGCTCGTCTGCATAAGCCAAGAGAACTTGACGCTTTACAGACTCTTCATTTTCAGTTTCTGTTGGTCCTGTAGCATCTGTGTTGCCACCGCCAGTGTTGCCACCAGTGTTATCGCCACCAGTGTTGTCACCCTCGTCCGGGTTTTCGTTTGGACGGTTTTCGGGTGTGATGGTCGTCTTACCGATGAGGCGCAGTGTGAGGTCGTCGGTGTTCACCTCTGCCACCTGCTTCCACTGTCCCACGACACGATAGCAGAGTACACCCATTCGTTTCGGCTTGTCCTCTGGCTTATTCCATGTATATGTGAAGTTGACATCGCCCGTATGTGGGTGATTTCTTTCACAAATCTCTACCTCAGTACATGAGGTGAGCGTTGCTCCAAGAAGGAGTGTGTATAATAACTTCTTACTATTCATCGCTTGCCTCCTTTCCTGGTTCAGCAGAAGGCTGATTAGTTTCCTGTTGAGATGTAGTGGGTTGAGATGTAGTGGGTTGAGATGTTGAGACTTCCTCTGCAGGGGTCTGCTCTTCTGCTGGAGCTTCACTTTCTACAGGAGTCTGTTGCTCCTCAGTAGGAGTTCCTCCCTCTGTAGGAGCCTCGCCCTCTACTGGGGTCTGCTCCCCAGTAGGCTCGGTGGTTCCGTTCGGTTCGGTAGCCTCGGCACCTTCGGTTGGCTCAGGTTTCTCTTCCGCCTTTTTGCCCTTATTTTTCTTTTCGGCTTTCAGGCGTTCCTTCTCCTTCTGAGCCTCAACAGCCTTCAGTCGGTCAGCCTCTGCCTGCTTGCGGTCAGCCTCTGCTTTCAGCTTAGCGTTCACTATGCGCATCGAGTCAGCCTTAGCACTATTGACAACAGCCACAGAGTCGTAAACCTGCCAGAACTCCTTGTAGATAACAGACTCAACAGAATCTCTGTTATGCTTATTGATAGCATCAACAACGCGCTGGTTAGCGATACTGTCAATTCTGTACTGATATTGTGCATCGGCATCGTAACGCCAACGATATTTCTTCGTGATTGGATAGCTGCCAAATCGATATACGAATCCTACACGTGCCGCAGTGGGCATCGGGAACGGAACAACCTTCCACGAACCTTGCTTGGTGCGTGTGTAGCAGTTGTCGGCACGATTGTATATGAACTTCTCTGAGTTGACTGCTACGAAGCCGGCATCGAAGCCGAGGTCGAGGTCGAGGGTATTACCTGTGCGGAAAGCGTAGAGAGGCTTTATTATACCGTATGTAATACCAGCCGACAATGCTTTGCCTTGATGTCCTTCTCTGCCAAACTTTATCGAGAAATCGCTGAACGACATGTACGCACCTCTATAATATGTTGTCTTCGGATGCTTCACCACATGGCGACGGCATGAGAAGAGACGGTCGATGAAGCCGGTATGCGCGGGTACCTTATTATTTATCTGACGGGTACGCCAATAGTTGCGGAAGTCGGCACGCACCTCCGTGATGTTATAGAAAACTCGGTTTTTGAATGTTGCTGGTGTATTCCACTTTGTCTTTAACGTAAGTCCAACAGCCCAGCGGTTCCAGTTGGTCGATTTCACATCGAATACCTGTTGGCGGAATTAATTTAGTGCATACTTAATTCTGCCAATGGGTTTG
>ERZ1673740.982-NODE-982-length-25721-cov-10.901855_pt1 | contig 25721 bp, 17 predicted proteins | sample MGYA00580221_ERZ1673740 | MGnify/ENA primary metagenome ERZ1673740 (study PRJEB41218, sample SAMN15661786) | gut metagenome | host: Homo sapiens | place: Canada: London | collected 2015-08-20/2019-03-30 | study: EMG produced TPA metagenomics assembly of...
GCCGCACCTCGCTCGCCGTATCGGCACTTAGAATTATGCGGTATTGCCCTAAAAATTCACCGAAAAATCGGCCCCATGGCGAACGCCTCATAAATGCAAACCGCCGCCCCGCTAATCATTCTAAAATGTCACAATGCTACAAACGATTACGGACGATAAATAACGGCGAACCAACCGTATCCTAACCCAACGGCACTCCTTTATTCCTGTCCCGGCTTCCTCTCCAACGCATCAAACTGCTTTACAATCTCCGGGTCTGCCAGCTTGATGACCCTGCCGGAAAGATAGTGCAGCGTGTTTCCCTCCGGAATATTGCCAAACGTCAGCCGCTGGGCACACAGTGCCTGCGTCTTAAACCCGGTTTTCTCGTTCATGTTGCGGTTGCCGTACTTGATGTCGCCCAGCACCGGGTGCCCCAGGTAAGCCAGGTGCGCACGGATCTGGTGCGTGCGGCCGGTAATCAGTCCAATGCGGCAGAGCGCAAACGGCCCAATGCAGCGGATCACCGTTACATCGGTGATGATTTTTTTGTACCCCTCGCTTTCATGGGCGTGAATGCGCACCTTGTTGCCTTTTTCGCTGTGCTGCAGCCACGCAACATGCCGCCCGGCCGGCGGGGCACCGATGGTAATGGTCAGGTACTCTTTCTTCATCCAGTCATCGCGGATGATCTCGTTCATATCCCGCAGGGCCGTGTATTTTTTCGCGGCAATCACAAGCCCCTCGGTGCCGCGGTCCAGCCGGTTGCAGATGGCGGGTGCAAAGCGGTTTTCAGCCTTGGGGTCATATTCGCCGCTGGCCTGCAGCTGGGCACAAAAGGCATCCACCAGGTTGGCATCGCCGGTGCGGTCGCTGTGGCACAGCAGGTGGGCGGGCTTGTACAGCACCGCAATGTTTTCGTCCTGATAGATCACCTTGACCGGCGGCTGGCGGCGCGGCGGCTTTTTGGCCGGGACCACCGGCTTTTCGGGGAAAAACTCATCGTTGATATACAGCTCGATCACATCACCGCTGCTCAGCCGGGTGTCCGCTTCACCGCGCTTGCCGTTCACCTTAATGCGCTTGTTGCGGAAACTTTTATACAGCAGGCTGCGCGGCATGTCCCTGGTCACGCTTTCCACAAAGCGGGAAAGCCGCACGCCGTTTTCGTTTTCGCCTGCGATAAACTTTTTCATGGGGGTCACATCCTCTTTGCAATCTTCAAACAATAGTATATAATAAGAACAGCCAAAGGTAAAGGATGTGCGCCCATGCCGGAAAAGAAAACCACCAATTCGATCCATGAAGAGCACCGTGCCCGCATGCAGGAGCGCGTTGCCCGCGATGGCTTAACCAGCCTTGCCGCGCATGAGGTGCTGGAATATCTTTTGTACTTTTCCATTCCGCGCCGGGATACCAACCCCTTGGCTCACCGCCTGATCCAGCATTTTGGCGGATTTTGCCAAGTGCTGGATGCCAGCGAGGAAGAATTGATGCAGGTGCAGGGCATTGGCCCCGCCAGCGCAAGACTGCTGCATTCCTTCCGGGATGTTGCCCGTTTTTACCAGATCCAAAAGCACAAGGAACACCCTGTTCAGCTGCGCAACGCTGAGATGTGCTGTGAGTATATCCGCCCGCTGTTCAGCGACCCCAAGCGGGAAGAGCTTTATATGATCGCCATGAATGACGATTATGTCCCGCTCAAAGAAATTTACATTGCATCGGGCATTCCCAACCGCGTGCAGTTTGATACCCATAAGCTGTTGCGGGATGCCGTTGCCAGCCAGTGTACCTGTGTTGTGCTGGCGCATAACCATCCGTCCGGTTTGGCGGCGGCTTCCAATGCGGATCTGCTTGCCACGCAGGCCATTATTCTGGCATTGGGCCAGGTTGGCATTGATGTGCTGGATCATGTGATTTTGACGCCTACCGACTGGTTCAGCATGGCAGAGCATGGCCGTGTGCCGCAGTATAACCCCAGTACCGGCCAATTGCTGTTTGCCGCCCGTGCCACCTGGCCGATGGAACCGGAGAAGCCCAAACAAATCAAGCGCTGAATGCGCCTCAAGCACAAAGCAAACCCGGCATGTCCCGCGGGCGCAAGGCAGCAGGGTTTGCCTTGAACCATACAAAACAAATAAAAAATGCCGCCCCGTAAAAGGGGCGGCAAAGTTATGCCGTTTGTGCGGCGCTATGTTAAGTTTAAGCTGCCAGCTTATGCTTCCGGGATCAGCACGCCGTACCCGCCATCAGCGCGGCGGTAAACGACCTGGATCTTGTCGTTCTCGGTGCTGTGATACAGGAAGAAGCTGTGCCCCAGCAGGTCCATCTGCAAAATGGCTTCCTCAGTGCTGCAGGGCTTCAGGGCAAAGTGCTTTTCGCGCACAATATCCATGCTTTCTTCCGGCTCGGTAGCGGGTATTTCCGCTGCTGCGGCGGTCAGCTTGGTGCCAAGGCGCTTACGGTACTTTACCACACGGCGGGTCAGCAGATCGACGGCGTCGGCTAGGGCATCTTCCATGCGCTCATCCGTTTTTTCGGCGCGCATGGCCAGATCCTTGCTGCGCAGCATGATCTCAACGGTCTGCCCGCTTTTTTCTACCGTGACGGTAACCTGTGCCTGTGCTTCGTCAGGGAAAAACTTGTCCAGCTTCGCAAGCCTCTTTTCCGCATTTTCGATAAAGCTCGGTTTGAGCGTAACGCGACGGCCGGTACATGTAACTTTCATAGGACAACCTCCCTTTGTTTTGGGTGCCCAGCACCCTTGCCAGAAAGCCCGCTGCCAACTTGGCTTCATTTTCGACAGCTGCTTCCTGTACCTCTATTATAGCAAATCTATACAAAAAGTCAAAATGTTTTTGCGGACAAATTAAAAATTTTGTAAAATGTTCACAACTTGCCGCACTCATCCAGAAAAGGACGAATTCATGGATAAATTTTCCGTTTTGCAGCAATACTTCGGCCACAGCAGCTTCCGCCCCGGTCAGGAACAGGTGGTGGATGCCATCGTTTCCGGCCAGGATGTCCTCGGCGTTATGCCCACCGGCGCAGGCAAATCTGTTTGTTACCAGGTTCCGGCCATGCTGATGCCGGGGCTTACGCTGGTCATTTCACCGCTGATTTCCCTGATGCAGGACCAGGTTGCCGCCCTGGAAGAGGAGGGCGTGCATGCTGCCTGCCTGAACTCCGCCCTGCCGGAAGGGCTTTACAGCACCATTCTGCGTGCCGCGCTGGAGGGGGACTATAAAATTCTATACGTTGCCCCGGAACGCCTGCTGACGGACAGTTTCTTATACCTTGCCATGCACGCCCGCATCGCTTTTGTGGCTGTGGACGAAGCCCACTGCGTGTCCCAATGGGGTCAGGATTTCCGCCCCAGCTACCTGAAAATTGCCGAATTCATCTCCCGTCTGCCGTACCGCCCGGTCATTGGTGCGTTCACGGCAACGGCAACGGAACAGGTCAAGCAGGATATCATTGCCCTGCTGCAGCTCAACCAGCCTTTTACGCTGACCACCGGCTTTGATCGCCCCAACCTCTATTTTGGTGTGGCCCGCCCGCGGGATAAAGAACGTTATATTGAAGAATATATCCTCGACCACCGGGATCGCAGCGGCATTGTCTATTGCGCTACCCGCAAATCGGTAGAGTCCGTCTGTAAGGAGCTGCAATCCATTGGCATTTCCGCCACCCGTTATCATGCGGGCCTTACCCCGGAGGAGCGCAGCAAAAATCAGGAAGATTTTGTCTATGACCGCAAGCGGGTCATGGTTGCAACAAACGCCTTCGGCATGGGCATAGATAAATCCAATGTCAGCTTTGTGCTGCATTATAATATGCCAAAAAATCTGGAAAACTACTATCAGGAAGCGGGCCGTGCCGGGCGCGATGGCGAGCGCGCCGAGTGCATCCTGCTGTTCTCCCTGGGGGATGTGCAGACGGCAAAGTATTTTATCCAGAACTCCCACGATAACGATGAGCTGACCCCTGAACAGGCCGAAGCCGCCGCCAGGCGGGACCGCGAGCGGCTGGACGTGATGGTGGGGTACTGCAAAACCACCCGCTGCCTGCGCAGCTATCTGCTGGATTATTTCGGCGAGCACCACACCGGCGGCTGCGGCAACTGTTCCAACTGCACCGGCGAGTTTGTGCAGACCGACATCACCACCGAAGCACAGAAGATCCTTTCCGGCGTGGCGCGCATCCAAAAGCGTTGGCCCGGCGGGCTGGGGGTTGTGGCGCTGGTGCAGATGCTGCGCGGCGCCAAGGATCAGAAAACCCTGGAGCGCGGGCTGGACCAGTTCCCGACCTATGGCATCATGCGGGATGTGCCGCCCCAGCGCATGCGCCTTTACCTGGATGCATTGCAGGAGCAGGGCTACCTGGCCGAAACCGGCGATGAGTTCCCGGTCATCACTCTGACAGCCAAGGCTCCGGCGGTGCTTTTCCACGGTGAGCAGGTTACCATGCAGGAGCGCGCCGCCACCGCGCAGGAAACCCAGGCCAAGCGCCGTGCTTCCCGCAAAAAGACGGCTGCCCGCACCGCACTTTCGGAAGCGGACGATTCGCTGCTGGCAAGCCTGAAAACCCTGCGCAGCGAACTGGCCCAGAAAAACCACGTTCCGGCATATATCGTGTTCAACAATGTCAGTCTGGACGAGATGGCCGAGCTTAAGCCGCGCACCATGGGGGATTTCCGCCGCATTTCCGGCGTTGGCGATGCAAAAGCTGCCAAATATGGTGAGGCATTCATTAAGCATATTGCCAAATGGGTGCGCGAACACTCGGAGGAAGAATAAGCCGAAATGCCGCTGCCGGATGCAGCCCCGGCAGCAGCGCATAAAAGGCATAAAAAGCCGCAAAATGCCTTTAGGCAATACCGCACAATTCCCGCCTGACGGCTTAAGCACCGCTCCGGCGGCTGCGGCACGGCAACTGCGTTGCCAAAATGCTCGATAATACACAAAGTATTATCTGCGCTTTTGGCTTAGCAGCTGCCGCACCTCGCTCGCCGTATCGGCACTTAGAATTATGCGGTATTGCCTTTACAATTAAAAAGATCTATACTATAATGAAACAACAGTAAGTTGTACAAGACGAACTTAAGTTGTAAATAAACGACCAACAGCAGGGGAGGTCCGCTATGCCGGAGCAACAGGAAAATCAAACCGAGGTATTCCACCTCAAAGCACCGTTCAAACCGACTGGCGACCAGCCCCAGGCTATTGAAGCGCTGGTGCAGGGCCTGAAAGCAGGGGATAAAGGTCAAACTTTGCTGGGCGTTACCGGCTCCGGCAAAACCTTTACGATGGCCAATATCATTGCACAGTGCAACCGCCCCACACTGATTCTGGAGCCAAACAAAACCCTGGCCAGTCAGATTTGCACCGAGATGCGCGGATTTTTCCCCGATGATGCGGTGGAATATTTTGTGAGCTATTACGACTATTACCAGCCGGAAGCCTACATCCCCTCCACCGATACCTATATTGAAAAAGACAGCGCCATCAATGATGAGATCGACCGCCTGCGCCATTCGGCCACGGCGGCACTGTCGGAGCGGCGCAATGTTATCATTGTGGCGTCGGTTTCCTGCATTTATTCCTTGGGCGACCCTATCGATTACCGCAGCATGGTCATCAGCCTGCGCCCCGGTATGCAGATGAAGCGGGACGAGCTCTGCCGCCGCCTGGTCAAGCTGCAATATGAACGCAACGATATGAACTTTATCCGCAATAAGTTCCGCGTTCACGGCGACATTGTGGATATCCACCTTGCTTATAATGATGAATACGCCATCCGCGTCGAATTCTTCGGCGATGAAATCGACCGCATTTCCGAGTTTGATCCCCTGACCGGCGAGCGCAAAAATATTGTGCGCCATGTGGCCATTTTCCCCGCCAGCCACTATATCGTCGGCCCTGAAAAAATGAAAGAAGGTCTCGCCAAGATCCAGACCGAGATGGAACAGCAGGTGCAGGCCTTTACTGCAGAGGGCAAACTGCTGGAAGCCCAGCGCATCCAGCAGCGCACCCAGTACGATATGGAGATGCTACAGGAAGTTGGCATGTGCAAGGGCATCGAGAACTACTCTGCCGTGCTGTCCGGCCGTGCCCCCGGCTCCACCCCCACCACGCTTCTGGACTACTTCCCCAAAGATTTTATCCTGATGGTGGATGAAAGCCATGTGATGCTGCCGCAGGTCCGCGGCATGTTCGGCGGGGACTACAGCCGCAAAAAAACGCTGGTGGAATATGGCTTCCGCCTGCCCTCGGCGTTTGACAACCGCCCGCTGAAATTTGAGGAATTTGAATCCAAGGTCGGCCAGACGATCTTTGTCAGCGCTACCCCCGGCCCCTATGAACGGGAACATTCCAGCCGCGTGGCCGAGCAGGTCATCCGCCCCACCGGTCTGCTGGACCCCGTCATCATGGTGCGCCCAGTGGAAGGCCAGATCGAGAATCTGCTGGGCGAAATTTTGCAGCGCATCGACCGCGGCGAGCGTGCCCTAGTTACCACCCTGACTGTCAAAATGGCCGAGGACCTGACCGACTACCTGGAAGAACACGGCGTGCACACCAAGTATATGCACCACGAGGTGGATACCTTTGAGCGCATGGAGATCATCAAGGACCTGCGCACCGGTGCCATTGATGTGATTGTCGGCATCAACCTTCTGCGCGAGGGCCTGGACCTGCCGGAAGTTTCGCTGATCGCCATTCTGGATGCCGACAAAGAGGGCTTCCTGCGCAGCGAAACCAGCCTGATTCAGACCATTGGCCGCGCGGCCCGCAACGCAAACGGCGTGGTGCTGATGTACGCCGATGAAGTAACCCCCAGCATGGAGCGCGCCATCATGGAAACCGAGCGCCGCCGTGCCATCCAGGATGCCTACAACAAAGAACACGGCATTACACCAAAAACTATCGTGAAAGCCATCGGCGGCGGGCTGGAAATCAGCATGAGCGAAGAAAACAAAAAGATGCGCCAGCACCGTATGAGCCGCGCTGAACGCGAACAGACCATTACCCGCCTGACCCGCGAGATGAAAGAAGCCGCCCGCCTGCTGCAGTTTGAGCACGCCGCATTCCTGCGTGATGAGATTGAAAAGCTGCAGCGCGGGGAGGACCCTACCGCCGATACCAGCACCCGCCGCGCCGCTGAAAAACAGCGCAAAACGGGCAAGGGGAGAAGGAGCTATAAAAAGTGAGCAACATTCAAATTGATGCCAACAACCGCATTACGATCAAGGGCGCGCGGGAGCATAACCTGAAAAACGTCAACCTGGTTCTGCCGCGCAACAAGCTGATTGTTATGACGGGCCTTTCCGGCTCCGGCAAGTCCAGCCTGGCCTTTGATACCATCTTTGCGGACGGCCAGCGCCGCTATATGGAAAGCCTTTCCAGCTATGCCCGCATGTTCCTGGGCCAGATGGAAAAGCCCGATGTGGACGAAATCACCGGCCTTTCCCCGGCAGTTTCCATTGACCAGAAAACCACCAGCCACAACCCGCGTTCCACCGTGGGCACCGTGACGGAAATTTATGATTATCTCCGTTTGATGTATGCCCGCATCGGCGTTCCGCACTGCCCGGTCTGCGGACGCGTCATCAGCCAGCAAACGGTGGACGAGATGGTAGACGAGGTGCTTAAACTGCCGGAACGCACCCGCTTCCAGGTGCTGGCCCCTGTTGTGCGGGGCCGCAAAGGCACCCAGGCCAAGGAGCTGGACGCTGCCCGCCGCGGCGGTTACGCCCGCGTGCGCATTGACGGCAACATGTATGATCTGGACGAAGAGATCAAGCTGGAAAAGAATATCAAGCATACCGTTGAAATCGTCGTGGACCGCCTGTCCATCAATGATACGGTGCGCGGCCGCCTGGCCGATTCTATTGAGACTGCCGTTGCCCTGACCGGCGGCCTTGTCATCATTGATGTTATCGGCGGCGAACCGATGGAGTTCAGCCAGAACTATGCCTGCCCGGAGCACGGTGTTTCCATTGACGAACTTTCCCCCCGCATGTTCAGCTTTAACAATCCCTTTGGCGCCTGTGAAACCTGCACCGGCCTGGGCACCTTTATGAAGGTGGACCCGGCCCGCGTGATTCCGGATCCGCACAAGTCCATCCGCGAAAGTGCCATCAAGGCCAGCGGCTGGTATTATGCGGAGGGATCCATCTCTGAAATGTATTACAAAGCGCTGGGCAAGCGCTATGGCTTTACGCTGGATACCCCAATCAAGGAGATGAGCAAAGAAGCCGTGCACGCCATCCTGTATGGCACCGGAACTGAAAAAATCGAGATGCAGCGCGAGAATATGTTCGGCTCCGGCACCTATATGAACACGTTTGAGGGCATTATCCCCAACCTGGAGCGCCGCTTCCGTGAAACAGGCAGCGAGTGGGTCAAGGAGGAAATCGCCCTTGTCATGTCCAGCGAGGAGTGCCCCACCTGTCACGGCCAACGCCTGAAGCCCACCAGCCTCGCCGTCACGGTAGGCGGCATCAACATTGCCCAGTTCTGCGATATGAGCGTGAACGAGGAGCTGAAATTTATTCAGACGGCAAAAGTGTCCGAGCGGGATGAAGTCATCGCTGCCTCCATCTTCAAAGAGGTCAAAGAGCGTCTGGGCTTTTTGAAGAGCGTGGGTCTGGGGTACTTGACCCTGTCTCGCGGCGCATCGTCCCTTTCCGGCGGCGAAAGCCAGCGCATCCGCCTGGCGACCCAGATCGGCAGCGCACTGACCGGCGTGCTGTATGTGCTGGATGAACCCAGCATCGGCCTGCACCAGCGCGATAACGATAAGCTGATTGCCACCATGAAGCGCCTGCGCGACCTGGGCAACACCCTGATTGTAGTAGAGCACGACGAGGACACCATGCGCCAGGCGGACTATATTGTGGATGTCGGCCCCGGTGCCGGTGTGCATGGCGGCGAGATCGTGGCCGCCGGCAGTGTGGAGGACATCTGCAATGCCCCGCGCAGTGTGACCGGCGAGTACCTTTCCGGCCGCAAATTTGTGGAAGTTCCCACCGCCCACCGCTCCGGTAACGGTAAAATGCTCACGGTGGTCAAAGCGCGGGAAAACAACCTGCAAAACATTACCGTGGATTTTCCCCTTGGCAAAGTGATCTGCGTGACCGGTGTTTCCGGTTCCGGCAAGTCCACGCTGGTCAATGAAATTTTGTATAAGTCGCTGGCCGCAGCGCTCAACGGCGCCCGCAGCCGCCCCGGCCAGTGTGACGAAGTTCAGGGTATGGAATGGATCGATAAGGTCATCGGCATTGACCAGTCGCCCATTGGCCGCACCCCGCGCTCCAACCCGGCCACCTACACCGGTGTGTTCGGCGATATCCGCACCCTCTTCTCCAACACCCAGGATGCCAAACAGCGCGGTTACGGCCCCGGCCGGTTCAGCTTCAACGTCAAGGGCGGCCGCTGCGAAGCCTGCGAGGGCGGCGGCATTGTGCAGATCGAAATGCACTTCCTGCCGGATATTTACGTCCCCTGCGATGTCTGTAAGGGCAAGCGCTATAACCGCGAAACGCTGGAAGTAAAATATAAAGACAAAAACATCTCCGATGTACTGGATATGACGGTGGAGGAAGCCTGCAATTTCTTTGCCAACCAGCCCAAAATTGCGCGCAAACTGCAAACCCTGCAGGAAGTCGGCCTTGGCTATGTGCAGCTGGGCCAGTCGGCCACCACACTTTCCGGCGGCGAAGCCCAGCGTGTCAAGCTGGCCAACGAGCTTGCCCGCCGCGATACCGGCAAAACCGTCTATATTCTGGACGAGCCTACCACCGGCCTGCACATTGCCGATGTGCACCGTCTGGTCAAGGTGCTGGATAAGCTGGCCGATGCGGGCAACACCGTGATCGTGATCGAGCATAACCTAGATGTGATCAAGCGTGCCGACTATATCATCGACCTGGGGCCGGAGGGCGGCAGCGGCGGCGGTACCATTGTGGCAACCGGTACGCCGGAACAGGTGGCCCAGAACCCGAACTCCTTCACCGGCCAGTACCTGAAACCCGTGCTGGAGCGCGCTTGGAAACTGCAGGGCACAGCTCCGGCCCCCGTGCCGGAAGAGCCGGGACGCCCGGCGCCCGCAGAGGAAAAAGCCTCCGCCCAGCCGCCGCGCAAACGAAAAAAAGCAGACAAAAAATAACCACAACAGGGAACTTTGTGCAGCAAAAACGCAAAATTGGATTTGACAATTCCTGTCAACCTGTGGTTTAATTATCTTTACGCGCCTGAAAAAGCAAAATTCTGCGCGCACAGGGGTACGCAGCAGCGTGATTCCCTGCATCCAAAACGGGAGGGAACTGCCGAATGGCAAAAAAGAAGGAAGAATACGGCAACGAAAGCATCAAGAGCTTAAAAGGTGCAGACCGTGTGCGCAAGCGCCCGGCCGTTATCTTTGGCTCTGACGGTGTGGAAGGCTGTGCCCATTCCATTTTTGAGATCGTATCCAACTCCATCGACGAAGCGCGTGACGGCCACGGCAACAAAATCAACGTTACCCTTTACCCGGATCACTCTGTGGAAGTAGAGGACTTTGGCCGCGGTATCCCCGTCGATTACAATAAAGCTGAAGAACGCTGGAACTGGGATCTTGTGTTCTGCGAACTGTACGCGGGAGGCAAATATGGCGAGGGTAGCGGCAACTATGACTTCTCCCTTGGCCTGAACGGCCTTGGCCTTTGCGCCACCCAGTATTCCAGCGAATGGATGACTGCGGATATTTACCGCGATGGCATGCACTATCACCTGGATTTCAAAAAAGGTGAGAATGTCGGCGGGCTGAAAAAAGAGCCGTTCACCGGCCGCCGCACCGGCTCCGTCATCCGCTGGAAACCGGACACCGATGTGTTTACCGACATCAATGTTCCGGCGGATACCTTCAAGGATATGCTGCGCCGCCAGGCCGTTGTCAATGACGGTGTGACTCTCGTGTTCAACGACCGCACGGGCGAACGTGCCGAAAAAATCGAATATTTCTATGAGCATGGCATTCAGGACTATGCCAATGAGATCGCCGGGGAGGGAACCCTGACCCCGGTGTATTTCTGCTCCGGTTCCGCAATCGGCCGCGACCGTGATGATCAGCCGGAATATCAGGTCAAAATGAACGTGGCGTTCTGCTTTTCCAACGCGGTGCAAACGCTGGAATACTATCACAACTCTTCGTGGCTGGAGCACGGCGGCAGCCCGGACCGCGCTGTCCGCCTGGCCTTTGTCAACCAGATCAACAACTGGCTGAAAAATAAGGGTCTGTACAAGAAAAACGAAAGCTCCATCACCTTCAACGATGTGCAGGACTGCCTGATTCTGGTTTCCTCCAGCTTCTCCACCCGCACCAGCTACGAGAACCAGACCAAAAAGGCCATCACCAACAAGTTTGTGGCCCAGGCCATGACGGAGTTCCTCAAGCACCAGCTGGAAGTCTACTTTGTGGAGCACCCGGACGAAGCCGAAAAAGCCTGCAAGCAGGTGCTAATCAATAAGCAAAGCCGCGAGCACGCCGAAAAAGCGCGTGTGTCCATCAAAAAAACAATGACCCAGCAGATGGACCTGGCCAACCGCGTGCAGAAATTTGTGGACTGCCGCACCAAGGATGCCACCCGCCGCGAACTGTACATCGTGGAGGGCGATTCCGCTATGGGCGCGGTCAAACAGAGCCGCGATTCGGAGTTCCAGGCTATCATGCCCATTCGCGGCAAGATCCTGAACTGCCTGAAGGCCGATTACGCCCGCATTTTCAAGTCTGACATTATCACAGACTTGATCCGCGTGATGGGCTGCGGCGTGGAGCTGGGCGGCAGCCACAATAAGGACCTGGCTACCTTTAATCTGGACAACCTGCGCTTTAACAAGATCGTCATCTGTACCGATGCTGATGTGGACGGTTATCAGATCCGCACCTTGGTGCTGACGATGCTCTACCGCCTGACCCCCACCCTCATCAATCAGGGGTATGTGTATATCGCGGAATCCCCGCTGTATGAGATCAACACCAAAAATAAGACCTACTTTGCCTATACCGAGCCGGAAAAGGCCGATATCATGAAGCGGATCGACGGCCAGAAGTTTACGATCCAGCGATCCAAAGGTCTGGGCGAAAACGACCCCGAAATGATGTGGCTGACCACCATGAGCCCCGAAAGCCGCCGCTTAATTAAAGTTCTGCCCACCGATGTTCAGCGCACGGCGGAGGTGTTTGACCTGCTCCTGGGCGATAATCTGCAGGGCCGTAAGGAGCACATTGCGGAGCACGGCGCTGAATATCTGGACGATCTGGATGTATCTTAATCAGGGGAGGAGAGAGCAAAATGGCAAAAAAAGCAACCAAAAAGAAAGCCGCCCCTGCCCGCCCGCAGCTGGGCGATAACGTCGAGATCCTCTCTGCCGGTGAGGTCATCGAAAGCCCCATTACCGATACGCTGGAAACAAACTACATGCCTTACGCCATGAGCGTTATTGTTTCCCGCGCGCTGCCGGAAATTGACGGCTTCAAGCCCGCCCACCGCAAACTGCTGTATACCATGTACGGCATGGGCCTGCTGAAAGGCGCCCGCACCAAAAGCGCCAACATCGTGGGCAGCACCATGCACCTGAACCCCCACGGCGATGCCGCCATTTACGACACCATGGTGCGTATGGGCCGTTCTAACGAAAGCCTGCTGGTGCCCTTTGTGGACTCCAAGGGTAACTTTGGCAAGGCGTACAGCCGCGATATGGCTTACGCCGCCGCTCGTTACACTGAGGCAAAGCTGGAACCCGTGTGTGAAGAGCTGTTCCGCGATATCGACAAGGATACCGTGGATTTTGTGCCCAACTATGACGGCACCACCACCGAACCGACGATGCTGCCGGTCACCTTCCCGACCATTCTGGCCAACAACACACTGGGCATTGCGGTCGGTATGGCGTCCAACATCTGTTCCTTCAACCTGGTGGAGCTCTGCAATGCAACCATCGCCCTGATGAAAGACGACCAGGCGGACCTGGCCCAGCTGATGCCCGCGCCGGATTTTGTCGGCGGCGGTTCCATCCTGTATGATGCCGCCGAGATGCAGAATGTGCTGGAAAAAGGCCGCGGCAGCATCCGCGTGCGCGCCCAGTGGGCTTACGATAAAGAGAACAACTGCATTGACATCACCCGCATTCCGCCGACCACAACGGTGGAAGCCATCATGGATAAGATCACCGAGCTGGTCAAACTGGGCAAGATCCGTGAGATCAGCGATATGCGTGATGAAACCGACCTGAACGGCTTGAAGCTGACCATCGACCTCAAGCGCGGCCAGGACCCGGACAAGCTGATGGCGCGTCTGTTCAAGGCAACCCCGCTGGAGGACAGTTTTGCCTGCAACTTCAATGTGCTGATCGGCGGCCAGCCCCGCGTGTTGGGCGTGCGCCAGATTTTGTTGGAGTGGATCGCATTCCGCTCCGAATGCGTGCGCCGCCGCACCTACTATGATCTGCAGGGCAAGCAAAAGCGTCTGCACCTGCTGCGCGGCCTGGAAGCTATCCTGCTGGATATTGATAAGGCAATTGAAATTGTGCGCAACACTGCGGAAGAATCCGAGGTTGTGCCCAACTTGATGATCGGTTTTGGCATTGACGAAGTGCAGGCTGAGTATGTGGCGGAAATCAAGCTGCGCCACCTCAACCGTGAGTATATCCTCAAACGCACCGAGGAAATTGAGGAACTGGAAAAGGCGATCGCAGATTTGGAAGATGTTCTCAAACGCCCCGCCCGCATCCGCAAGATCATTATGACCGAGCTGGGCGATGTTGCCAAAAAGTATGGCAGCCCCCGCAAAACGGAAATTCTGTACGACCTGCCGGACGATTCTGCTGCCGATGAGCAGAACGAGATCCCGGATTACCCGGTCACGGTGTTCTTTACGCGGGAAGGCTACTTCAAAAAAATTACCCCGCAGAGCCTGCGCATGTCTGGCGAGCAGAAGCTGAAAGACGGCGACGAGGTGGTTTATACCAAAGAGACCACCAACAGCGCCGAGCTGCTCTTCTTTACCAACCATGCCCAGGTGTACAAATCCCGCGCATCGGAATTTGCCGATACCAAGGCCAGCGTGCTGGGTGATTATGTCGCTTCCAAGCTGGAAATGGAAGAGGGCGAAGTGCCGCTGTTCATGACGGTCACAGTCGATTACCGTGGTTACATGCTGTTCTTCTACCAGAACGGCAAGTGTGCAAAGATCCCGCTGGCCAGCTATATGACCAAGCAGAACCGCCGCAAGCTGCTGAAAGCTTATAGCGATAAGGAAGAACTTGCCGCAATGCTGCACATTGAGGAAGAAACCGAGCTGGCCGTCTTCACCAGCGGCGGCACCGGTGGCCCACGCTTGATCCTGGTCGGCAGTGCGCTGATTCCCGAAAAGGCTACCCGCGATACCGCCGGTATCAACATGGTAACGCTGAAAAAGAACGCCCGAATCGCCAAAGTGCGCCTGGCGGCGGGGCTGGAACTGAAAGACCCGCACCGCTACCGCGTGCGCACCCTGCCCGCAGCCGGCGCGCTGCTCCGCCAGGAGGACACGACCGAGCAGATGAGTCTGTAAGGAGCAAAAAAAGGCAATGCAATCTTTTTCTGCACAAGGCAGGGTAAAGTTCTTGCATTTTGATTTTTGGTATGTTATATTATAACCTGTATGAGAGTTAGGGCAGGCCGAAACATCCGTTTTGGCTGTGGCCTGAAAAGGAGTTGCTGTTAATCCATGACCGCTTATGAAATCGCGTTCGGCGTTGTGCTGATCATTGTTTCGGTTCTGATCGTTGTGTTCACTTTGTCCCAGACCCAGAAAGGGCAGGGCCTGTCTGCTGCCATTATGGGTGATAGCAGCTTTATGGCTGCCGGCCGCGAGCGTGGCCTGGATGCCAAGCTGGCCAAAGTGACCAAAATCTGCGGCGCTGTTTTCTTTGTAGCTACGCTGCTGGTTGGTGTGCTGAGCGCCCGCTTGTAATTGAATGAAAGGAGAACGGTCTGGCCAATTTTGTTGGCGTTCCGCTTTCCCTTATTCAGGAACCGTCAACGACCCGCCCAATACCGCGGGTCGTTTTTTATGGGAAAAATAAAAAGGTCACAATGGTGCAGGTGCTGCCGCGAAACCAAAGGCCACGCCTGCTATGGAAGGACCCTGCCGGGTGGCAGGGTGACGTAAACGAGGAGTAAAAACAAAGGCATGGGCCGCTGCCTGTGCCCAACCCAAAGGAGAAAACATGACACCATTACAGAAAAATATTCTTGCGGCGTGCAAGCGCCGCCCCCAGACCCTGCGTGAGCTGCAGAATGCTTTGCAGGTGGATAATTCCCGCCTGCGCAACACCGTAACCGGCATGGTAGCTACCGGTATGCTGTCCGCCCGCAACGGTACCTATGTTCCGGGCTTTGCCGTGATGGAAAATACCGATGCCCCCGCTGGCATTCCCTGCACACTGGTCAAGCTGGCGGCCCGCTTCGGCTTTGCGTCCCGCGATGACGGCACCGGCGATATCTTTATTCCTGGCCGCGCCCTGCATGGTGCTATGCCGCAGGATAAAATCATCATCAAACTGTTCGACCACCCCCGTGTGGAGGGCAGCGCCGAGGGTGAAGTGGTGGAGGTGACCACCCCGCACAACACCTTTGCCGGTACCATTGTGCTGACTGAGGACGGCCGCCTTGCCGTGGAGCCGGACGGCTGCCGTGATGTGCGCATTGTGCTGGATAAAAAAGGCGTCAACGGCGCACAGCTGGGGGATAAGGTCGGTGCTATCCTGACCAACCGCGGCCAGCGCCATATGGACCACCGCTGCGCTGTTGCCGAGCGCTTCGGCACTTCCGACCGCGCAGCAGAGTGCGCCAAGGCTGTGCTGTATGGCCGTGATGTCCGCCAGGAATTCCCGGAGGAGGTATTGGCCGAAGCTCACGCATATGATAACGCTCTCATCGACCCCGCCGAAGCTGCCCACCGCGCCGACCTGCGCGGTCTGCCGATCTTTACCATCGACTCTGCCGAGACCAAGGATATCGACGACGCCATCAGCCTGATGAAGACCCAGAACGGCGGCTATGAGCTGGGCGTTCATATTGCGGATGTCAGCCACTATGTCCGCCCGGACACCGCGCTGGATAAGGAAGCTTATGAGCGCGCAACTTCCATCTATTACGCGGATAAAGTCATCCCCATGCTGCCCACCCAGCTTTCCAACGGCATCTGCAGCCTCAATGAAGGGGAGGAGCGCCTGGCGTTCTCCTGCCTGATGCAGCTGGATGAAAGCGGCAATATCCATAGCTATCAGTTCGTCAAGAGCGTCATCCGCAGCCGTGTCAAGGGCGTTTATAAAGAAATTAACGCTCTGTTGGACGGCTCCAATGACCCGGCTCTGGTGACGAAATATAAAGACGTTATGGCTCAGCTGCCCGCGATGACCGAGCTGTACGAAAAGCGCCTGGCTCTGCGCAAAGCACGCGGCGCGATGGACATCGAATCCGACGAAGCCAAGTTGGTCATGGACGAGGAAGGCCGCTGCGTGGATATCGTCAAGCGCACCCGCGGTGTGTCGGAGTGCATGATCGAAGAGTTCATGCTGCTGGCCAACCAGTGCGCTGCCAATGCGGGCCGCACCCATCATGTGCCGTTTGTGTACCGTATCCATGAAGCCCCCGATGCCGAGCGAATGGAAAAGCTGAGCAACACCCTGAAAGCTTGCGGCCTGAACGTCCACTTTGCCGGGGAAGTGCCCACCCAGCTGGAGCTTTCTGCCATTCTGGACGAAACCCGCGGCCAGCCCATCCAGATCCCGGTCCACACCGGTATCCTGCGCAGCATGCAGAAAGCGCGCTACTCTCCGGAGCCGAAAGGCCATTACGGCCTGGTGCTGGCAGACTATGCCCACTTTACCAGCCCCATTCGCCGTTACCCGGACCTTGCCATCCATCGCATCCTGACGGATATGCTGGTGGGCAAGCCGGAGCAGGAGCTCATCAAGGATTATACCGGTTTTGCCACCCACGCCAGCGAGCAGTCTAGCCGCCAGGAAGTTTCCGCCGTGCGCATTGAGCGCGATGTGGAGGACCTGTACAAGGCCGAGTATATGCACAACCACCTGGGCGAAGTCTACACCGGCACCGTGGCAGGTGTAACACCGCGCGGCATTTTTGTGGCGCTGGAAAACACCGTAGAGGGCTTTGTGCCTGCCGCACAGCTCTGCAAGGGCGAAGCCACTGTGGTGGAGGGCGTCAGCATTCTGGACCCGCTGACCGGAAAACGCTGGATGCTGGGCGACCCCGTCAAAGTGCAGGTGGCCGGTGCCAACGTTGCCCTAGGCCGCATTGATTTTGACTATATGCCGCTGTAATCATAGTTTTTTATAAAAAGAGCAAACCAATAAAAGCAAAGCTGCCGTCCCGTACTGATATGTACCCGGCTTTCTGGACACGGGTAAAAATCGAATAATTAAGAATCCATCATGGATGCTTCTCTGAATATGGAGGGAGGCATCCATTTTGTTTTAGCTTGAATTCTGCTGTTATTATAATAGTCGATATAATCAGCAATGTGCCAAGAAAAATACACGAGACGATATAAATAAAAACTCCCCGGACAACATCCGAGAAGCCCTTATGCTCATGATAACCATATCCCCATAACCGCTTTTTGTCACAAAGATGGGTTCCTGCGTTTCGTGGCAGCGCTGCGAAATCGCATTGGTATTTTTCAGATCACGAATTGGGATAATTTCGGGCATAAGTTCAGCTCCTTTCGTGGCTTTATTATGCCACAAAAAGGGCCGCACTGATAACATGTAAAACTGTAAAACAAAAAAGCTACATCCAAATTGAATGTAGCTTTTTTGTGGCGGAAAGAAAGGGATTCGAACCCTTGAGGGCTTTATGGACCCTACACGATTTCCAGTCGTGCGCCTTAGACCAGCTCAGCCATCTTTCCATCTATTCTGCTGTATCGCCTCACCTGACGACGTGTTATATTATAGCAAGCACATCTGGGATTGTCAAGCAATATTTTGAAAAAAATCAATTTTTTTCAAATAAATTTAAAAAAAGGGAAAAAGAACATATGGAAGAAGTTTTTTGTAAAAATGATCTGAAATCCAAAGGAGGGTACAAGCACATGCCCTTTTTGCCGCAACCATAATATGGCATGAACTGCCCCGCAAACGCCCCGTTTGTGCAAGACATTTGTGCATACAGATGAAAATTGACATTTCTGTGACAAAGCTCTTGAAAAAATATGAACAGAGTGGTAAAACATAAGGGAACACGGCTCCGGCACCTTTTGGCTGGGGAGGCTGGGCGGATGGCAAGTACCACTGTATGAACCAAAAAGCCATATCAGCTATGCCGTGCTGAAAAAGGAGGCTCTATCATTATGTATCTATTCTTCCGGGATCTTGCAATCATATTGATTGCGGCTAAGTTTTTTGGCCTGATTGCCCGCAAACTCAAGGCACCCCAAGTGGTGGGCGAGATCATCGCCGGTTTGCTGATTGGCCCCTCTTTGCTGGGGGTTGTTCAGCTCAGCGATACCATCTCGGTCTTTGCGGAAATCGGCGTTATTTTGCTGATGTTCTCCACCGGCCTTGGCACCAACCTGAAGCAGTTGATGAAAGCCGGCCCCATTGCAACTCTGGTTGCCTGCGTGGGTGTTTTTGTTCCCTTGGTGGGCGGTACGCTGCTGTATGGTGCGTTCTATGGTCTGGGTGCTATCGGCAGTCCGGAATTTTATAAAGCATTGTTCATCGGCACCATTATGACGGCAACCAGCGTTTCCATCACGGTGGCAACCCTGCAGGAGCTTGGCCAGCTGAAAGGCTTCCTGGGCACCACCATCGTCAGCGCAGCCGTGATTGATGACGTTATCGGCATTGTGGTGCTTACCTGCGTTCTGGGGGCCGGCAGCGGCGAAGAAGGCGGTACCAGCATCGGCCAGGTGTTGATCAACACGGTGCTGTTCTTTGTGGTGGCGGTCATTGTCGGTTTGGTGCTGTACAAGGCCATGACCTGGCTGGATAACCGTAACCCCCACACCCAGCGCATTACCATTGCCAGCCTTGGCTTCTGCTTTGCCATGGCTTACATTGCAGAGCAGTACTTTGGCATTGCCGATATTACCGGTGCTTACATTGCTGGTATCGTGCTGTGCAACATTCATGATGCACCCTATGTGGAGCGCCGTGTCGAAATCAGCAACTATATGATGTTTGCTCCGGTGTTCTTTGCTTCCATCGGCCTCAAAACCGATATCAGCGGTCTGACTCCCGATATCCTGCTGTTCTGTGTCTGCTTTGTCATTGTGGCACTTATCACCAAGATCATTGGCTGTGGTCTTGCAGCAAAGATCTGCAAGTTCAACTGGGCAGATTCCCTCAAGGTTGGCGTTGGCATGATGACCCGCGGCGAGGTTGCTTTGATTGTGGCACAAAAGGGCCTTGCAGTCGGCATGGTGGACGCTGTCTACTTTACCGCTGTTATTCTGCTGATCATCGTATCTTCTGTTGCCACTCCGCTTGCTCTGAAGACGCTGTTTGCCAAGCATCCTTCGGATCACTCCAGCGCAGTGGCTGTGAATGAATCAGGCAAAGCTTGAGTTATATACCGTCAAAATTGCACAAGTAAACAAATCCGGGCTATGGAAATGATCCACAGTCCGGATTTGTTTTTTATTGTTTTATTGTTTATAATCAGTGGCGCACGAAACCGCCCAGTTCATACTCATTGGTGTATCCGTTGGCAAGCGCCTTGGCGCGCAGCGCAGCGTAAAGCTCTGCGAAAGTGGCCTGTACATAAGGCTCCAGGAAGATGAAACCAATGCCAAAGGTAATGCTGCACAACAAGTACCAGCCAATAAAGGAAAGCTGGAGCACAAAGGTGTTCCACTTTTCACCGTCCATCATCTGCTTGCTCAGCTCCATGGCGCGGCAGGTGGTCAGGTAGGGGTTTTCGGCCATCAGGTAGCCGACCTGCATGTAGCAATAAGACCAGTAAATGCCGGGAATGATCAAAAGGGAACCCAGCGCGATTTTCAGGTTGGTCAGCAGCATAACTTTAACAACATTCAGATACGGGGTGCGGAAGATCGAAGTGACGGTGCTGAACGGTGTTGCCGACTGGCGGCTTTCCATAAAATAGCGGTTGCGGCCGACTGTCAGCGGGTTGATGAGGAACGCTGCCCAGCATAGGCTGATTGCGGCAGCGATCAACATTACGATAATCACCACCCCGGCAAAGGGGGCCAATGCCTGCAAAAGATACTCCTCATTGCCGCTGGTGTATCCACCGCCGGCGTTGCCCTGCCACACCGGGCTGCTCATCATACCATTCAGTTGGGAAGACGTTACGCGGTATTGCGCCGTAAGGCGGGGGAAAGAATAGCCAATGCCCAACAGGGAAAGAAGTAGGCACAGTCCCACGCTGCGCCAGTACCGCTCTTGCAACGCCTGTTTGGCGTTGGACTTCAAAAGGGAACGGGTCCACATAATTTGTACCTCCTGTTTTGTGGGTTGCAAGCGGATCCTTTTGCCGTGCCGCCTGCGCAACAGCAGAAATGGCGATACGAACAAAGGGAACGCTGTTTGTTAGTCAGTATAACATAGAACTGTGAACTTGAAAAGAACAGAGGATATTTTTTGTACAATAGAGTTCTTTTAAGACAGCAAGGAAATAAAAATAACGCATAACGGACGATTTTGACAAAAGAAAAAGAGCAAAAAGATTTTTGAACTTTTTTTGAAAATATGCTTGACACAGGCCGCCCTGATTGCTATAATAATATGCGTCGCGGCGGACAGGCGGTAGCCTGATGCAAAGCGCGAAGGGTTTGGCCCGGTAGTTCAGTTGGTTAGAACGCTAGCCTGTCACGCTAGAGGTCGTCAGTTCGAGCCTGATCCGGGTCGCCACATGCTGTTATAGCTCAGTCGGTAGAGCGCATCCTTGGTAAGGATGAGGTCGGCAGTTCGAATCTGCCTAACAGCTCCATAGCAAAGCCCACAGCACGTTGGTTACTGTGGGCTTTTTACATAGGGGCATAGCTCAGTTGGTAGAGCAGCGGTCTCCAAAACCGCGTGCCGAGGGTTCGAATCCTTCTACCCCTGCCAAAAGCACAGCGGTTGTGATACAGATGTATCGAAAAACTGCTGTGCTTTTTGTTTGCGGTTCGATTCGTTAAAATCCGAAGGGTTTCAAGGAAAATAAGTTGGAGAAAATTATCGTAATGGCACCCGGCCATGAACTGTGGAATGGGACCATCGCTTTTGCAGCAGGCTGCCCATGGAAAGCAGCAGCATTTTTGGGGCAGAGAAGATGGAGCCAAACGATTTTGAAAATAACGAAAGAGCTCTTGTGGCCTTGTGCGATGATGACGCGGCGGCTTTCTGCACATTAACGCTGTAACAACGCTGTAACAAAAAATGTTGTAGTCGGGAAAGAGCAACTACAAATTAACGCTGCGGCATGGCCGTGGTCAGCAGAGGAAAGCACAAGAGCACCCGCCCAAAACTTTATTGACGCTGATGCGCGAAACACAAGAAAAATGGCAAAAAAATCAAAAAAGTGCTTGACAGTTGGGGTATAATCCAGTATAATCAATCATGTTGCAGCGGTCAGGTAACGCCTGATGCAAAGCGCGAAAGGGCTTGGCCCGGTAGTTCAGTTGGTTAGAACGCTAGCCTGTCACGCTAGAGGTCGTCAGTTCGAGCCTGATCCGGGTCGCCACATGCTGTTATAGCTCAGTCGGTAGAGCGCATCCTTGGTAAGGATGAGGTCGGCAGTTCGAATCTGCCTAACAGCTCCATAGCAAAGCCCACAGCACGTTGGTTACTGTGGGCTTTTTACATAGGGGCATAGCTCAGTTGGTAGAGCAGCGGTCTCCAAAACCGCGTGCCGAGGGTTCGAATCCTTCTACCCCTGCCAAGGTAAGCCGTACACTTTCAGGTGTGCGGCTTTTCTTGTTGGCTGTTCGGCGTGAGCTCCAGTGGCGCTGTAAAAGCATACAATTCAGCCGCTGCTTTGGGGAAATATATTTTTCTTTGCAGCCCACTTGATTTTTTGTTTTGTTATAGTATAATTAACTCCGCGCTTGAGCAAAACAGGGCGCCAACCACCCTCTTTTTTACTTTTGCGCGTTGTTTTGTGTGGAAAAATGATCTTGTTGAGGGAACGCATATGACCAAAGATTTAACGAGCGGAAATCCGTTCAAAATCATCCTGTTGTTCACCCTGCCGCTGATGCTGGGCAACCTGTTCCAGCAGTTTTACAGCCTGGCAGATACCATCATTGTGGGCCGTTTTGTCGGTGTCAACGCGCTGGCGGCAGTTGGCGCTACCGGCTCGGTCAACTATCTGATCCTGGGTTTTGTTATTGGCATGTGCAACGGCTTTGCTATCCCCATCGCACAGCTGTTTGGTGCCCATGATGACAGCGACCTGCGCCGCCATGTGGCCAATGCAACCTGGCTGTGCATTGCCTGGGGTGTTGTGCTTACCGTTGTCACGGTGGCGCTGACCCGCCCCATTATGGAGCTGATGCAGACCCCGGCGGACATTATTGATGGTGCCAGCACCTACATTGGCTGGATCTTTGCGGGAATTCCCTTTGTTTTTCTCTATAATATGGTTTCGGCCATCATGCGCGCTTTGGGCGACAGCAAAACCCCGCTTTACTTCCTGGTGCTGACCAGCGCTGTCAACATTGTGCTGGATCTGGTGCTCATCATCAACTTTAATATGGGTGTTTTGGGTGCCGCTGTGGCAACCGATGTTTCGCAGGCAATCTCCGGCGTGATCAGCCTGATCTATTTGATCAAAAAGTTCAAGATCCTGCATATGACGCGGGATGAATGGAAATACAGCCGCTCTACCTGCCGTCGCCTGTCTGCTATGGGCCTGCCCATGGGCCTGCAGTGTACCATCACGGCCGTGGGCGGCGTTATAATGCAGTGGGCCGTCAACGGGCTGGGCAGCTCTGTGGTTGCCGCCATTACGGCTGCGGGCAAAACCCAAAACCTGCTCTCCTGTGCGTTGGAAAGCATCGGCACCGCTATGGCAACCTATGCGGGCCAGAACCTTGGCGCGGCCCGGCTGGACCGTGTGCGCAGCGGTGTAAAAAGCTCCTACATTATGGTGGTTGCTTATTCCGTCCTTGCTTTTATTGCCCTGCACTTTGGCGATGTCGTGATCATCGGCCTCTTCCTGGATACCAAGACCGAGGTTGAGATCGTGGCGATGGCGCGGGATTATATGTTCTGGAACAGTCTGTTCTTTATCCCGCTCGGCGCGCTCATCGTATGGCGCTATACCATTCAGGGGCTGGGCTATTCCACACTTGCCATGATGGCCGGTGTGGCCGAAATGGTGGCGCGTACCGTTATCGCCCTGGTGCTGATTCCGGTGCTGGGCTATTTTGGCGCAGAGCTGTCCAACCCGGTAGCCTGGGTGGCGGCCTGCCTGTTCCTGTACCCGGCTTACCTGTGGACGGTCAAACACCTGGAAAACCGCCTGCTTGCCGGCCACCTTGCCATGCGGCACAGCGCGGTAGGGGATTGACCCCCTGAACTTTTATCACGATCCATGCTTTTGCCCTGCATGCCCTGCGGTATGCGGGGCATTTTTGCACCATTCCGGCATTTTTTCAAAAAGCTCTTGCCCTGCGGCGGCAAAAGCAATATAATAACTGTATATTTATTCATAGAGGGTCAGAGCGTATCGAATAAGCAAACAAGCGGGTGGAATATTTTCACCACGTTTGCTTTACGGTACGCCCCAGCGGGCCGCATACGCCCTGTATGTGCAAAAAAGGGCAGGGGAAGTGCCGCGCCGCGCAACAAGAGGGAAGGAAGCATTATTATGCCGGAAAAGAAACCGTTCATCACCCTTGAGCAGGCACAGGAAATTATTGCCGATGTGCCTACCCCGTTCCATCTTTATGACGAAAAAGGCATCCGCGCCAATGCACGCCTTGTCAACAAAGCTTTTGCATGGAACAAAGGTTTTAAGGAGTATTTTGCCGTTAAGGCAACCCCCAACCCGTACCTGCTGCGCATCCTGAAAGAGGAAGGCTGCGGCGTGGACTGCTCCAGCTACACCGAACTGCTGCTGAGCGAAGCCTGTGGCTTCAGCGGCAGCGATATCATGTTCTCCTCCAACGAAACGCCGGTGCAGGACATGAAGAAGGCGTATGACCTGGGCGCTTACATTAATCTGGACGACCTGACCCATGTGGATTTCCTCAAGAATGTGGCAGGTATCCCCGAAACGATCTGCTGCCGCTTTAACCCCGGCGGAACCTTTGACCTGGGCAACGGCATCATGGATAACCCCGGCGATTCCAAGTACGGCATGTCCGAAGAGCAGATGACCGAAGCTTATACCCGCCTGATGGCACTGGGTGCAAAGAACTTCGGCATTCATGCTTTCCTGGCCAGCAATACCGTTACCGATGATTATTACCCGGAACTGGCCGGTATCCTGTTCAACCTGGCTGTGCGTCTGCACCAAAAGACCGGTGCACACATCAAGTTCATCAACCTGTCCGGCGGCGTCGGCGTTGCCTACAAGCCGGAGCAGCGCTCCAATGATATCCTGGCCATTGGCGAGGGCGTCCGCAAAAAGTTTGAGGAGATCCTGGTGCCCGCCGGTATGGGCGACGTTGCCATCTTTACCGAGATGGGGCGCTTTATGCTGGCTCCGTATGGCTGCCTGGTTGCCACAGCCATCCACGAAAAGCACATTTATAAAGAGTATATCGGCCTGGATGCCTGCGCTGCCAACCTGATGCGCCCGGCCATGTACGGTTCCTACCACCACATCACCGTGCTGGGCAAAGAGAACGCCCCCTGCGACCATAAATACGATGTGGTCGGCGGTCTGTGCGAGAACAATGATAAGTTTGCCATTGACCGTATGCTGCCCAAGATCGATATGGGCGATGTGCTGGTCATCCACGATACCGGTGCCCATGGCTTCTCGATGGGATATAACTACAACGGCAAGCTGCGCAGCGCCGAAGTGCTGCTGTGCGAGGATGGCTCCCACCAACTGATCCGCCGCGCCGAGACCCCGGCAGACTATTTTGCCACCTTTGATTTTACCCCATTTTACAAAAAAATGGGCCTGTAATATACAGCCCAAAGTGAGGAGACGCTATGTTCCAGTTTATGCTTGTTGTTGGCCTTGTGCTGGCGTATTACGGTTATGCCGTTACCAAAAATCCCCGCATCTGGGGGGACCAGGGGCGGGACGCCATAAAAGAAGAAAACTGGAACCGCTATGTCCGCTATAATGGGCAGTTCGCCATGTATGCCGGCTTTTTGATGGCGGCCCTTGGCGCGCTGGATATGGCGGTCGATCTGTCCACCGCCATCTACCTGCTGATTCTGCTGGGCGGTTTGGCCATCCTTTTGTATCCCTTTGCCCACTGGATGCACGAAAACGAGGGCACCTGGAACCCCTGGCCCCGCGTGGAAACCGAAAAGCAGAAGCGCAAGCGCCTGATCAAAGAGCAGGAGCGCCAGAAAAAGAAAAACAAAAAGAAATAATATGGCTTTGGGTCACTTGATTTCCGTTGCTTTTCTCAGACGCTCATCTCATAAAGAACAGAGAACAAAAGAATAGTAAAACAAAAAGGCATGTGCTATCATTCAAGCACATGCCTTTTTCATAGGCAACACCGCACAATTCCCGCCTTACGGCTTAAGCACCGCTCCGGCGGCTGC
>ERZ1673740.983-NODE-983-length-25681-cov-12.451729_pt1 | contig 25681 bp, 18 predicted proteins | sample MGYA00580221_ERZ1673740 | MGnify/ENA primary metagenome ERZ1673740 (study PRJEB41218, sample SAMN15661786) | gut metagenome | host: Homo sapiens | place: Canada: London | collected 2015-08-20/2019-03-30 | study: EMG produced TPA metagenomics assembly of...
TGGGTGTGCCGTTCTCCCTGCATGGATTTCCTGCCCCCTTCCGGCGGCGTTTTCCAGCTCGTCCTCATAGGGTCTCTTCGCCGGGTATTCCATGCAGACGGTCATGCGGTTTTCAAGGTTCAATGAAGGCTTTGAAATTAGATTAACACATTCACACAAGATTTTTTAGGAGGCCGTACCTCCGGTTTTTGGTTATAAAAAAGCGGAAGTAGTGCTTCCGGTTTTCTGCTGCAAACCATTGAGAAAATTGTATCACATCGTAATTTTTTTTTTTTTAGGAACTAGTAGTTCCGGTTTTTAAGGGTTTTGAAGTGAATTCAAAAGTGAAATCGGAACTACTGGTTCCAGTTTTTCGTATCATCGTAATTTCAAATTTGGAGTGCCGCGCTCTCTGCATGGCTTTCCTGCCCCCTTCCAGCGGCGTTTTCCGGCTCGTCCTCATAGGGTCCTTCGCTGGGTATCCCATGCAGACAGTCATGCGGTTTTCAAGGTTCAATTAATGTCTTGCTGGTAGCTTATCACACTTTCAAAAGAATTTTTAGGACATGACAGGTCCGGTTTTGCGTGGATTTTATCCTGAATTTTCTTGAAAATCGGACATCGTGCCTGGTGCGTTAGATAAGTATATCGTATCCTTTTGCTGCTGAACAGGAAGTATTCGTTCCGGTTTTGAGGTCTTTTTTCGGCTTTTATGGGCAAAAACCGGAAGCTTTAGTTCCGGCTAACCACTAGATTGCTTTTATCATAGCAGAAATCTCGTTGATTTTTTAGGAGGTCGCACCTCCGGGTTAGACACGAGAAGCCGAAAGTATGACCTCCACTTTTTCATACAACTTACTTTAGCTGCGTGCATTTCGTTTTGCACAAAAATAACCGCCAGTTTCAAAGATTTCTTTGAAACGAACGGCTTGATAATGAAAGTTCTTTTGATTTTTACTTGGCATGAGCGAAGCTTGCCTAACGAGTTTTTTTGATGACTGAAAGCTGTCATAGAGTACGCAAGCAGTGCAGACGTATATACATCTGCGAACTTGTCGGGGCGAAGCCCCTCCATCTGCTGTCGTAGACCGTTCTGTCGCTTAAAAGCCCCACTGGGGCTTTCATTGCTCCGCTCCGCTGCGCAAACGCGAACTTTGCTCTGCAAAATGCTTGTTGAGAAATCCCAAACCCTTGAACTGCATCGTGCCGATGCAGGCTGCGCAATTTCATTGCTATTGCTGTACCGTTATGGCTTTACCGATGGCGAAGAGTATCTGCTGATCGGTACGGCAATATACTTTCACCTGACAAAACGCCGCGCCAAAAAGACGGAGGAACAGGCCATGGATAACCTGTGGCTGGAACTGCCGTGGTGGTTTGTCTGAAGAGGCAGAATGGAATGTGAACGGAAAATGTATGTGTTGCTCTATAGATTTATGGTACATTATGAGAACGTCGCTAATTTTGAAATTCCATTTTTCTTGTGGAATCTTGTGACTATCTCATAGTTCCGCAAAAGCACCGTCGTGTACTTTGACGTAGCTTTTGGTATCTTTTAGTGTCTAAAATGGCTCTTTGTACCCAGAACCGTACCCGAGAATTTTGGGGTATGAAACTCGACACTTACGGTTACCATTTTACCATGCCCATATTAAAACCCTAACAACCCGTGTAGTGTTTGTCTGCGGGAAGTGCAGGCCACCGGCCAGAGCGAGATGATCTGAAGTTGGAGCAGGAGAAAAATATTTCAAAAGAATGCAGTGTCCGTTGAAGAATTTTGCCACAATATGCTATAATGACTACTATAGGCAGATCGTATTGTGTCGTGCGAATGGACAAAAACGGATACGGAGGAGATCCTTATGACGATTTTGATCGTAGATGATGAGTTCCGGATTGGGCAACTGATTCGGAGACTGATCCACTTTGAAGAGCTGGGTCTGGAGCTGATCGATGTATTCGACGATAGCGAAAAGGCCTTGGGGGCGATTTTGCTTCACCATCCGGACGTTGTGATCTCCGATATAAAGATGCCGGGCATGGATGGTCTGGAACTGGTGCGGCGGACACAGGAGGCAGGGATTGCATCGCGCTTTGTCTTTGTAAGCGGCTTCCGGGAGTTTGAGTATGCCCACAAGGCCTTGCAATATGGCGTGGAAGACTATCTTCTGAAGCCCGTGAAGGAAGAAGATCTGAACAATATTCTTCAGAAACTGAGCGATGGTCACGAGCAGGTGCTGCAGCATCGGCGGGAAGAAAAACAGTTGCAAGAAGAAGCGCGCCGGGGCCGTTATATCCGGGGATTTGACCTGATTCAGGCCATCGAAAGTGCTGGAGAGTGGGTCGATTGGCAGGAACTGAACCGGATGATGCAGAGTAATGTACAGAATGGGAAGATGCTGGCTTTTCTGTTGCAGTTGGATTATTACGATGCTTCCCAGCAGGATGACATCCAAGACCGCATGGTTATCAACAATCTAATTACCATGACGGAGGATCGACTGCGGCCACATTTGTATGAGCAACTGTACGCCGTGCAGGATAAGACCCTAATGATCGGTCTGTTGAACTACGCCCCCCGCCGCAAGCACGATGGTGCGGCAGGAATTGTACACCGTGTATGCCGATGTGCGGCGGTATCTGTCGGGATTCCCGGAGTATGTCGCTACGCTGGCGTTCGGTGAAGAGATCACACCGCAGCAGGGAAAGTTGTCACTTCAAACGGCCCGCCAGCGGATGAATTGGCGGATCGCGCTGGGGGCAAACCGGATCATCGGGCCGGAACACTTTGTTACTAATCCAAAACTCGGAGAGCTGGATACCATTGCCCGCGCCCAGCTGCAGAATGCGGTAGAAGCTTTGAACGCTGCGGCGGCAAGCCGCGTGTGGCAGGATCTGGTGCGTCAGATTCAAAGCAATCCCCAGAATGACCCGGCCTTGTACTATACGCTGGCTCGGTGTTTCCTGAATACCTTCTACGGCGACCTGACTTGGGATGAGCGCCGTACCCGGCAGTGTCGAAATTGGCTGGAACAGGTGCGGCATTGCTGGCAGCTTCCGCAGCTGAACGAACTGGTGGAACAGGCTATCGCGGAAGAATTGCAGACCCAGCAAAAGGAATTGGACAACCAAACGGCTCGTCCGGTGCGGATGGCCTTGGATTACATTGCCGAGAATTATGCACAGAAGATCGGGCTGGATGAAATCGCCGAAATGCTGCAGATGAACAGCTCCTACTTTTCCACGCTGTTCAAAAAGGAAACCGGAAGGAACTTCCAGAATTATCTGACGGAATATCGCATTGAAAAAGCCAAAGAGCTGCTGCGCACCACAAATGAGACCATGATGAGCGTTGCCGAGCAGGTGGGGTATCAGGACACGCGGTATTTCAGTCAGTGCTTTGTCAAAGTGGTGGGAGTAAAGCCTTCGCTGTACCGAAAAATGTATTCCTGAGAGGTGAATGCAATGAAGTGGATGGATCGGGTGTGGGCACTGCTGGTGCTGGCTGCCGCCGCAGTACTGGGGGCACTGTTATGCGGACATATCATCGGTGCAAAGCAGGCACAGACAGCGCTGCTGGTGCTGGCCGGGACGCTGGTATGGATCGGAAAACAGCTGCAGGATATTCTTCGGCGGCTGAAGGAGCAGGAGTATACTAGCTTGCTGCCCGACGAAGAAAAAAATAAGGCGCTGCCGTTTTATCCGCAGCTGTGGGATGCGGTGATGAACCAAGTAGATATGGCCAAAGAGAGTGACGCTGCAGAAGAATACGAGCGACAGGCAACGTTGCAAGCCTTGCAGAGCCAGATCAACCCGCATTTCCTTTACAATACGTTGGAGTGTATCCGGGGTCAAGCACTGATGGATGGCAATACCAGTGTGGCCGATATGCTGGAGGCGCTGGGAAATTTCTTCCGTTATAGCATCAGCCGCCGGGAAAACGTGGTAACACTGGCGGATGAGATTAACAACATCCGCAGCTATATGCTGATCCAGAATTACCGCTTTTTGAATCGGTATCAGTTTGAGCTGGAATTTCTGGAGGACGAAGAGCCGCTTCTGGGCTGCTATGTACCCAAACTGACCCTTCAGCCTATTGTGGAAAATGCACTGATCCACGGGTTTCAAAATCAGAAGTCCGGCTGTGTGACTTTGACGGTGGATGCCTCGGATAGTATGTTGATGCTTACGATCTCAGACGATGGCGAAGGCATGGATGCCGCAGTTCTGGAAGAACTGAACCGGAAGATTCAGAGCCGCCAGACCCTTTTGCGGAAACCTGCTTCCCACGGGAACGGCATCGCGCTGCAGAATGTGAACCGCCGTATCATGATGCTATATGGGCGGTCCTACGGCTTGCACGCTTATTCCACGCCGGGTCGCGGCACGGATGTGGAAATCATACTCCCGCGGATCACCAAGGCGGAGGTGACACCATGAACCCGGTCCTGATGCGAGCGAAGGCATTGGCCTTTGGAACAGAAGAGCATACAGAGGCCCGCGATCTTGATTTTGTGCTGCGCTGCGGGGAGCTGACCGCGCTAGTGGGAGAGCAGGACTCCGGGCGGCAGACACTGTTTGACGGCCTGAACGGAAACTGCGCTGTGCAGCGTGGCATGATCCTGACCCCGGAGGGGAAAATCTTTCCGCTGCAGAAAAAGGTATTCGCAGCGGGCAGTTTTTTCACTGAGGAAACCAGCAGCCGGGTGCAGGGGGTGGAATTGACAGAAATGTTGTTTCTGATGCAGCCGGGGGGCTGCAAGCGGCTGCATTGGAATACCGCCCGACGGCGGAAGTGGGCGCAGGAATTGCTGGATCAGGTGCAGCTGGAACGCGATGTCCGGGAGGACGTGAGCCGCCTGAGCCCCATGGAGTGCTTCCAGCTCAATCTGGCCGCAGCTTTGGATTCCGGCGCAAGCCTGATGACCATTCAGGAGGATTTCGAGGGCTTTTCGGTGGCGGACTTCGACCAGCTGGTGCCGATCCTGAAAAAGCTCCAGCAGACCACAGGATTGGCCATCTTGCTGAACACCAACAGCTTACGGGCGCTGGAAAAGCTGGCCGATGAGGTGTTCGTGTTCCGGAATGGCACCATTGCCAAAAAGCTGCGGGGGGAGAAGATCGCTCCCCGCACCATTCTGGATCATTTGGGTGGTGCGCAGGCCGCTTCAGAGGCACCCCGGCCACAGCGGGAAACATTGTTTGCCATACAGGGGCTCCGGGTGCGGGGATGCTCCTGCCCCATCGTGCTGCACCGGGGTGAGGTACTCCACGTGGTGGACTATGACGTGAGGGAAAAACAGGAGCTTTACCGCATCCTTTCAGGGCAGCAGCTGGCACCGGGGGTGTCCCTGCAATATGAGGGGCATCTGCTGCCGCAGAATTGGTCCTGCAATCCGGAACGCTACCCTATCACGGCGCTGGATCGGTTCGGGGCGCAGGGGCTGTTCCCCCAGATGTCGGTGGCGCAGAACCTGATCTTTCCGGCCTTGCGGCGGCTCTGCGGGCCGTTTGGACTGCTGGACAAAGGGCTGGAACGGGCGGCTTTGCAGGAGTGGGATGGGAAGGACCAGCTGAATGGAAAAAATATGGCACAGCTGACCCAAGCGCAGGCCATCGCCCTGCAGATGGAAAGCTGGACCCTTGCCCGCCGGAAGGTGCTGATCCTGCTGGAGCCCTTCCTGCACACGGACAACGCCAGCCGCTCGGTCTTGCAGCGGGCGTTTGCCCGGTTCCGGGAGCAGGGTGGAGCCATTCTGGTGATCTCTTCCAGCCGGACATCCTACCTTGGCATTTCGGAACAAGACGCCGCTGCAGAGCAGTGGGCACCATGGTACGACCGGATCTTGGATGTTCAGGAGGTGTGCCGCGATGAAACATAAAATTCCGCGTGTGGCAGCACGCTTTCCGGCTTTTTGGCTGATCCTGACGGTATATCTGCTGGAATTTGGCGTGCCGGGGCCGGGCCAGTGCCATCTGATCCTGCGGCAGTTGAGTATGTGGGTCCCGGCGGTGCTGGGCATGATGCTGATGCGGCTTTCGGGCAGCTACAACATGGCGGTGGGAGCCCAGATGACCTTTTCGGCGGCGTTGCTGGGGGTCCTGCTGCAACGGTTCTCCGTTCCAGTGTGGGCGGCCTGTGCTGTGGTGCTGGTTGTGGCCGTGGCGCTGGGGATCCTTTATACAGTGCTGTCCAGCCGGCTGCAGATCCCGCTGTTTTATCTGTCGCTCTGCGTTCACCTGCTGCTGGACGGCCTGAACGGCTTTTTCTACCGGATGACCAGACAGACCTCTAATTATGCTTATGCAGGCGCGGATCGCACCCGCTGGCTGGGGGTGCCGCTGTGGTGCTGGATCGCGCTGGCGGCGCTGGCGCTGGGGACTGCCTATCTAAACCGCACCACCTATGGCCGCTCCCTTTTTCTGCTGCCGTGGTATCACGATGTCCGTTGGCAGGAGATCGGTGAAAGCCGACGGATAAAAACCGGGACAAGGCTGAAGCTGGACCTCATCCTTGGGGCTGCAAATGTCCTGAGCTGCGTTCTGGTGGGGCTTTCTGGGATCCTATTGGCTGTGCGGGGTGGAACAACGGCTTTTTACTCCAGCATGAACTATACTTGCCGCATTCTGACGGCGGCTTCCATCGGCGGATGGATGAACGCCACCCGCTGCAGCCTTCCGGTGGGGGCGCTGCTGGGCAGTATGAGCCTTGTGCTGATCCTGATGCTGGAAGTCCATCTGCGGATCAGTAGTTCGTATGTGGAGTATTGCCTGAGTGCTGTGCTGATCCTGCTGAGCGCGGCGTGGGGCTCTGTCCAAAAGAAAAAAAGACTGCAACCCAAAAATCGTATCACTTAATCCAAAACTTGTCTCGTTGTAACAAAATCTTTTGTGTAATATAATGGCCTCAACAGAAGCGGAACGTCAGAAGTTCCGTATCACAGCAGAAAACCGAAACGTACCCGAACAAAAAAGAAGGAGATTTTGTTATGAAAAAGATCACGCGCCGCAGCTTTCTGAAAGCGTCTGCTGCCGCTATGGTAGCTTCTGGTCTGGCCGCCTGCGGCGGCTCTGCATCCTCCACCGCAGCCTCTTCTGTGACAAGCGCCGCAGGTTCTGCCGCAGCTGCAGGCAAGGGCACCATCGGCATCCTGATGCCGACCCTGAACGCTGAATTCTTTGCAGTCACAGCCAACTCCATGGCAGCGCGGCTGGCGGAAGAGGGTTACACCGGGAACATTCAGGGGTTTGACAACGATGCGGCACAGGCTGTTTCCGTCATCGAGAATTTCATCACCGATGGCGTGCAGGGCATTGCTTATATGACTGTGGACACGGCAGGCGATGACGCCTTGAAGGACGCCATGGATGCAGGGATCAAGGTATTGACCTGCGGTGTGGAAAATGCGAACTACGATGTCTGCCAGATCATGGATAATAAGGCAACGGGTTACCAGGTTGGCGAAATGGCGGCAAATTACATCAACGAGAACTTTGGCGGTTCTGCCAAGGTGGCTTACATTACCTCAACTAAGAGCCAGAACATGATGGACCGTGTGGAGGGCTACCGCCAGGCCATGGAAGAGCTTTGTCCGGGTGCCGATGTGGTCTACGAGGCCGAGTGTGTGGATGTTGGCCAAGGCACGACCTTTGCCGAGAACCTGAACACTCTGCACCCCGATTGCAAGATCATCCTCAGCTACTCCGATACTTACACCAAGGAGATCGCGGAGGTGTGGAATGCGTTGAGCTATCCGAAGGATGCCGCCTGCTTTGGCCACGACGCAGAGGCAGCTGTGCTGAAGAACATTGCCGAGGGCGGCTACATCAAGGGGACCGTTTCGGCGGGCGATCCCGGTGTTGCGATGGCAGAGGGTATGATCGGCTGCCTGAACGGGGAGTACAAAGATCATGAGCTGGTCGTTATGGCCGGAACAGAAGTCACGCCGGCCAACGTTGGCGATTTTTATAAGGCCTGACCGCGGAACCATCTGAAACAAGCCGCCCTCATGCGTCGCGTGAGGGCGGTCTTCTAAAAAAGAAAGGAGAAAAGCCGTGGCAGGAGCATCAGGAAAAGTTGTGCTGAGGACAGATCATCTCAGCAAGGAGTTTCCCGGCGTCAAGGCACTGGATGATGTTTCCATGGAGTTCCGGGAAGGCGAAGTCCACTGCCTGATCGGGGAAAACGGAGCAGGAAAATCCACGCTGATCAAAGCCATCGCAGGCTACCACGCCCCCACCAGCGGCACCATTACGGTGCATGGAAAAGAATATTCGGAGATGACCATTCCGCTGGCAGCGGAATGCGGCATCCAAGTTATTTATCAGGAGTTCAACAACGTTCCGCCCCTGACCGCCGCCGAAAATGTTTTTCTTGGCGTGCGCACCAATTCCGGCCTGTTCGTGGATTTTGAGGGCCGCCGGAAAGCCGCCAAGGAACTGTTCCAGCGGCTGGGCGTTGAGCTGGACCCGGATCAGATCGTGGGGACCATGAGCCCCGCCCAGATGCAGATCGTGGAGATCGCAAAATCCGTGAGCAAGAACGCGAAGATCCTGATCATGGACGAGCCCACCGCTCCGCTGACTGTGGACGAAGTGAAGCTTTTGTTCAAGATCATCCGGGATCTGAAAGCGCAGGGAGTGACCATCATCTACATCAGCCATCGGCTGGAAGAACTATTTGAGATCGGCGACCGGATCAGCGTCATGCGGGACGGCAAGTATGTCTGTACCATGGACGTGAAGGATGCGACCCAGCAGAAGCTGATCGCGGCCATGGTGGGCCGCGAGGTCAGCCAGACCTGCCCCGCCCGCTCCAATGTGATTATCGGGGAAGAGCTGCTGCGGCTGGAACACGTTTGCGGCAACGGCGATACCGATATCAACTTCACCTTGCACAAGGGCGAGGTGCTGGGCTTTGGCGGTCTGGTGGGTGCCGGACGAACGGAACTGATGGAAGTGATCTATGGTGCCCAGCCGCTGGAAAGTGGTCAGATCTACTACAAGGGTCAGCCGGTCAAGATCGACAGCCCTCGTAAAGGCATCAAAACCGGTATTGGTCTAGTGCCGGAGGACCGCAAGGGCAAGGGCCTGTTCCTGGATAAGAACGTTGCCTGGAATTCAACCATCAATTGCTTGGATCGCTTCGCCAAGGGTACGTTTGGTTTAGTACGCACCAAAGAGGTGGAAAAGGAAGCTGAAAAATACCAGAAAGCGTTCAATATCAAAACGCCTAGCCTGAACCAGCTGGTCATGAATCTTTCCGGCGGCAACCAGCAGAAAGTGGTTTTGGCCAAGACCATGGCGGCAGATGCGGAGGTCATCATTTTTGATGAGCCCACCCGCGGCATCGACGTAGGGGCCAAGCAGGAGATCTATAACCTGATGAACGAGCTGGCTGCGCAGGGCAAGGGAATCCTGATGGTGTCCTCCGATATGCCGGAGCTGCTGGGTATGTGTGACCGCATCGTGGTGATTTCCGAAGGCCGACAGACCGGCATCGTGGACAAAGAAGATTTCAGTCAGGAAACGATCCTGTCGCTGGCATCCATCAGTGCCGTCAAGGATGCTTGACGGGGAAGAAAGGTAGTGCAAAATGGATCTGTATAAATTCTATAAAAAATACGGCCTGTTTGTGATCTTGGCCATTTTCATCGTTGTATTCTCCGCACTCAACACTCAGTTTCTGACCCCCGGCAACCTGCTGAACATTCTGCGCCAGATCTCCATGTTTGGCATTGTGGTGGTGGGTTACACCATGGTCATGATCAGCGGCGGATGTGACATGTCTGTCGGCGGTCAGCTGGCACTGTGCGGCATGTTTGCCGCCACCCTGAACGTTACCTACGGCCTGCCCACTTTTGTGGTAGTCATCCTGACGTTGATGCTGGGGGCGCTGTTCGGTTTGATCAACGGCCTGCTGATGAACGTATTCAATATCATGCCCCTGATCGTTACCTTGGGCACCATGCTGTTCTTCCAGGGTGCTTCCTACATCATCTCTGGCGGTGTGGCTATCTTCGGCCTGTCCGACAGCTTCAAGTTTATCGGTCAGGGTTATCTGGGTTTTGTGCCTCTGCCCATCGTCATCCTGCTGGTCATCGGTATGCTGGGTTACATCGTGCTGCACAAGACCTATTTCGGCCGTCAAATCTACGCCATGGGCGGCAACCCGGAGGCTGCTCGTCTGGCAGGTGTGAACATCAAAAAATATCGCTTGGCGGTGTTTACTATTACGGGTATTCTGGCAGCGGTGGCTGGCATCATCATGGCCGCTCGTACCGGTTCGGCACAGCCTTCAGCTGGTGCTTCTTACCCCTTTGACTGCATGACTGCAGTGGTTCTGGGCGGCGTTTCCTTTGCTGGCGGCAGCGGCAGTATGCTGGGTGCTATGATGGGCGTGATCATTATTGGTGTGCTGAACAACGGAATGCAGCTTATTGGCATGGACAGCAATATGATTAACTGTGTGAAGGGCATCGTTCTGCTGATTGCCATCGGTATCGACAGTGTGCAACGAACGGGTAAAAAGGCAAAGAAAGTCTGATCTTCAGAATTATCGGCCCGGAATGAGAGCGGCGCTCCCGTTTCGGGTTTTTTTTGAAACAAGGAGAAATTTTTATGGCAATTCGTCAACCCATTGTTTCCGAAATCGCATACCGTACCTGGTGCATTGATGAATACGGCATGGATGCAATGTTCCTGCTGGAGGGCGATGAAAAAGCTCTGCTCATCGATACTGGCACCGGCGTGTTCGACATTCCAGAGCTTGTCCGTCAGCTCACCAATAAACCCGTCATGGTGGCTCTGACTCATGGCCACATCGACCATGCAGGCGGCATGGATCAGTTCGAGGAAGTGTATCTCCACCCGGCGGATTTTGCCATGGCGCAGGCGGTAACGCCCGAAGAACGCGGCGGTTATGTGGACACTATGCTTTCCATGTCAGATGGCATCTACAGCGTGACCCGCTATGATGTGGTGGTGCCCAAAACCCGTGCAAGGTTGCTGCCTTTGCAGGGGGGGGACATACCTGCATCTGGGCAACCGCGATGTGATGGTCTTTGACACGCCGGGCCATACACCCGGTGGCCTGAGTTATCTGGATAAAAAGGAGCGGCTGTTGTTCAGCGGAGATGCCTGCAATATGAATACTCTGCTGGCTGCCATGGGCCAGCCAGCCACGGAGCGCACTTGTGTAACGGCGCTGAAGCAGACAGCAGAAAAGCTAGAAGCACTGCATCCGTATTACGACCGCCATTACAACGGCCATATCGGCTATGCTGATGCCAAAAGCTGTATGCCGATGCCGGAGTGTCTGGTGCGGGACTGTATCGCTCTGTGCGAAAACTTGCTCGCCGGTACTATTGTAGGCGAAAAAGTGGAGAATCCTTTCTGCGGCGAATGCCGTCTGGCCCGGAACAACACGATGCAGATCGTGTATCGGGATGATCAGGTGAAGTAAAGATGAAGCAATACCTTTTGATCGACATCGGAGGCACATTTATCAAATACAGCCTGACCGATGCCCATGCACAAAAAGTCTCCGGCGGTAAGGTGCCCGCTCCTTTGACGGGCATGGATGACCTGCTGGCTGCCATCGAGGGCTTTGCAGCCCCATGGAAAGGCCAGTTTGAGGGCTGTGCCGTTTCCATGCCGGGCCGCATTGATACCAAACGCGGCATAGCCCACACGGGCGGGATACTCAGTGGGTTCATGTGGGAGCAGCCCTTTGCCGCTTTGCTGGAGCAGCAGCTGGGCGTTCCCGTGACCATCGCCAACGATGGCAAATGCGCAGCGGCTGCGGAAGCGTGGACCGGGTCTCTGGCCGGAGTGGATAACGGTCTGGTTCTGGTGCTGGGCACAGGCATCGGCGGCGGTATCATCCTGAACGGTAAAGTGTACATGGGGTCGCATTCGGCTGCAGGTGAAGTGAGCAACTTGGTCACCGAATTGGGCAGCATGGAGGGCGACGATTTCCGATTTGATGTGATCGGCAAGGTGGCAGAAAGCCCGGTGTGGGCCGGGAAGGCCTCCGCCAGCGGCCTGATCGCCGCCTATGCGGCAGAAAAGCAGCTGCCTGCCCATGGGCCGCAGCCCACCGGCGAAGAGATCTTTGCGGCTTATGCAGCAGGGGAGCCGGAGGCCTGCCGGGCTCTAAAAAAGTTTGCCCGCCGTGTGGCGCTGGGCATCATCGGCCTGCAAAGCGTGCTGGACGTGGAGCGGGTCGCCATTGGCGGCGGCATCAGCGCGGCGGATGCTCTGCTGCCTGCCATCCAGACGGAGCTGGATGACCTGTTTGCACGCTGCCCGGTGTTCCCCATGCTGGAGCCGGAGCTGGTGCGCTGCCGCTACGGCAATGATGCCAATATGATCGGCGCACTGAAGCTGTTTTTTGAACGGAACCCCGCCTGAACCACAACAAATTAAGATAGGAGTAGAAACTATGAGTGATTTTCGCAATGACTTTTTGTGGGGTGGCGCCTGTGCGGCCAACCAGTTTGAGGGCGCATGGGATGTGGATGGCAAAGGCCCCAGTGTCCCAGATATGTGTACCAACGGCTCCCATACCAGCCCGCGCTGGGTAACGGCCACCACTCTGCCCGATAAGCTCTACCCCAGCCACGAGGCCATTGACTTCTACCATCATTACGAAGAGGATATCGCGCTCTTCGCTGAGATGGGTTTCAAGACCTTCCGTACTTCCATCAACTGGACCCGCATTTTCCCCACCGGCATGGAGACGGAACCCAACGAGAAGGGCCTTGAATTTTACGACAAGGTCTTTGATTGTTGCAAGAAGCATGGCATCGAGCCACTGGTCACCATCAGCCACTACGAGCTGCCTTACGCGCTGGTGGAAAAGTATAACGGCTGGATTGGGCGAGAGGTCATCGACTGCTATCTGACCTATTGCAAAACCATTTTTGAGCGCTATAAGGACAAGGTCAAGTACTGGCTGACCTTTAACGAGATCAACATGGGCACGCTGCCCCACGGGAACTTCCTGGCAATCTGCCAGATAAAGGATTACACAGGCCCGGTCAATGAGATCCCGGATAACGAGGAATTGCGTTTTCAGGCTCTGCATCACCAGTTTGTGGCCAGCGCTCTGGCGGTCCGGTATGCCCACGAGCATTACCCGCAGTTCAAACTGGGTGACATGAACCTGTTTGCCACTTGCTATCCGCTGACGCCGGACCCGGAGGATGTACTGGCCTGCCAGCAGCGGGAGCAGATCGTCAACTGGTTCTGTTCGGACGTGCAGGTGCGCGGCGCATATCCCAGCTATATCCGGCGGTTTTTCTCAGAACACCACATCCAAATCAAAATGGAACCCGGCGATGAGGAGATTTTGAGAGAGGGGACGGTGGATTTCTACACCTTCAGCTACTATATGTCCAACTGCGTTACCACCCACCCCGGCGAGGGAAAAGTGGCAGGCAACGGCTTGGGCGGCACGGCCAACCCCTACCTCAAGGCTTCCGACTGGGGATGGCAGATCGATCCCAAGGGACTGCGCTACAGCCTGAACCAGATATGGGACCGCTACCAGATCCCCATGATGGTGGTGGAAAACGGTCTGGGTGCTTACGACGTCAAGGGCGAGGACGGAAAGATCCATGACAGCTACCGCATCGACTACCTGCGGGCCCATATCCAGCAAATGGCAGAGGCTGTGAAAGACGGTGTGGATCTGATGGGCTACACTCCGTGGGGCTGCATCGACCTCGTTTCGGCTTCCACGGGCGAAATGGCCAAGCGCTACGGGTTTATCTACGTCAACAAGTTTGACGATGGCACGGGTGACCTGAGCCGGGAGCGGAAAGATTCCTTCTACTGGTATAAGAAGGTCATTGCTTCCAACGGGGAAGACCTTGCCTGATCAAGTCGGTGAAGAAAAGACTTTTCAACTGCGAATTGGGCATGGGAGTTGAGTCTCTAACAGCACCAAAACAAGATCCGAACCTTTTTCCGGTAGGAGAAGGGTTCGGATCGTTTCATTTTGTCGTCCGAGAGCAAGGGGGCATATCAGAAATCCTAGGGATACTAGTGGGTCATGAGGAATTTGTCTCCACTGAGGCGGTTATGAGCCGCCAGCAATTTCGAAAGTCCGTTTTTCGCTAATCTACCTGCAGATTGCGTTAGCGGGAAAGAGCAAAGAAGGGGTATACTAGTGTCAGGAAACGCAGAAGCGAGCGTCGATGAGGAAATGGGCCGCTCCTGCAAAGTGTCTTATTTTCCACGCTCGGAAGGGGGTGGGAAGATACATGAGAAGGAGAACAATCATGAAGAAATGGATCTCTCGCCGGAATTTTCTGAAGGCAACGGGTATCTCTGCTGTGGCAGCGGGTCTGACTGCCTGCGGTGGTTCGTCCAGCTCCACCAGCAGTTCGACGGCATCCGGTTCGGCAGCTGCCAGCGGCGAAATGCCCAAGGTTGTTATGTACTACCCTCTGTCCTCAGTCCAACCTGATCAGGAAAAGGTAGCTAAGGCCATTCACGATTACGTGGCCGATAAAAAGGGTATCGACTTACAGTTGGAAGTGGTTCCCAGCAGTTCTTATAACAACCAGCTCAATCTAGTGATGGCAGGTAGTGAGCAGGTGGACATTGCTCTGGTTTGGGGCACCATGGTATCCAGTTGTGTGGCAAAGGGAGCACTCCTTCCGTTGGATGACCTGCTGGATGAATACGGTACGGATATTCAGGAATGTCTGGGAGACTATCTGCAGGCTGGCAAGGTGTCCGGTGTAGCCTATCAGGTGCCGGTCAACCGCTCGCTGTTCTATCAGGGCGGTATTGTGGTGCGCACTGATATTCTGGAAAAGTACGGGATCGATCCTGCTACGATCAAAACTACCGATGATTTGGATGGGATGTTCGAGACCATTCATGCGGGCGAGCCGGATATGGCCATGATGCGCCTAGAGGGTAGTGGCACGTTTGTCTACGCAGACTATGATCCGCTGGGCGATACCTTTGGTGTTCTGCTGAACTATGGTCAGGACGATGAGATCTCTGACTTGTTCTCCAGCGATAAATTCCGTGCTGAGTGCGAAAAGCACCGGGAGTGGTTCAAGAAGGGCTGGATTGCATCGGATATTCTTACCACCACCGACGGTGCAGCGGAACAGATCAAGGCCGGAAAGCTTCTTGGCTTCTATGGTACTGTTGGCCCTGGCACTGCACAGGATAAAACTAATCAGTGCGGACGGGATATGACGGTGATTCCGCTGAACACTGTATTCTCGTACACTACAAAGGTGAATTCTTTTGGCTGGTCGCTTCTGAATAATAGCAAAAATCCCGAAGCTGCTATGCAGGTTCTGGATATGATGTACTCGGATCCCAACTTCCTGAACATGCTGGATTGGGGTCTGGAAGGTGTCCACTATAAGCTGAAGGAAGGCTCTGACCGTATCATCACTTTCGCAGATGGTGTGGATGCTTCCACCAGTGGCTATTTCCACAACTGGAGCTTTGCATTTGGTGACCAGCTGATCGCTTATTTCTGGGACGGCACGGAAGAGGACTTCCCGGAGCAGGTGCGCGCCATGAATGAGAGCGCTATGCTGAGTAAGGCCATGGGCTTTGCTTACGACGTGACACCGGTAAAGACCGAGTACACGGCAGTAACGAATGTCTGTGATCAGTATCTTAGCGCACTGGCTTATGGCTGCATCGACATCGACGACAATCTGCCCAAGTTCCTCAAGGAACTGGAGAGCGCCGGACTGCAGAAGATCATCGATGAAAAGGCTGCCCAGTTCGCTGACTGGAAAAAAGAGAATGGCGTTTCCTAACCGTAAAATACAGGGAACCAGCACATGAAACATGATCCCCTGCCCTGATCCGGCAGGGGATTTTTGAGAACAGGTGGTATTTATGGAAAAGACCGTTACCGTCCCGAAGAAAAAGGGAAAGATCAGGCAGTTTATCCCTCTGTATCTGATGGCACTGCCCGGATTGCTTTATCTGCTCATCAACAATTATCTGCCCATGGCAGGTTTGACCATCGCGTTCCGCAATGTCAACTACGCCAAGGGCATCTGGAAGAGCGATTGGTGTGGCCTGGCAAATTTCAAGTATCTGTTTGCCACCAAGGATGCCTGGGTCATCACTCGCAATACCATCGGCTATAATCTACTCTTTATCGTACTGCAAACCGTGATGGCTATTGCCATTGCACTGTTCCTGAACGAGGTGAAGTCCAAGTTCTGGAACCGTTTTTTTCAGACCTCCGTGTTGCTGCCTTACCTGTTCTCCTACGTCATCGCCAGCTACCTTGTATATGCATTCCTGAGCCCCACTACGGGTATGTTCAATCATATTCTCACAGTAATGGGAGAAGACCCGGTTTCCTGGTACATGGAAAGCAAATTCTGGCCCTTTATCCTGACCTTTGTGGAATTATGGAAGCGTTCGGGCTACACTGCCATTGTCTACTATGCCACTATGGTGGGTATCGATTCCTCCCTCTATGAAGCGGCCGAGCTGGACGGTGCCGGAAAGCTAAAGCAAATATTCTCAATCACCATCCCTCTGATCTCTCCTACCATCGTTATGATGTCGCTGCTGAGCGTAGGACGTATCTTCCATTCGGACTTTGGTCTGTTCTATCAGATTCCGATGCAGTCTGGTATCATCAGCAGCGTGACTTCTACCATTGATACCTACGTTTACAACGGCCTGATGAAATTGGGTGACGTAGGCATGTCTTCGGCTGCAAGCTTCTATCAGTCCATTGTTGGTTTTATTTTGGTGATGTTCTCCAACTGGCTGGTGAAAAAGAGAAATATGGAAGGGAGCCTGTTCTGAGTATGGATACCACAACAAAAAAGAAAAAACATGTCTCCGGTGTGACGGTCGTCTCCTACATTGTGCTGGCGCTGCTGTCGCTTTCGGCCATTCTGCCCTTTGTGCTGATGTTCACTTCGTCCATTTCCAGCGAGGAATCTATTACCCGGAACGGATATTCTTTCATTCCTTCGGAGTTCAGTCTGGCTGCTTATGAATATCTGTGGGGCAACCGTGCAATCATCGGACGGGCCTATCTGACGACCATTGTCATCGCAGTAATGGGAACAGCCATCAGTCTGGCGATCACCCTGATGCTGGCCTATACCCTCTCCCGCGAGAATCTGCCGGGACGGAAGGTGCTGAACTTTCTGGTGTTGTTCACCATGCTGTTCAACGGCGGCCTAGTGGCTACCTATCTGGTCTACACCGAGGTGTTCCACATCAAGAATACCTATTGGGCCCTCCTGATTCCCGGCCTGCTGATGAATGCCTTCAACGTCATGCTGGCACGGAACTTCTTCAGCAACAGCATCCCCAAACCACTGATCGAGGCGGCACTCATTGATGGTGCTACGGAGTTTCAGGTTTTTCGGCGGATCGTAATTCCAATCTCACTGCCCATCATCGCAACGCTGGGCATGTTCATCTTCATGGCATACTGGAACGACTGGAATAATGGTCTGTACTATCTGACGGATACGCGGTATTATAATATCCAGAATGTTCTGAATGATATGTTGGCAAATATTCAGTTCCTGAAGAACAACAGTGAGATCTCTGGCGAGATGATGGCTGCGGTCAGCAATCTGCCCACATCGGGTGTCCGTATGGCCATTGCATCGGCAGTTGCCATCCCGGTTTTGGCGGTGTTCCCCTGCTTTGAACGCTATTTTGTCAAAGGAATTGTGATCGGCGGCGTGAAAGAATAATCAATATTGTACCGCAAAGGTCTGGCAAACAAGATTGCCGGGCCTTTGTGGTGCTTTCAGAGGAAGTTGTGCCTATGAAACGACCATCCGTCCATCAAAAGCTTTTCTGGTTCTACAGTATCCCGGTTCTGGTTCTGATGTTCCTGATGCTCATCTGCTGCGGGCTGAGTATATACAATCTGAACCGCCAGGTGACCCAGCTGGATCAGGCGGCGCTGCAGAACTATGCGGATCAGTTGGAAACAAATCTGAACGCCATCGAAATGAATGTGCAGACCTTTACGACAGTGGATAACGATACCATTTATATGCAGTATCTGACATCCGAGGCAGAGCGTGTGTTTGCCACAACAAGGGTCTTTCGGCGGATGGCAGTGGACGTGATCGAGTATCCTAGCATGAGTGCAGAATTTCTGTGTCCTCTTGCACATGGGGCGGTCCTAATGGTTCGCGGAGAGGGCCAAAGTCTTATGGAACGTCAACAGGTGAATCATGCTATTGAGACGATCTGCCAAGATCTGGACGACTACCCCACCGGCACATGGCAGTATTACACAGATGAGGCGGCTCAGTATCTTCTGTACAGCTACCAGATGAACGATGCCTACTTCGGCTTTTTGCTGGATCCAGTGAAACTGATGACGGTTCCTTTTGCAGAGGATAGCAGCCAGTATGCGGAGACCAGCCTCTACCTGAACAACAAACGGATTGCAGGAGTGGAGGCCGGCCCGGAAAACTGCTTTTCGGCTAAAATCGGGCGCACCGGCTTTGAACTCCGGGTCAGGCTGGTGCGCACCGGTCTTACAAATGGCATCGTCTGGCTCAGCTTGTTGATGATGGTGATTCCGCTCTTGCTGCTGGCTGCACTCTTTCTGCTGTACCGTTTTGCTCGATTGCAAATTGTGGAACCCATTGATCGGATTTCACAGATCATGCACCAAGCCGGACAGGGAGATTTGAGCGTCCGGGTGGATACAAGCGGAATGCTGCAAGAGTTTTCCACCATTGGTACGACCTTCAACCTCACGCTGGAGGAGATCTCTGAGCTGCAGGAGCGTCAGACACAGATCTTACGGGAAAAGCAGATGAGCCAGCTGCGAAATCTACAGATGCAGATCAACCCGCATTTTCTGGGCAACTGCTTTAATGCGGTTTACAATGCCTCCCTTACCGGCGATTTTGAGCAGGTGTTGGCTCTGACCACTTACCTGAACCGATATTTCCGGTTTATGGCACAGGTAGAAAATGATTTTGTTCTGCTGGAAGAGGAGCTTCGCTTCACAGATGACTTTCTCTCCATCCAGAAACTCCGATTCGGCGATGCCTTTTCCTACACTATCTCCGTCCCGGCCTTTCTGCGGCAGGCACGCATCCCTCCTTCGGTCATCAAGTCTTTTGCAGAGAATGCGGTGAAATATGCGCGCAATATGAGCAGGGAAGCCAAAATCGACATCCGCGCCTCGATGCAGAACCGGGAGGGGGAAACCTACTTATGGCTGGAAGTGCTGGACAATGGCCCTGGCTTTTCGGATGAGGTGCTGCAGGTTCTGCAGCAAAAGGCACAACCGTTTTTTGATGGGCGGGTCCACATCGGAATCGCTAATGTCCGACAGCGGCTGGAACTGCTATATGCAGGCAAAGCGGAAGTTCACTTGGAAAATCGGCCTGACGGCGGCACACATGTGAGCGTGATTCTGCCGCTGAACTACGGCACAGAACAGCCGGAAAAGGAGGAAACACTGTGACGACCGTTCTGATTGTAGATGATGAGGCGCTTGCAATCCAAGCCATCCGGCGCTCGATCAACTGGAAAAATCTTGATGTGGACCGGGTGCTGGATGCCGCAAACGGCGTGGAAGCGCAGAAGATCCTTCGCCAGGAACCGGTACAGGTTCTGGTCTGTGATCTGGAAATGCCTCGGATGTCCGGCATTGAGCTGCTGGAATGGATGAAGACCTCCTGTCCCGATACCGAGGCTGTGATCCTGACCTGCCACGAATCCTTTCCCATGGCGCAGAAAGCGATGGAGCTGGGGTGTGTGGAGTATGTGCTCAAGCCAATTGCACCGGCAGAGCTTACAGCATCCATCCGACATGCGCTCAACCTTTGGAAGACGCAGGAAAGTATGCGCGGGACCCGCCGCGCCTATGAAAACGGGCGCAGTCTGCGCCGAGACCAGTATTTGCAGGACGTTTTAGAAAAAAACATCCTATCCACGGCGGAATCTCTTTTCAACTGTGCACAGAAGTATGATCTGGAGCTGGATGTCAGTGCGCCGCTGCAGGTGGTACGGGTATTGGTGCAGATGCCTGCTGCATTGCCGCAGAGCGAGCAAGAGCTGCTCGGATACGGCGTGTGCAATATTGCCAAGGAGCTTTGGGATAAAACCGGTACCGGCTGGACCTCTTTGCAGCGCCGAAGTGGACAGAGTTTTCTGCTCATCAGCGCTGGAATGGAACCTGCTGCGGCTGCGCATTTCGGGGAAGAATTGGGTCTAGCCTGCAAGACGATGCTGAAGCAGTCAGTAAAGGTCTCGCCTGCCGTGTCCAGCAGCATTCTGGGACTTTGTTCCACTGCGGATGCGCTGGAACAGTGGGAAACGAGCCTTCACAAGGAGTCGCAGAGCCCGGAGGAGGCCCGGATCCGACATTGGAAGACCCTGCTTTTGCAGGAAGATGCTCAGACTGTGCAGGCAGAGATTACCACCGAACTCAACCGGCTGTCCCTCAAGGCAGCACAGGAACGGATGCAGTGGATTGCACAGACCTTGATACAGGCACTCCACTGCACGCTACAAGAGCGAGGCTGCCCGGAGGCAACAGAACTTGTGGAAGCGAAACCGGTGTTTGAATCGCTGCCGCAGTTTCTTTCGTGGGTGCAGGGCAACCTTGCTCGGACCGAAAGACTGCTGCGGCACTCGCCCGGCGAGGAACAGGTAATCCGCCGAATCAAGGAATACATCGAACTGAATATTCATCAAGAATTGACGCGAGAAAATATTGCAGCGGCCGTCTACCTGAATCCGGACTACACAGCCCGGCTATTCAAGCGCAAGACCGGCCAGAGCTTGAACGACTATATCCAGAATAAACGCATCAATCTAGCAAGACAGTTGTTGGCGGGAACCGATATGCCCGTGGGCGATCTGGCTGTCGCACTGGGATATTCCAGCTTTTCGCATTTCACCAAATTGTTCAAATCCATTGAAGGAGTCACACCCAGCGATTACCGTAAGCAACATGCCCGAATGCCGGGATGAAATGGCCCCGGAAGGCCCTACAGGAAGGAGAACTACTATGGATGTCTGGACGCACGCAGTCGGAAGAATGCCCTATCGGTTTGACCGATTTCCCCGAACGAAAGAACACTGTCTGAATGGAGTCTGGGATTTTGCGCTGATTTCCCGTGCTGATGCCGATACACAGACCCCGGAACAGCTTGGGGCGTTGCCAAAGCCCAAAGCAATCTCTGTGCCCGGATGCTGGCAGCTGCAGGGTTTCGATAAGCCCAAATACATCAACACACGCTATGCCTTCGGGGCAGATGCGAACAAGCTGGAGCCGCCTTTTATTCCGGAAGGACAGGGGATGGTTGGCATCTACCGGAAAGATTTGACTCTGGAAGTTCCTACCGCGCACCACCGGATGATCCTATCCATCGGCGGTTTTTCCTCTGCTGTAACTGTTTTTTTGAATGGGCAGGTTCTTTGCTATGCGGAAAACGGGCGCACTGCCTGTGAGGTAGACCTGACCGATGCTGTACGGCCTGGGCAGAACCTACTGTTGCTTCGGGTGGATGAGTTCAGCCCAGGTTCCTATCTCGAATGTCAGGATATGTGGAGGCTGTCTGGAATCTTTCGCAGCGTTAAATTGTATGAAATCCACGAGCTGCACCTTCTGGACAGCTATCTCTGGGCAGAGGTAACGCCGGAAAAGGCAGTTCTGCATACCGAAAGTAAAATTTTGAATTTGAGCCATCGCTGTGCTCCACGCATCCGGGTAGAGGTGGAGTTGCTGGATGCCGAGGCGTGTCCAGTGGGCAGTTGCAATGGAAAGACTGGCAACGACAGTGATCGTTTTGAGGAGGTCAGCCTGGAAGCGGTATTTAAAGAGCGTGGTTTTGATCCGGCCTGGTTGGATGGCGCATTGCAGATTCCGGCGGGCATCACCGCAACAGCGTATGGGCATTTGGAACTGGAAACGCCGCACCTCTGGTCGGCGGAGACACCCTATTTGTATCAGGTGCGGCTGTCTACTTTTCTGGGAGAAGAAAAGCTTGAGGAAACCACCGTGCCCTTCGGCTTCCGCCATTATGAGATCGATGGAGAAGGCGTATTCCGAGTCAACGGTGCACCCGTCAAGCTGCGAGGCGTGAACCGACACGAGTTCGACCCTGTCACCGGCTATGCCATCACCGAAGAGAGCATGCGCCAAGATATTGAGTTGATGAAGCGATGCAATATCAATGCGGTTCGCTGTGCGCATTATCCCGATACTCCACGCTGGTATGAGCTCTGTGATGAATACGGCCTTTATATAATGGATGAGGCAAATCTGGAAAGTCATGGCATTTCTTACCGCAAGAATCTTTTGCCCGGCAACGATATGCGGTGGCTCCCCCGTGTGCTGGACCGACAGGCTGCCATGGTTCAAACCAATAAAAACCATGCATCCATCTTCTGCTGGTCCCTCGGCAATGAGATTGGTTATGGAGAGACTGTGGCACTGGCGGCATCCTACTGCCGCACTGCGGACCCCACCCGTCTGATCCACAAGCGCCAGATGAACAAGATTGCAGATATGGACAGCGAGACCTATCCTTCTCCTCAGAACATGAGGGAACGGGCAGAAGCAAATCCAAATCGGGCCTTTCTGACCAATGAGTACCTTCACGCTATGGGAAACGCATGCGGAAGCATGGGGGATTACTGGAAAGAAATCTATGAACACCAGAATCTGATGGGCGGCTTTATCTGGGAGTGGTGCGACCACGGTCTGCGCCAGACGAACCCGGATGGAACGACCTGGTATGCCTATGGCGGCGATTTTGGCGAGGAATTCCATGACAGCAATTTCTGCATCGACGGACTGACAACACCCGATCGTCGATTTACGCCTAAGCTACAGGAAGTTCAGACGGTGTACCAGCCCATCGACCTTCGGGTGAAGGACCTCCGGAATGGAATCTTTGTTCTGGAAAACCGTTGTGAGCAGCTGAACCTGAGAGATTTTGCAGCTCAACTGCGCCTGCTGGAAAATGGTGTCTGTCGGGAAATCAGAGAGCTCTCTCTGCCGGATTGCCCTGCAGGACAGTCGGTGGTATGGAAGGCCGACCTGCAGGATATTCCTCCGGCTTCGGGAGAACAGCTTCTGGAGTTCTTATTCATGGAGAAATCTCCGGCCCATGCGGGATGCGGCCTCAGCGGATGGAAGCAGTTCCTTTGGAAAAAGGGATGTCACCCGGCTCTTGTGACAGAAAAGGTCACAGCTCATTTCTCAAAACAGGGAACTCTTCTGGTGGGCGAGATGGGTGACTTGACTCTTCGGCTGGATACAGAAACCGGAGCACTTCAGGTCGACAACGTATCCGGTGTGCTACTGCACGATTTGTTCTTCACCCCTTTTCGTGCCCCCACAGACAACGATGCTCACAGCCCACTGGTACTGGGTAAACAGAACTGGTTTACAAAGCAGTATGATCATCCAAAACGTACTTGTTTGGAAGTCCGGCAGGGGAACGGGGTAGAAGAGCCGTCTTTGACCTACACCACCGCATACCAGACGGAGAAGGACAGCTTCTATGTTACCGTTGGTTTATGGCAGGCAGGACAAAATCGTATATTTATTGACTGCAACGTGCAATCTCCGGCAGATATGCTGTCTCCGGGGCGAATCGGGATGACGGCAATTCTTCCCGTGCGGTTTACGGCTATGAAATGGTATGGGAAGGGACCGTTAGAAACCTATCCTGATCGCCAGTGCGGCGGGCGCATGGGAGTTTACAGCGAAGATGTGAGAAATCAGCCGTTTTATCTACGGCCTCAGGAATACGGACTTCATATGGAATCTCGTAGTATGCGATTAACAGACCCGGACCGTGCGGATTTTGTACGGTTTGAGGCCGCCTGCCCCATGGCCATGAGCGCAGTGCCCTACAGTGATCTGCAGCTGTGGAATGCCCGGCATCCCCTTGAGCTTCCTGCACCGGAGGCCCTGTATGTGCATCTGGACTACGCCCACCGGGGTCTGGGCAACAGCAGCTGCGGCCCAGATGTTCTGCCGACATATCGCATCGACGATCGGCCTTGTCACTTCGGCTTTGCCCTGGAGGCTGGATTGGGAGAACGGGAAGATAACCCCTTCGGCCCCATTCCGGAGGAGATCCCAGCTTACCACCCATGGAAAGCAGTAGGAGAGCAGGACAGGACACCAAGCTACCGAGACCCCTCGGACCCTGATCAGCGCAGCAACGCCGGTATGGTGTGACACTTAAAAAAGCATAAGTAAACAAAAAGAAGGGGCTGTTGCACAAGTTCCAACAAAAAGACCAGAGTTGTTTAGCCGAAAGGCTTTACAACTCTGGTCTTTTGCTTTGGGTAGCTTGAGCGAGCGACAACCACCAGCTCTGCTGGTGGAATAAAAACGGCTTTAGCCCTAGACAAAGAGAAACCTCCTGAGTTTTCTTGGAATCTTTATGACCATTATACGACTTTACCCATCGATTGACTAATTCAGGACTGCGAAGATGGTATTTTTCGCAGAGCGTTTGGAAGCTGCCTTTCCCATTCAGATAATCCTTTACGACTTTTTTCTTGATCTCCTCGCTATAAGTTCTCTTGGCATTTGAAGACGCAAATGCTGCAGGCCCATCCATTTTGTACAAGCTGATCCACTTTCACATTGCAGTGGAAGAAACACCTGCTCGTCTGGCAGCCTCTCGTCCTCGCATTCGCCCTGCAAGGCATTCTTCAATGAGCCAGATTCTAAACTCTGGATCGATCTCTTTTCGTTTGCTCATTTTAACCCTTTCCCTATTTCAGTGTCTCTGTTATAGGGAGCATATCATTTTGAACATATGAGGTGAGTGGATGGCAGTTGCCGTTCTCCCTGCATGGATTTCCTGCCCCCTCTCGGCGGCGTTTTCCGGCTCTCCCTTACGGGATCATGGTCGGACATCCCATGCAGACGGTCATGCGGTTTTCAAGGTGCGGTGCGGGATTTGACAATAAAAAATCGCCACACAACGACCTGAACCTGACCATCCCTTCTTGGATGGCCTTGGTTCGGGTTTGCTACGTAGCGATCAGAAAGTCAAAAACTTGCTCCGGCTCCTTCGGGAGCCGAGTTGGAACTCTAACTAAATATGTTATATTAAATTGTTGGGATAGATTACCACAAAAATCGAGCCATGTCAACGTGAACTTGTCGGGGCGAGGCCCCTCCATCTTGCTGCGCAAACGCGCACTTTTGAAAACACGCCACTTTCAGCAGCATGCAAGAAAAAACAATGAAAACTTTGGCGAAAAGAGAGAGCCGGATGACTCGTTTTACTTATTTGTTTTTTACCAGCAGCGCCTGATAGGGTTCCAGCTCCACATCTGCCAGCCAGACGGAAGTGCCCTCCGGGGTGTGATACTCACCGCCCAGAGCGTCCAGACTTGCCCCTGCCGGGTACTCGGTAAAGTTGAACAGTCCCACCAGCGTTTCCTCGCCGCGCTTGCGTACCAGCGCCAGTACGCCGGGGTTGTGGCTGTCCCATGTGGTCACCCACGCATCCGGGGCAAAGCAGGGGTCTGCACGCATTTGGCGCAGCTGCTCCATGCCCTGCCACAAGGCGTTTTGCAGCGTGCCCTTCCGGGTGCGTTGCTTTGCGTCCTCCCAGTTGAATTTGCTGCGATGCAAATTGCGGCTGTCCTCCACACGGTCAGGGTCGTTTTTGTAGTCCCAGCCATTGAGCTGTGCAATTTCATC